>ERZ795055.1480-NODE-1480-length-18880-cov-49.959841_pt1 | contig 18880 bp, 18 predicted proteins | sample MGYA00375139_ERZ795055 | MGnify/ENA primary metagenome ERZ795055 (study PRJEB30184, sample SAMN05720283) | anaerobic digester metagenome | isolation source: active sludge of municipal wastewater-treating anaerobic digesters | place: USA | collected 2015-01-23 ... | reverse complement strand
AGTCTTAAACATCAAACAAAACTCATTCCTTAGTGACCACTTGCATCGTCTCTCGACTAATTTGTTTCACTAGAACCGTTTTGTTTTGCTCTACCATTTGTGCGGCTTTTTCAGTAAAATGACGAATGGTATAGAGCGATACATTTTCATTATACGACACTTTAAATTTTTTGGAAAGTATCGTTTTTAACTCAGGGAAATGACCAAATTTATCTTCTATACAAACAGAAAAACTAATAGCGGTATTCTGAATCAAACTGACTTTAATTTTATAGTGATGAAACAAGGCAAAAATCTCGCTGATGTTTTCCTCCATGATAAACGAAAAATCAATAGAAGAAAGTGAAATCAACAGCTGGTTTTTCTTCACAATAAAACAGGAAGTATGCGGTTCTAAATCAGCTCCTTTTGAAACTTTTGTTCCCGGCAACAGCGGATTCACAAATGACTTAACAAACAGTGGAATTTCTTTGCGTTGCAAGGGTTGCAATGTTTTGGGATGAATCACAGTCGCTCCGTAAAAGGCTAACTCAATCGCTTCCCGATAAGAAATCTGGTTTAGCAAAATGGCATTTTCAAAATAACGGGGATCGGCATTCAATACGCCGGGAACGTCTTTCCAAATGGTCACACTTTCGGCATTTAAACAATAGGCAAATATGGCTGCTGTGTAATCGGATCCTTCTCGACCTAAAGTTGTTGTAAAGTTGTTTTCATCAGAACCTAAAAAGCCTTGTGTGATGTTTAAGGCTTTTTTCTTTACCCCTTTTGAAATAAGCTTTTGCGTTTGTTCCCAATCCACTAAAGCATCGCGGTAAGTCGCATCGGTTTTTATGAACTGACGCACATCAATCCAATTGTTTTTTAGGCCACTGTAATTAAAAAAATGACTCACGATGGTAGTCGAAACCAATTCACCATAACTCACCACTTGGTCATAGACAAAGTTATAATTGGGCGATTTATTATGACTTAAAAAATAATCCAAATCTTCAAAATGCGAATTGATGGCTTTAAAAACAGGATGCTTGTCGTCTTCAAAAAGTTCCAGCAATATCTGATTGTGGTATTTTCGAACCTCTTGAACAGAAGCATTCAAGGCTTCTGATTTGTCGAAATAATTTTTAATCACAACTTCTAAGGCATTGGTAGTTTTTCCCATTGCGGAAATGACTAACAAGACATCTTCATAGCCTACTTTTTCTAAAACAGACAATACGTTTTTTACACCGTCGGCATCCTTAACGGAAGCTCCACCAAATTTGAATATTTTCATGCGTTAACAGGTCAATTAATTTCTTTATTTCAAATATCGTTATTTATCATTCAAAAATCGCTTAATTCCTTCTTCATCCATATGGGCAACACGCCAATCAGTCAATACTTTTGCTCCTGACTTTTCGTAAAACTGAATGGCCGGTAAATTCCAATCCAATACATTCCATTCGATTCGTCGGACACAGTCTTTTTTACCTTGTTCAATTATTGCAGTGTATAAAGCCAATCCTGCTCTTGAACCACGGTGATTTTCTTTTACAATCAAATCTTCTAAATGAATGGTTTTGCCTTTCCAGGTTGAATAGCGATAATAATACAAAGCCATTCCAATAATTTCATCCTTTACCTCTGCTACATACGAATAAAATAAGGGCTTTTCACCGAAACCATCCCGTACTAAATCATTCACCGTAACAACTACAGCATCGGGTTCTTTTTCAAAAATAGCCAATTCTTTTATTAATTCGAGCACTGAAGGCATGTCGTTGGGTGTTCCTTTTCGGATAATCATCGGGTAAAATATTTCAACAAAAATACAATTCTAAATTCATTTTAAACTAATTATCATTCGTATCACAAAAATTTCGATATTTGTGCCACAAATACAACTACAACGTTTTCGTAATGGAAAAAAGAAACACAACCCTCGGTGAATTTATCATCGAAAAACAAGAAGAATTTCAGTACTCAACCGGAGAGCTTTCGAGAATCATTAATTCCATCCGTTTGGCGGCAAAAGTGGTCAACTATAAGGTAAATAAAGCCGGATTAGTTGACATTGTAGGAGCTGCCGGTGAACAAAATATTCAAGGGGAAGACCAGCAAAAATTGGATGTTTATGCCAATGAAGTATTTATTCAAACTCTTATTAATCGAGAAATTGTTTGCGGAATTGCTTCGGAAGAAAACGATGATTTTATCACCGTAGCCGGAAGCGACAACAGTCATAACAACAAATATGTAGTATTAATGGATCCGTTAGATGGCTCATCCAATATTGATGTGAATGTTTCGGTGGGAACTATTTTTTCTGTTTTCCGACGAATAACACCGATTGGCACACCGGTAACTTTAAAGGATTTTCTTCAACCCGGAATTAATCAGGTAGCTGCAGGTTATGTGATTTATGGAACATCAACCATGTTGGTGTATACTACAGGACACGGCGTAAATGGATTTACACTAAACCCGGCTATCGGAACATTTTATCTTTCACATCCGAATATGAAATATGCTGAAACAGGAACTATTTATTCAATAAACGAAGGCAATTATGTTCATTTTCCACAAGGGGTAAAAGATTATATCAAATACTGTCAGTTGGAAGAAGAAGACAGACCTTACACCTCGAGATACATTGGAAGTTTAGTCTCCGATTTTCACCGAAATATGATAAAAGGTGGTATTTATATTTACCCAACTAGTTCAAAAGCACCTAATGGGAAATTACGTTTACTGTATGAGTGTAACCCAATGGCTTTCCTGGCAGAACAATCCGGCGGCAGAGCTTCAGACGGTTATAGTCGCATCATGGAAATTCAACCTTCTGAATTACACCAACGCGTTCCCTTCTTTTGCGGAAGCTTAAAAATGGTGGAGAAAGCAGAAGAGTTTATGGAAAAGTATAAATAAAAAAGATAGAATAAAAAAGCCCTGAATTTCAGGGCTTTTTCTTTACTTATTCATGTGTTGCATTTCAAAAATGAACGTATCTAAGTCAACAGTGTGAACTAAAAGTGCGAGAGCTTTGTCAACAATATAGGTTACATTTACGGGAGTAAAACCCAAATATAAAGCATACCTAGTTAAAATATCTTTTTGTCTTGGCCCTAAAACGTGATCAGCATAAACCATACGGCCTAAATCATATAATCGTTCTAAACGTTGAATGTATAAATACGGTGGATCGACAGGATATTTTGCCGGATTTTCAAGGATTTCCTGGTATTCCTCCGGAGAGATATCCAACTTTAACGCAATACGGTCTAAGAATTTTTTTTCATCATCCGTAAGGACGTTGTCAGAAAGTGCAATACGAACAAATGAAGAGAAATAACCTTTATTTCTTTCTTTAAAACCGCTATCAAATAAATCTGAAAATGACATAATTTTTGTGTTTATCTATACTACAAAGATAATTCTATTTTCAAATTTTTCCGCCTATTTGTTTAAAATATTTAGCGGAAAAGTACACTCTAAACATCAATTTTAAAGTTTTTGTGAGAAGCGTTTCAAAATATATTGTAAGTTTGAATTCCCTAAATTTTAAATTAATATACGATGTCTGAATTTTGGTTGTATTTTGAGATTGGACTCAAACATGTCTTGGATTGGAATGGTTATGACCATGTATTGTTTCTAATAGCTTTAACGGTTCCTTATGCCTTTAAAGATTGGAAAAGAGTCTTGATTTTAGTGTCGCTTTTTACGCTAGGGCACACCTTGGCATTACTGCTTTCCGTTTATGGAGTGGTTGTGATTAAAGCTAATTTAGTTGAGTTTCTAATTCCGATTACTATATTGATAGTGGCTTTATTTGACTTATTCACGGCAGGCAAATCCGGAAAAAAAGAAAGCATCACTTTTGTTGCATTTATAACTATCTTCTTCGGAATTATTCATGGGCTTGGCTTTTCGAATTATTTCAAAACTATTTTACCGGGAAATAGTTCGGAAAAATTACTGCCTTTACTAGAATTTGCGTTAGGAATTGAAGCAGCTCAGCTTATTGTTGTTTTTATTGTTTTACTTTTGTCCTATGTTACTCAAACAGCTTTCCGTTTTTCAAAACGGGATTGGACCTTGGTGATGTCATCTTTTGTGATAGGTGTTGTGTTGCCAATGATTATTAATAGTGAAATTTGGAATAGATAAATTCCTTGCAACAGTTGTTAAAAAATGAATAAAAAGAAATTAAATAAATACGACAAGGCCTACCTTCGCATTGCGAAAGAATGGAGTAGATTGTCTTATTGCAAACGCAAACAAGTAGGAGCCATCATTGTGAGAGATAGAATGATTATTTCAGATGGGTATAATGGTACTCCTTCCGGATTTGAAAACTGTTGTGAAGAGGAAAGCGGAACGACAAAATGGTATGTTTTACACGCTGAAGCCAATGCCATTTTAAAAGTGGCCGGTTCTACTCAATCTTGTGAAGGAGCAACACTCTATATTACGTTGTCACCCTGCAAGGAATGCAGTAAACTGATACATCAATCCGGAATAAAACGGGTGGTTTATCATGAAGGATACAAAGACGACAGCGGATTACAGTTTTTATTAAAAGCCGGCGTTGAAGTAGAATTAATAACAGATTTAGAATAACTATTTTTTCCGTTAGCCGAAAAATAAACTGTGAAAATAAAAAAAATATATTGGCCAATTGTTCTCTTTTCTGCCATTGCATTAGGTGTTGTGATTGGAGGAAAACTCAATTATTTTTCAAATAAAACGACTTTCAATTCCGGTAGTTATAAAAGTAAACTGAACAAACTAATCGATTTTATTGAACGGGATTACGTTGACCAAGTCGATACCGACAGTATAGTAGATTTAACGGTTAATGGCATTCTTGAAAAACTTGATCCACATTCTGTCTATATTACCAAAAATGAATTAAACCAAGTATCAGAATCCATGCGGGGTGATTTTGTTGGAATTGGGGTAAATTTCTACATGTACAAAGATACCATTACAGTTATTAAACCCTTAAACGGTGGACCCTCTGAAAAAGCCGGTATCAAATCAGGAGACCGTATTTTATTTGCCGACAATTACAAGCTTTTTGGGAAAAAACTACCAAATGACTCTTTATATTCTAAATTAAAAGGGGAAATAGGTTCAGAAGTTACCTTGACAGTTTATCGAAAAAGTGAAAATAAAAAGCTTACCGTTAAACTAAAACGAGATGTCATCCCCATTAAAAGCGTAGATGTTTCCTTGATGATAAACCCAACAACGGGTTATATTAAAATTAATCGTTTTGCAGAATCTACTTTTCAGGAATATAGAAAAGGATTACTAAAACTAAAAAAACAAGGAGCAAAAACTATCGTTTTAGATGTTCGGGATAATGGTGGAGGTTATTTAGATCAAGCAGTTCAAATTGCTGATGATTTTTTAGTGGAGGATGCACCTATTGTTTCGACCAAAAATAAAAAAGGAAGGGTTGATAAAACAAAAGCAACCAATAATGGCCTTTTTGAAAATGGAAAAGTCATCATTTTAATAAATGAAAACTCCGCTTCAGCCTCAGAAATTTTGGCCGGGGCTATTCAGGATAATGACCGCGGATTAATTGTAGGCAGACGCTCTTTTGGAAAAGGATTAGTACAACGCGAAATGCCTCTAGGCGATGGTTCTGCGGTGCGATTAACTGTTGCTCGGTATTACACCCCTTCCGGACGTTCAATCCAAAAACCTTATGTTGAAGGAAATGAAGATTATTTCAACGAGTTTGAAAAACGTTTTTATAATGGTGAGTTGTATGAAAAAGACAGCATTAAAGTAGCCGACAGCTTAAAATATAAAACACTCAAAGGGAGAACAGTTTATGGCGGCGGTGGAATTATTCCGGATATTTTTGTGCCTTTACAAGGAAAGCACGGTGATGAAGCTTTGGAAATGTTAATGCAATCGGGGGTGGTGAGTTATTTTGTTTTTGAACAAATAGACAAAAACCGCACTGAATTTGAAGGAATTTCTTTTGAAACGTTTTATAAAAAAGCGGAAACAACAGATTTATATGTGCAACGTTTTCAGGATTATTTAAAATCAAGCGGTGTAACCTTTTCATTAAGTAGTCATAAAGCAATGGTCAAACATTACATCATAGCTGAATTTTCAAGACAATTATTTGATGAAGAAAAATATTTTGAAATCAGGTTAAAAAAGGATTCAATGATTTTGGAAGTTTTGAAGCAATAAATTAGAAACCGACAAAAGAAACCTACTTCACTTTAGTGCTATCATGCACCTGAACATGATTTCCATCATTCCACAAGGTTAAAATGTCTGTCGCTACTGCAGCTCCGCTTCCTGCCGCAATAGGTAATTGACTTCGCCAACCTGCTAAAGTTCCACAAACATAAATACCGTCTTTAACTAAATGATCGTTATTTTTAAGTTGAATACGGTTTTTCTCCGGATTTATTTTTTGATGTGGAATCACAAATTCTTCCAAGCCTTCAATCGTAAAAGGATTTCCGGCTCCAATGCCGATAACAATTAATTTTGTTTGGTACGTGTTTTTGTTGGTTGTAACGGAATAATTTCCGGCATCACCATCAATTTTAACTACTTTTTCGTTTGGAATTTGCTGAATATGTGGATAGGTTGATTGAAGATGAGCTAAACTTTCACTTAAAAGATCACTCCCTAATTTTCCGGGAGAAATTCCGTAAGCATTATTAAACAAAGCTTCTTGAAGCGAGGAAGCTTTTTGATGGGCAATGAGTCCGATTTTTTTATCCGAAGCAAAAGGCTTGTTTTGAGCAGAACCAAGCAAAAGGGAACAAGACACCCCTGATACTCCTCCACCAATGACAAGTAAATCAAACATTTATTCTTGGTCTTTTAGTTTGTCTTCAATAGTTTTTGACATTCTAAAGATGAGTAAAATCAAAATGGCACAAAAAGCAGCTACAATACCAATCAAGGCAATCATACTTTCTTGTGCAAAAAGATTACCATAATCTAACTGTGTTAAGTTGAAAATGATTAATCCAAAAGCCAACACCAACAAAATAGAAGTAAACAGTTTCATCGTTACGATTTAAAGAAACAAAAGTATTAAAAATCAATTTATTCGAACAATCCTTTAACATTAGCAGCAAATAATTTAACAGCGATAGCTAAAAGGACAACACCAAAGACTTTTCGTATGACGCTCAAACCATTTTTTGTCAATAATCGTTCAATCTTGGCAGATGATTTTAAAACACCATAAACTAAAATAATATTTAAAATGATGGCAATTATAATGTTTATGGTTTGATATTCAGCTCGAATAGATAAAATAGTTGTCATCGTTCCTGCTCCGGCAATCAACGGAAAAGCGATAGGAACAATTGAAGTGGATTCATTTTGTTCATCGCGGTAAAGTTTTATTCCTAAAATCATTTCCAATGCTAAAAAGAAAAGCACAAACGAACCGGCTACGGCAAACGAATTGATATCAATTCCGATTAAACTTAGAATAGTTTCTCCCACAAATAAAAATGCAATCATCATAATACAAGCTACAATTGAAGCTTTTTCAGAATGAATGTGGCCAACTTTATTGCGTAAATCGATAATAATAGGAATGCTACCTACAATATCAATTACAGCAAATAATACCATTGTAGCCGTAAAAATTTCTCTTAAATCTAATTCCATAACAAATAAATAGTTGAGGCAAAAGTAATCTATATAAGTCGAAAAAGTCAATTATTTATTCCATTTCAATCGTAGTATCAAACAATCCTTTGTACATTTGCCGCTATATTCTATACCTTTTACCATGTTTCAATTAGGCAAAACCATCGTTTCTGAAGAAATTTTAGAGAAAAATTTTGTATGTAATCTAACAGCTTGTTTAGGAGCATGTTGTGTTGATGGTGATGCCGGTGCTCCACTGAGTGCCGAAGAAACGAAGATATTAGAAGATATTTATCCCAAAGTGAAACCCTTTCTTCGCAAAGAAGGAGTTGCAGCAATTGAAGCACAAGGAACCTGGGTAAAAGGCGAAGACGGAGAATTTGAAACACCACTCATCAACGGACAAGATTGTGCTTATGTAATCTTTGACGGTAAGACAGCACTTTGTGGTATCGAACAAGCGTATAACCAGGGAATTGTTAACTGGAAGAAACCAGTTTCGTGTCATTTGTATCCTATTCGAATCAAAGAATTCTCTGATTTCTCAGCGGTTAATTACCATCGTTGGGATATTTGTAGTCCCGCTTGTTCATTGGGGAAAGAACTGGAAGTTCCGGTTTATAAATTTGTCAAAGAAGCTCTTATTCGAAAATTCGGGGAAGAGTGGTTCACAGAACTTGAAAAAGTAGGGGAAGAATACCTGAAAGGGAAATAGAAATTCATTTAATTTTCTAAAAACTATTTTCTTAAAAAGCATTCCATTTTGCTTGCGACCACCAATAAAGCTGTTTTTATTACGTTAATAAACAGTTAGTTATCTTCATTTTTTAAACGTAAGAAACCGATTACCCGTTGTTAAAAACTAACTCCGATTGTGAATAAGTTTGGCTTTCATTTACCAATTTGAATTGCAATCTTTGTAACTCTCAAATACGAATTAATAATCCTCAACATAACTTAACAAAGAAAAAGATGGCAGCAGTAGAACCAATTTTGCAAGAAAATAAAGATAGATTTGTAATTTTTCCGATTAAACACCAGGACATTTGGGAATGGTATAAAAAACAAGAAGCCTGCATTTGGACCGCAGAAGAAATTGATTTGCATACCGATTTAAACGATTGGAATAACAAATTATCCGCTGATGAAAAATATTTTATAAAGCATATTTTAGCTTTTTTTGCTGCTTCTGACGGAATAGTTAATGAAAACCTTGCTGAAAACTTTGTGAGTGAAGTACAATATCCTGAAGCAAAGTTTTTCTATGGTTTCCAATTAATGATGGAAAACATCCACAGTGAAACCTATTCCTTATTAATTGATACCTATGTGAAAGATGAAGCAGAAAAAGATATGTTGTTTCATGCCATTGAAACGTTTCCCGCGATAAAAGAAAAAGCAGATTGGGCTTTGAAATGGATAGAATCAGATTCGTTTGCTGAAAGATTAATTGCCTTTGCCGCAGTAGAAGGAATATTTTTCTCAGGTTCGTTTTGTTCCATTTTTTGGTTGAAAAAAAGAGGATTAATGCCGGGATTAACTTTTTCTAACGAATTAATTTCTCGTGATGAAGGAATGCATTGTGATTTTGCCGTGCATTTGCATACCCATCATATTGTAAATAAAGTTTCAAAAGCCAGAATCACGGAAATATTGACTGATGCTTTAGAAATAGAACGAAAATTCATTACGGAATCCCTTCCGGTAAGTTTGATAGGGATGAATGCCACATTGATGACACAATATTTAGAATTTGTTACTGATAGATTATTGGTCGAATTAGGGTGCAAAAGAGTTTATAATTCAACTAATCCGTTTGACTTTATGGATATGATTTCATTACAAGGAAAAACCAATTTCTTCGAAAAACGTGTAGCGGAATACCAAAAAGCAGGCGTGATGAATTCAGATAGCGATTCACAAAAAATTAGTTTCGACGCTGATTTTTAACACAGTTTAAATTCTGACGGAGTTAATTTTAAGATTACCGGGATTAGCTTCCCAAAACCAACTAACAAATAACCCAAAACAGTAAAAGGGATTTTCTGTTTTAAAAAACATGTAAGTGTATGTATGTAGTAAAAAGAGACGGTCACAAAGAACCGGTAATGTTTGACAAAATCACAGATAGAATTAAAAAACTATGCTATGGTTTAAATGATTTAGTCGATTCTGTAAAAGTGGCCATGCGTGTAATTGAAGGATTGTACGATGGTGTAACAACTTCTGAATTGGATAATTTAGCAGCTGAAACTGCTGCCTCGATGACGATTGCCCACCCGGATTATGCACAATTAGCAGCTCGTATTGCTGTTTCCAACTTACATAAAAATACAAAAAAATCGTTTTCAGAAACGATGTCGGATATGTACCATTACGTTAATCCACGTACCGGACAACAATCACCTTTACTTTCAGAAGAAGTGTATGATGCTATTATGGCCAATGCTGAAGAATTGGACTCTATGATTATTTATAACAGAGATTTTAATTATGATTATTTTGGTTTCAAAACATTAGAACGTTCGTATTTGCTAAAAATAAACGGAAAAATTGTAGAGCGACCCCAACATATGTTGATGCGTGTTTCGGTTGGAATTCATTTGAACGACATCGAAGCAGTGAAAGAAACCTACGAATTAATGTCGAAAAAGTTCTTTACACACGCGACACCAACTTTATTCAATGCCGGAACCCCAAAACCGCAAATGTCCTCGTGTTTCTTGTTAACCATGAAAGACGACAGCATTGACGGAATTTATGATACTTTGAAACAAACCGCCAAAATTTCGCAATCAGCGGGAGGAATCGGTCTTTCAATTCACAATGTGAGAGCTACAGGTTCTTATATTCGTGGGACAAACGGAACGTCTAACGGAATTGTTCCAATGCTACGTGTTTTCAATGACACAGCTCGTTACGTTGACCAAGGTGGCGGAAAAAGAAAAGGAAGTTTTGCCATTTATTTAGAAACGTGGCATGCTGATATTTTCGAATTTTTAGATTTGAAAAAGAATACCGGAAAAGAAGAAATGCGTGCAAGAGATTTATTCTTTGCTATGTGGACATCCGATTTATTTATGAAACGCGTGCAAGACGATGCTTCATGGACGTTAATGTGTCCAAATGAATGTCCGGGTCTTTGTGATGTGTATGGCGACGAATTCGAAGCGTTGTACCACAAATATGAAGCTGCAGGAAAAGGTAGAAAAACCGTTCGTGCCCGTGAACTTTGGGAGAAAATCCTAGAATCACAAATCGAAACCGGGACGCCTTATATGTTGTACAAAGATGCAGCCAATCGTAAATCCAATCAAAAGAATTTAGGAACCATTCGTTCATCGAATTTATGTACGGAGATTTTAGAATATACATCACCTGATGAAATTGCAGTTTGTAACTTGGCCTCTATTTCGTTGCCAATGTTTATTGAAAACGGCAAATTTGACCATCAGAAGTTATACGATGTAACCAAACGAGTAACAAGAAACTTGAACCGTGTAATCGATCGAAATTATTATCCGGTTCCGGAAGCGGAAAATTCAAATATACGTCACCGTCCTATCGGATTGGGAGTGCAAGGTTTAGCAGATGCGTTCATTTTACTTCGCTTACCGTTCACCAGCGACGAAGCAAAACAAATGAATCAAGATATTTTTGAAACACTTTATTTTGCAGCCGTAACCGCATCCATGGAAATGGCAAAAGAAGAAGGTCCGTATTCCACTTTTAAAGGTTCTCCCATTTCGCAAGGAGAATTCCAATACAATCTTTGGGGATTAAAAGACAGCGATTTATCAGGGCGTTGGGATTGGGACAGTTTACGTAAAGAAGTAGTAGAACACGGTGTGAGAAACTCATTGTTAGTCGCTCCAATGCCAACTGCTTCTACTTCACAAATCTTAGGAAACAACGAAGCATTTGAACCTTATACTTCCAATATTTACACTCGAAGAGTACTTTCCGGTGAGTTTATTGTAGTAAACAAACACTTGTTAGAAGATTTAGTAAATCTCGGTTTATGGAACGACACCTTGAAACAAGAAATCATGCGTCACAATGGTTCAGTTCAAAATATTGAAATTATTCCTCAGGATATCAAAGATTTGTACAAAACAGTTTGGGAAATGAGCATGAAAGACATCATTGACATGTCGCGTCAAAGAGGTTATTTCATTGATCAATCGCAATCGTTGAACTTGTTTATGGAAGGAGCAACCTATGCTAAATTAACCTCGATGCATTTCTATGCTTGGCAATCAGGATTGAAAACAGGAATGTATTATTTAAGAACTAAATCGGCAGTAGATGCAATTAAGTTTACCTTAAATAATGACAAAAAAGCGGAGCCAACACCCGAACCACAAGTAGTGGAAGTTTTTGCTCCAAATGAAACTGGAGAAATGACGGCAGAAGATTTCAAAGCTATGGTCGAAAAAGCAAGAAATGCAGGACCGGATGATTGTGAGATGTGTGGATCATAATTAAAAAACATTACATAAGAAAAACAGCCGTCAATCGATGGCTGTTTTTATATTAATCAATTTCAATTCGTACATTTGAAAAAGTAATTTCAAAATTATGTCAAAAGATAAAAAAGGCGTTTATACAGGCATCATCGAAAAAGATGAAAAAGGAAACTATTTCTGCGGGGAATATTTATTAGATTTTAAATATACCGAAGCAAATTTTAAATTAGGAGATTTAATCAATATCAAAACGGTGATTGAAAATCCAAGTGATATCAGCTACAATCAATACCCAAAAAAATCAAGAAATTTCTTTTTGGCAAACGATAAAAAAGCGTAAAATTTAAAGTAAAGTATGGAGTTTGTCAAACCAAAAGAAATTGCGATTACATCAGCCATGTTAGCCTCATCCGGACAACGATTGGGAAATTATTTAATTGATATGGTTATTCATAATATTATCAATGTTATTCCAATTGGGATAGGTTGGATTTTATATGAATTTTTTGGAAACTATGAACTTTCCCTTTGGTTAGAATCCATCAATCCAATAGTTGATTTCCTGATTAGTTATTTGATTATTGTGATTTATTACATGATTTTTGAATCGTTAACCGGAAAATCAATTGGGAAATATGTCACCAATACAAAAGTAATGATGGCAGATGGTTCTAAACCCGAACCTTACTCTATCTTTATACGCTCACTATCCCGATTGATACCTTTTGATCAATTATCTTTTTTAGGAACAATACCCAGAGGGTGGCATGATACCCTCTCTAAAACAGTTGTGGTCGATTTAAAAAAATATAATCAGGAGTTAGAAATGCAAGATTCTATTAACGAAATTGGACAAGAATAACATGATGCACTGGGAACAACTTTTATCGCTCAAAAGACAAGGCGACACCGGGAAACGTTTACGCTCTGAACAAGACGATACCCGTTTAGGCTTTGAAGTGGATTATGACCGTATTATATTTTCTGCAGCATTCCGAAGTCTGCAAGATAAAACACAAGTTATTCCACTTTCTAAAACAGATTTTGTACATACCAGATTGACACATAGTCTTGAAGTATCTGTTGTTGGACGATCTATTGGACGATTAGTCGGGAAAAAAATCATTGAAAAATATCCCTATCTCAAAGAGATTCATGGTTTTCACATGAATGATTTCGGAGCAATTGTAGCCGCTGCTTGTTTAGCTCATGACATTGGAAATCCTCCCTTTGGTCATTCCGGTGAAAAGGCGATTGGCGAATATTTTAAAACCGGAAACGGACAGCAATATAAAAATCAACTTGCTGAAAAAGAATGGCAAGATTTAATTGATTTTGAAGGAAATGCAAATGGGTTTTCTGTTTTAACCGGAAATCGTCCCGGAAATGAAGGAGGATTACGAATTTCGTATGCAACCTTGGGGGCATTTATGAAATATCCCAAAGAAAGTTTACCCAAAAAACCAACTACTGCAATTGCCGATAAAAAATATGGCTTTTTTCAACAAGACAAAGCTTTTTTTAAAGAAGTAGCGGAAGAATTAGGATTAATTTCTAATAAAACCAGCGACAATATTGGCTATGAAAGACATCCTTTAGCTTATTTAGTGGAAGCAGCAGACGACATTTGTTACACCATTATCGATTTTGAAGATGGAATAAATTTAGGTTTAGTGAATGAAGATTTTGCTTTAGAGTACTTGATTAAGTTAGTAAAAGACAGCATTGATGTTTCTAAATACAATTCATTACAAACTAAGGAAGATAGAATTAGTTACCTACGTGCTTTAGCCATTGGAAGCTTAATTAATGATGCTGTTCGGATTTTTATTGACAATGAAGAACATATTTTAAAAGGACAATTTCCTTTTGCCTTAACAGATAAAAGCAAATACAAAGCCCAGATGGATGATATTATCAAATTGAGTGTTAAAAAAATTTACCAAAGTCGTGAAGTTATAGAAAAGGAGATTACCGGCTACCACGTTATCAATAATTTATTGGATAAATTTATAACAGCATTCAATAATCAATACCATGGTAAAATGTCTAATTATGATGTTTTATTGTTAAAAGTATTGCCTGAAAAATACCAAGTGAATAAAGAGACGTTGTATGAGCGGTTGTTACATATTTCACATTATATTTCATTATTAACTGATGGTAACGCAATATTACTCAACAAAATAGTATCTTCTAACAATAGTTAAAGTAATTAAAAAACACACCTAATTGTTGAAAATAATTATATATTTGGCTCTTAAATTTCCAAATTTCACTTTTTTATGAAAAAAATTACATTCTTATTCTTTGTTTTGTTTGCTTTTTCAGTTAATGCACAAACTGAAACCCAAAAAATTCAAGAATATTTAAATTCAAATTATTCTACACTAGGTATAACATCACAAGATATCAATGATTGGTATGTAGAAAGTGAAGCCACTTCCTCTTCCACCGGGATAACTAATTATTACGTTAAACAACGTTATCAAGGAATTGAAATATTTCATGCTCAAACAAATTTTTCAATCAAAAACGGAAATGTAGTTTATGTTGCTAACCGTTTTGAAAGCAATATTGCACAACGAGTAAATACAACTACACCGGCTTACAGTATATTGGATGCATTGAGTTTGGTGTATGGTAGTTTTAATATCACCCCAATTGAATCCTTTCAAATTCAAAGAACAATCAGAACTAATTATTATCAGATAAATGATGCAATTGGCATCAATGAGCCTGTTTTAGCTAAACTAGTTTATCAATTAAATGAAGAAAATAAACTCAGATTAGCTTGGGATTTTACTTTTTACAGTCCAAATCACAAAAATTTATGGAGCGTTAGAATTGATGCTAAAAACGGCGAAATTCTTGAAAAACAAGACATGGTTGTTAGTTGTAGTTTCGGAAAAGATTCAGATCACTCGAAGCATCAACATTATGTTCCTTTCACTAAACAATTGTTTAAAGAAGAATCAGCGATTTCGGTAGTAGAGACACAATCGGGATCTTATCGCGTTATACCATACAATATTGAAAGTCCGAACCACGGTGAAAGACAATTAATTTCTACTCCACACAACGCAACGGCTTCACCATATGGATGGCACGATACTAACGGTGTAGATGGAGCTGAATTTACGATTACCAGAGGAAATAATACCTGGGCAAAAGAAGACCGAAATGGAACTAATAGTGTTTTCGGTGCAGCACCAAATGGTGGAGCAATTTTAGAGTTTGATTTTCCTTATGGTGGGAATAGTGCACAATCAACTACCTATACAAATGCAGCTACAACCAATTTATTTTATATGACCAATGTGATGCATGATGTTTGGTATCAATATGGTTTTGATGAAGCAAATGGAAATTACCAAGCCAATAATTATGGAAAAGGCGGTACAGCCGGTGATTTTGTATATGCAGATTCTCAAGATGGAGTTGGTACAAACAATGCTAATTTCTCAGCACCCGTTGATGGACAATCTGGAAGAGTTCAAATGTTTTTATGGGATGTAGGTCCGCCAAATTATTCTTTAACCGTAAATACACCTGCTACTATTGCTGGTCCATATGCAATTCGTGATAATAATTTTATCCCTGGTAATGTTCCACTACCAATTGCTCCAAACGGTTTCACAACTGATTTAGTGCTTTTTGATGATGGATCTCCGGATAATTCGGATGCTTGTTCTCCGGCAATTAATGCTGCTGCTATTTCAGGTAAAGTTTGTATTTTGAGAAGAGGAGATTGTACTTTCGTTGAAAAAGTTAAGAATGCTCAAAATGCAGGAGCTCTTGCTGTAATAGTTGTCAATAATGTTGAAGGAGTTATTATCATGGGTGGTGCTGATGCAACAATAACTATTCCTGCAATCAGTATAAATCAAGATGTAGGTGAAGCTATTATAGCTCAAATGAGTTTAGGTGTAGTTAATGTAACACTTCAAACCCCGGCTGATGTTTTTATCAATGCAGATGGTTCTTTTGATAATGGAATTATTTCTCATGAATTTGGTCATGGAATCTCTATTCGATTAGCAGGAGGTAGAAACAATTCTAGTTGTTTACAAAATGCTGAACAAATGGGTGAGGGTTGGTCCGATTGGTTCGCTTTAATGATGCAATTGAAACCTGGAGATGTAGGCACTGCTATTAGAGGGATTGGAACTTTTGCAGTTAGCCAGCCAATTGATGGAGTTGGAATTAGAACTTATCCGTATTCAACCGATATGAGTATCAACCCAATGACGTTCAATAGTACGAATACAGAAGCGGTTCCTCATGGTGTTGGTTCTGTTTGGGCAACTACTTTATGGGATTTGACATGGGCATATATTAATAAATATGGTTATGATTCAAATATATATACCGGTACTGGAGGAAACAATAAAATTATGCGTTTAGTACTTGATGGATTAAAATTGCAACCTTGTTCTCCAACTTTTATTGAGGCAAGAGATGCATTAATTGCAGCTGACCAAGCTACTACCGGAGGTCAAGATTATTGTATGATTTGGGAAGTGTTTGCCAATAGAGGTTTAGGTTTAAATGCCTCTTCTGGAAATAGAAATAGTTCTACCGATCAAGTGGAAGATTTTACAATGCCACCAGCTGGACCAAACTGTGTTTTATCAGTAGATTATTTTGCAACGAATGAAGTATTTAAAGTATATCCAAATCCTTCCAATGGAATGTTTACTATTCAAGTAAATCAATTCTCTGGAAAAGTGGCAATTCAAATTGTTGATTTAAATGGTAGAATCGTTTACCAAGAAAATGAAGTTAATTTTAATAATGCTAAAAATATTAATTTAACACATCTTCAATCAGGAATGTATATAGTGAAAGTAAATGCAGATGAATTAAACTTTTCTCAGAAGATTATTAAAAACTAATTAATGAGATTTTAATATATAAAACCCGGAATCTTCCGGGTTTTTTTATTTTAAAAAACATAAACTACGCCAATCCCTAAAGCTTGTTTTAATTGAAGTTTGGGGCCAACCGTAATTTGTTCTCCATTTACTTCTTCTTTGGCCTTAATATCATCATCATAAATCATGTGAATGCCAATATTAGCCTTCACATATTCATTTACAATCATATCTACTTGTAATTGCCAGTCCACATCAATGTTCCCAAAATTGTTCAGGTAGTCGGAATATAATGACAATCTGTTTTCTAATGTCATGTTTTTGTAGATTTCCGTTTTCCAGTAATTGTTGAAAAGCATACCTAATTCTGTTCGGCTTTTTCGACCTCTTTTTAATAGGTTTCCTTCTTCATCGTAAATCGCTTTTGTCACTCCATACGAACCCAAATCGGCTAAACGTTGGTTTAAAACGAAGGTGGTTTTTAAAGTTAAAGGCGAAAAATAAAAATTTGCATTCCAATCTTTTCGGTTATACTCACTCCCAATTCCCAAAAAAACATAAGCCGGAGCAAAAAACTTTGAAATTGGAGTATCTATATTCGGATAGGCATAACCATTCGTAAATTGAGTATTAAAATTAAACCGGGCAGAACTATACCAATTGGAATTAATGTCCGTTTTATAGCCGTAATTTGAAAGAATCGAAAAGGCATCATCTGTTTTTCGTAGCTCTCGATCATCTTGTTTGTTGATGCCGTATCGGATGCTCATTTCATTATTCCATAAGACATTTTCTTTGGTATATTTTCTCGAAAAATCACCTTTAAATAAACCTGAAATAGAACTGTTTCCTCCGGCATTCCAATTTAGAAATGCAATTTGAGTAATGTCTAATCCCACTATTTTTTTCTGAACCCAATAGGTAGTATCTTTAAGGGTAGAATCTTTCACTGTTTGTAAAGGTTGTGAAAAAAGAACGGAAGATGAGAGTAATAAAAATAAAGTGGATGAAATAGATTTCATAGACAAAATAGTAATAAGACTTTTGCAAAAGTCACTATTTTGAATAAGTTGACAAAATGGAGACCAAATTTTCCACGTTAATTTTGCTAAAACGTTGTAGTTCATCGATGGTTCCCTGTTCAATAAATTCATCGGGAATTCCTAAAACCTGAACCTCATTTTTGTACTTGTTTTTAGCTTTAAATTCAAGTATTCCTGACCCAAATCCACCTATAATTGTTCCGTCTTCCAAGGTGATAATACTTTCATGATCCTTAAAAATTGAAGTTAAAAGTTGTTCATCCAATGGTTTTACAAAAGGGAAATCATAATGAGAAAAATCATTTTGAGCTGAAATTAAAGTTAAAGCAGTGGTCACATTTTTTCCAATAAAACCATTGGACAAGATGGCTACTTTTGATCCTTTTTTTAACAAACTTGCTTTTCCAATTTCTGTTTTTTGAAAGGGAATTTGCCAATCGACAATTTCTCCTCTACCTCTTGGATAACGAATAGCAATCGGATGATTTAATCCTAATTGAGCGGTATAAAGCATGTTTCGTAATTCAATTTCGTTTCTGGGTGAAAAAACAATCATATTCGGAATGCAACGCAAGTAGGCTAAATCAAAAACACCGTGATGAGTAGCTCCGTCTTCACCTACTAATCCTGCTCTATCTAGACAAAAAATGACTGGAAGATTTTGCAAGGCAACATCATGAATCACCTGATCATATGCCCGTTGTAAAAAAGTAGAATAAATGTTGCAAAAAACCACCATTCCTTGGGTAGCCATTCCAGCCGATAATGTCACTGCATGCTGTTCAGCAATACCTACATCAAAAGCTCTTTCCGGAAAAGCATCCATCATAAATTTTAAGGAGCTACCGGT
>ERZ795055.1478-NODE-1478-length-18891-cov-4.739276_pt1 | contig 18891 bp, 19 predicted proteins | sample MGYA00375139_ERZ795055 | MGnify/ENA primary metagenome ERZ795055 (study PRJEB30184, sample SAMN05720283) | anaerobic digester metagenome | isolation source: active sludge of municipal wastewater-treating anaerobic digesters | place: USA | collected 2015-01-23 ... | reverse complement strand
ACCCAAAGCCCGCAGCCCCTTAAGATGCAGATCGACCGGACGCACGCCTATGACGCAACCGCCGGGAAGAGAGACTTTGGCATGGCCCAGTTTGGCCAAGAGCGGGCCCAAAACACAGAACGAGCCTCGCATGGTCGAGACCAGATCATAATCCGCGACTGGGTTTAATCCATTCTTGGATGAAATCTTTAACGTGTTACCGGAGAAGTCGACTGCTTTACCCAGGGACTTCAGGATCTTCGCCATCGTCAACGTGTCCCGCAAACGCGGCACATTTTCCAGGACACAGGGCCCATCCGTCAAGAGGGTCGCGGCCATGATCGGAAGCGCCGAATTCTTGGATCCGCTGATCTTGACTTCCCCGCTTAAAGGCCTTTTTCCCTCGATCACAATCTTTTCCATACACCCATTCCCCCCATCCCGTTTAGGTTCTTAACTCGTCTGTAATTGTGCGGCCAGAACCCGATTGACACAAGAAAAATCTTTCAAAAAGCGCACGTTCCATGTATGGTTGCGGTCATTCCGCAGCATGGCCTCAATCGCCGCATCCTGGCCGTCCCAAAATTCAAACAAAAGATGCCCTTGAAAAGTGAGCACCCGGCCAGCTTGCGCAATGATAGCACGATAAAAATCCAGCCCGTCCTGCCCGCCATCTAACGCCATCCCCGGCTCCTGCTGGACATCCGCGGGTAAAGCCGCCAACTGCCCGGAAGGAATATAAGGCGGATTGGAGATGATCATGGAACAGGTCTTATCAGGCAATGTTTTCAGCCATCGTGCCATGTCCGCATGAACAAATTCGATCTGCTCGGTCACAGCGTGAAACCTGGCGTTCTCACGCGCCAACGACAACGCATTCTCTGAAGCATCGACCGCTATGATCCTGCAACGCGAAAAGAATTTCGCCAAACTGATCGCGATATTGCCCGAACCGGTGCCCAAGTCCAGGACAGTCTGTCCTGAAGAGGAGATCGAGAACAAAATATGCATGGCCTCTTCCACTAAAAGCTCAGTTTCCGGACGAGGAATAAGTGCACGGCTGTCAATATTCAACGTCAACCCGCAAAAATCGACCTCGCCGAGCGCGTATTGCAACGGCATCCCCCTCTTCAGATACGAGGTGATCCGATCGACCCGCTCTTTTTGCTGGGATGTCAGGGCCTTCCGCTCCGTGTAAAGGTCGACCCGGCGGCATCCAAGCACATGCGTAAGGATTTGCTCAGTCTCGTTCATCGATCAGAATGTCCTCTTCAGCCTGAAGAAGGGCCTGGGTGATGTCATCCAGGTCCCCGTCCATCACCGCCGGCAATTTGTAAACGGTCAGGCCGATCCGGTGGTCCGTTACCCTGTGTTCCGGATAATTATAGGTGCGGATCTTTTCACTGCGGTCACCGCTGCCGATCTTCGCCTTGCGGTCCTTTGACTCACGGTCCAAGTTCTCCTGTTCTTTCTTCTCCTGCAACCTGGCCCGAAGAACACGCATGGCCTTGTTCTTGTTCTTCAATTGAGAGCGCTCGTCCTGGCAGGTCACGACGATCCCTGTCGGAAGATGCGTGATCCGGATCGCGGAATCGGTGGTGTTGACGCTCTGCCCACCGGGACCGGATGAACGGAACACATCGATCTTAAGGTCTCTGGGGTCGATCTGAATATCGACCTCCTCGGGTTCGTAGAGCACGGCCACCGTGGCGGCTGACGTGTGGATCCTGCCTTGCGCCTCCGTGACCGGAACCCGCTGGACACGATGGGCGCCGCTTTCCCACTTCAGAAACTTGGAAGCCCCAGGCCCCGAAACGCTGAAAATGATCTCTTTGAATCCCCCGGTATCCGACTCATGGGAACTCATCACCTCGACCCGCCACCCTTTTTGCTCGGCATATTTGCTGTACATCCGGAACAGGTCCGCGGCAAAAAGGCTGGCCTCCTGCCCGCCCGTGCCCGCCCGGATCTCGATGATCAGATTCTTGTTCTTCTCCTCAGCTTTAGGGAAGGCAAGATCGATCAGACGCGGCTCCAGGCCCTGCTGGCTTGCCGTCAGGTCATCAAGCTCGCTTTTGGCAAGTTCGGAAAAATCGTCATCCGCCCCTAAAGCGATCAACTCCTTCAGCTCCACGATCTGCCTCGCATGCTCGGAAAACTTGCGAAAAGTCTCCACGGGAGCCATCAGATCCGAAAATTCCTTGGTAAGCTTCTGATAACGCGTCTGATCCGTTATGACATCAGGATCGACCAAAAGATGCTCGAGTTCACGGTAACGATTTTCCATGTGCGCCAATTTTTCCAAGGCGCGGTTGAACTTGTCCGAGGGCATATGCACACGCTCTTCTGCTGAGAATTACTTTTTATAACGCTGTTTGAACTTCTCGATCCGTCCTGCAGAATCGACGAACTTCTTGTCACCCGTAAAGAACGGATGGCAGTTGGAGCAGATATCAACACGGATGCTCTTTTTCGTCGAGCGCGTATAAATGACCTGCCCGCAAGCACAGGTGATCATGGCTTCGCTGTACTCTGGATGAATGTCCTTTTTCATGTCTTCCTCCTTAACCGATTTAACTTATTTGTTCATATTATCCAAAAATTCTTGATTTGATTTGTACTTTGAGATCTTTTCGATCAAAAGCTGCATGGCCTCAGCTGAATTTAAATCACTGATCGCCTTACGCATTAACCAAATGCGCTGAAGCTGGTCCTCAGGGATCAGCAGCTCTTCATGGCGCGTGTTGGAACGCTTAATATCGATCGCCGGATAAATACGGCGCTGAAACAGATTGCGGTCCAGCTGCAACTCCATGTTGCCAGTTCCCTTAAACTCTTCAAAAATAACCTCGTCCATCCTGCTTCCCGTATCGATCAGGGACGTGGCAATGATCGTGAGGCTTCCTCCCTCTTCGATCGAACGCGCCGCCCCGAAGAAACGCTTCGGCTTATGCAATGCGTTGGAGTCCACACCGCCGGACAGGATCTTGCCGCTGTGCGGAACAACTGTGTTATAAGCGCGGGCCAAACGCGTGATGCTGTCCAAAAGGATGACGACATCGCGTTTATGCTCGACCAGGCGCTTCGCTTTCTCAAGAACGATCTCAGCGATCTGCACGTGGCGGTCAGCCGGCTCGTCAAACGTGGAGGCAATGACCTCGCCCTTCACGCTCCGCTGCATATCCGTGACCTCTTCCGGGCGCTCATCGATCAAAAGCACCATGAGCACGACGTCCGGAGTATTGGTCACGATCGCGTTGGCGATCTTTTGCATCAAAACGGTCTTCCCGCTATAAGGAGGCGCCACGATCAAGGCGCGCTGCCCTTTTCCAATGGGGGTCAGAAGATCGACCACCCTCGTGGATATTTCCTTGGAATCCGTCTCAAGCTTTAAACGCTGGTTCGGATAAAGCGGCGTCAGATTGTCAAAAAAGATCTTATCCTTCGCCTTTTCCGGATCCTCATAATTGACTGCCTCCACTTTCAAAAGGGCGAAATATTTTTCCCCTTCCTTGGGAGGACGAATATGACCGCCAACAATGTCCCCTGTCTTAAGATCGAACCTGCGGATCTGGGACGGTGATATATAAATATCATCCGGGCAGGGCAGATAATTATAGTTCGAACTCCTTAAAAATCCAAACCCTTCCGGCAGGATCTCTAAGACCCCTTCCCCGAACATCATCCCATCGACTTCGGCCCGCTTTTGCAGGATCTTGAAGATCAGGTCCTGTTTCTTGCTGCCGCTTAAACCTTCAATGTTCATATCACGGGCCATTTTTGTCAGCTCGGACACCTTCATATCCTTGAGCTGACTGATATTGACCTGATCTGATTGGACTGTTTTGCTGCCGTTGCGGTCAGAGTTTTTGGCTCCATTTTTGGTCGCCGTTTTTTCCATGGTAGGATCTCCTTCTTTGACTTTCTGATTTGTTGATTCTGATGAAATTTTTGGCATACGAATTCCTTTATAATCCCTATGTATGATGAACAAGCGCGCTGAAAATCCGGCGCACTTGCGCTCTGGTCGTCCCCTTGGATGACCGGTTATCAATAATAAAATCTGCCCTTTTGATCTTCTCTGCCTGCGGCATCTGCCGTCTAAGCCGGGCCATCGCCTGACGGGATGTCATTTGCTTTTTACGCAGGACGCGTTCGATCTGAAGTTTGCGGCTTGAACGCACCACCACTACCGCGTCCGCTAATTTTTCCATCTTCGCCTCAAACAACAATGGAATCTCCAGAACAACCGGCCGCCTGCACTTTCTTTGACGAATTCGACGAAGCTGCGCCTTGATCTCCTTTTCAACCAGCGGATGGATGATCCCTTCAAGGGCCTTCAACGCCCGCTCATCGTCAAACACCATTTCCGCAAGCCTCTTTGTTTGGATACGCCCATGCTCGAACATCTCACCGCCAAAAAGGGACTTGATCTTTCTACGGCACCCGCCATGTTTCTCCAGCAGCTGATGAACGATCGCATCAGCCTCGATCAGGACCGCGCCCAAGTCCGTGAACATGCGGGCGACGGTGGTCTTTCCGGACCCCAGATTTCCGGTGACAGCGATTACGGTCATGAATTCTTCCTCAATGAATCATACGCCCGCCTATAAAGCGCGGCGGATTCATCCCACGAAAAATGGCTTTCCATTCCCCGTTTTTGAACTTCCCCCAATTCCTTGGGACGGTGATACAACACAATGGCACGGTCGACGGCGTTCAAAAACCCCTGTTGGTCATAGTTCCGAAAAACGATCCCCGTGCCACTATCCCGCGAAATGTCCCGCACCGTGTCGACCAGCCCTCCGACCGCGGAGACAACCGGCAGCGTGCCATAGCGCAATGCGATAAGCTGTGTTAATCCGCACGGCTCAAAAACAGACGGCATCAAAAAGTAATCACTCGCCGCAAAAATCCGGTGGGCGAGCCCTTCATCAAATTTAAAATACGCGGCGACCTTGTCGGGATAACGCGAAACCAATCCGCGTATCGCCGATTCAGACCCCTCGTCCCCAACCCCCAAAAAAACCATTTGCATGTCCCGAGAACACAACGCATCTCCCGCCGACTTTAACAGGTCGATCCCTTTCTGGTGTGACAGCCTTCCCACAAATCCAAAAAGCGGCAATGCCCGGTCGTTTGCCAGGCCGCTCTCATTCTGCAGAGCTTCTTTATTTTTGGCCTTTAATTTCAAGTTCTGGAACGAATAACGCTGTTCGATCTGCGTGTCATGCTCGGGGTCCCAAAGCGAGTAATCGATGCCGTTTAAGATCCCCAAAAAACCTTTTCCCCGCATGCTCAGGACATCATCCATGCCGCAACCCAATTCTTTCGTGCGGATCTCACGGGCATATTGTGGGCTCACCGTTGTGACCAGGTCGCTGCAGACGATCCCGCTCCTAAGCAGGCTCATTTTTCCGTAAAAGTACAGCCCTCCGTCGTTCATCGCATCCTGGCCCAATTCCAGCTCGCCGAACATCTCCTTTGGAAAAAGCCCTTGATAGGCTAAATTGTGGATCGTGAACACACTTTTGGTCCTCTCAAAGAACCTGTCCCTGGCGTATTCAAATTTCAACAAAAGCGGGATCGCTCCGGTCTGCCAATCGTGACAATGGATCACCTCAATGGGCTCGCCTAACAATTTTAAAAGCTTAAAGACCTGTCTGTTAAAAAAAACGAACCGTTTGAGATTGTCCGGATAATCCCCATGACCGTCTCCATAAAACCCCGGCCGGTCAAAATATGCGTCATGCTCGACAAAATAAACATCGACCTTATCTTTAAGACGAGTCCGATAGAATCCTGCATCCGCGCTTTCCAAAAGAAGCCCGTTCTGACGCACGCACCGGTAAAGCGGCAACACGATCTTCACCTTTTCACCGGCCTTGGCCAATGCCAACGGCAACGCGCTGCACACATCAGCCAGCCCACCGGTCTTGGCGAACGGCAAAACCTCTGATGAACAAAACACAACGCTCATTCCATATCCTCTAGATCAAGCCAATTATTTCCTTTACGCACCGAAACCTTGATCGGGACGCTCAATTCTAACGCCTGTTCCATTTCGTTACGAACCAGGATGACCAGATCCTTTTCCTCATCAGGGACCATGTCAAAGACCAATTCGTCGTGCACCGTGATCAGCATTTTTGATGAAAACCCCTGGCATCGGAGGCCCTCATCGATGCGGATCATCGCGATCTTCATTAGATCCGCCGCTGAGCCTTGGACCGGCGTATTGATCGCCTGCCGTTGCGCGAACTGCCTGACCGCGATGTTCTGATTATGGATCTCAGGGATCATCCGACGGCGCTTTAACAGCGTTTCCGCATATCCGAGCTTCTCACAGGATTCAATGGCGCGGTCCATAAATGTTTTAACGTTCGGGTAACGCAAAAAATAGCGGTCAATAAAATCCTGGGCCTGTGCCTGCGAAACACCCAAATCCTTCGCCAGACCAAACGCGCTGATCCCGTAAATAATGCCGAAATTTACGCGCTTGGCAGCCGTGCGCATCTCCCGCGACACATCGTTCACACCAACATCGAACATCAAACCAGCGGTATACGCATGAATATCCTCATCATCCATAAATGCCTGCCGCAGATTCTCGTCCTCGGAAAGATGGGCCAGAATACGCAGCTCGATCTGCGAATAATCCGCCGACAGGATCAGATGGCCCTTTTGCAACGGAACGAACGCCTTACGGACCTGCCGTCCCAATTCTGTGCGCACCGGGATGTTCTGCAAATTCGGGTTGCTGGAACTCAATCGCCCCGTTTCCGTCCCCGTCTGATTGAACCACGCATGTAGCCGGCCGGTCCTTCCGCCCACCAGCTGCGGCAACGCGTCAATATAGGTCGACTTCAACTTTGCCAGCTGCCGGTATTCCAAGATCTTATCCGGCAACGGATGCTTCGATGCCAGTCTGGTCAAGACTTCTTCATCGGTCGAATAACCGGTCTTTGTTTTCTTTACCACCGGAAGTTTCAAAACCTCAAAAAGAACATGACCCAGCTGCTTGGGCGAATTCAGATTGAATTGCCCTCCGGCCAAAGCGTAAAGCTCCGTTTCAAGGGCCGTGATCTTTTTTTGGCATTCGTCCGACAACCCGTTCAAAAAATCCACATCCAGCCTGACACCTTCCTGCTCCATTCGCGCAAGAACGATACACAACGGCATTTCTAGATCAAAAAAGAGTTTCTCAAGGCCAAGCTTACGCAATTCACTTTCAAGCGGGCCGTAAAGATCAAAAACCGCCTTCAGTTGATCATCCCGGGTTGCCTCCTCGGAGAGCATCCGTTTACAATAATTCCATGTCAAAGAACCTAACCCGCTCATCGACCTCACCGGATCGATCACATATCCCGCCATCATGACATCAAAAACATTCCGGGCTTGCCATAACAGGCTATGCTCATCCCGCAGTTGCTTTTTAAAATCAAAAACGACCTTAACGACCGCCTCGTCCTGCAAAAGGCTCTCCAACTGTTGCCGCTCGGCCGGGCTCTCGCTCAGGGCCGCGATCACATCATCAACGCACACATGGCAAATGGTGACGCCATCCCCTTCCGACCCCCACGAGACCGCGCATATTTTTTTTTGCCGCGCCTTCGAATAAACACTAAACAGATCCTGATGCTGAAGACAGGCCGTTTTGCCGGACTCAACGGAACTGGGCTTAACGGAAACCTCTGCTGCCAGCCGATTAAACTCCAAATCCTGAAAAAGCGCGAACAGCCGCTCCTCATCAGGGCCAAGGAACTTCAAATCATCCAGATCCGCGTCAAGCGGAACATCGGTTGATAATGCTGCCAGTTCCTTGCTCAAAAGCGCCTCGTCCTTTTGCTCCGTCAGCTTCTTACGAAGGCTTGCTGACGCAAGATCATCCACGTGAGCCAAGATCTCTTCCAGTGATGCGTATTGCGACAAAAGTTTTCTGGCCGAAACCTCGCCGACCCCGGCCACCCCGGGAATATTATCCGATTTATCCCCTGCCAACCCGATAAAATCACAGACCTGAGAAGCCGCCACTCCCAAAATATCTCTGACCTGCCCCTCCTCAATCATCATTTCACGGCGAGGACTAAAAACCGAGATACCCGGCCTGACCAACTGGAACAGGTCCTTATCATCGCTGATCACAACAACGTCTGTATTGCGCCCGGCAAATTTTTTAGCAAGCGTCGCAATGACATCGTCGGCTTCATAACCTTCTTTTTCAAAGATCGGCAGCCTGTAGGCCGTCACAACATCTCGGATCACCGGGATCTGGCTTCGCAGCGCCTCGGGCATGCTTGGGCGCTGGATCTTGTACTTAGCGTATTTTTCGCTGCGGTGAGTCTTTTTTGAAACATCAAAACATACCGCGAAATATTCCGGCTCAAAATCATGAAGCATTTTTTTGATCGTCTTCGTGAACCCAAACACAGCGTTGGTCGGCCGTCCTTTACTATCGGTCAACTCGCGGACAGCGTAAAAAGCCCGATAACATAAGGCATGGGCATCCAACAAAAAAATTTTCCGTTTTGCCATGATCACAAACTCTTATTTCTTTCCTTACTGCACATTCGTCTCTATCATCGGAATCTGGACTAAGATCATTTGTCCGGAATAACGGCGAGTATGTTCTGATACTCCTGTCGCGCTGATTCTAGATCTCCTGCCTTGATCATCCCTAAGGCCTTTTGAGCCCGCTGATCAACGTCAACCGCCAATTGGGCGTTCGCCACTTTTTTAAGCAGTTCCAAAACTTGCGGGTTTTCAGGCGAGAGCCGCTCGGCGTTCTTCAACTCTTGCAGTGCCTCCTCAAAACGGCCTTCGCTCCAAAAGACCTCGGCTTGGTCCATATGCTTCTTAACGCGCCCTATTTCAAGTTCCAGCTGTTCTCTCTTTTCTTCCTCGATCTGCGTATGCATCTGATCCAACTGCTTGATGACCACCTTCTGCTTATAATTCGGGTCGATCTTTTGCAACTCCGCGATCAAACGGGGAAGCCACGGATCATCCTCAGAGGCCCGTTCAATGCGCTGCTGAAAATAATAAATCGCCTCTGATGTGCGCTCCAAAGACTTATATAAATAAGCCAAATTCGTGTATGGGGGCAAATACTTCTGATCCGCCTGAATAGCCTTTAAATAAAATTGTTCCGCAGGATCCGCCAACCCTAACTGCTCATAAACCACGCCAATATCATTAAACAAGACCGGGCTGCTAAAACCCAATTCCACGGCTTTAGAATAAAACGTTAAAGCCTCATCCATATTTCCCTTTTGCTGAGCCTGATACCCCAACACCCGGTATTTTTCTGCCTCAACGGAACGGTTTTCTTTTAAATTATCAGAAAATCCTGTGCAGGGAGTTATAGATATGATAAGAAAGGCAACACACGCTATTTGAAATGTCTTTAAAACACCTAATTTTAGATAAGAATAATACATAATTTGTTTTTTTTCAAGTGAAATTTCTTATCTTAAACCGTCCAAAATTCAAAATTTAGAACACGTCTTGCTTAGACAGTTCTTCTTTGCTGTTCAGATCGGCCGGAACATCCTCAACAGGCGTTTCTACGGCCGGACTATCCTGCCGGAAGACCTGACTATATTCCGCTAAAGCCTGTTCTGACAAGGAGATAGAAAAATCATCAACAGGCAGAACTGCTTTGCGGTCATCCACATCAACGGTCATCACGGAGTCGACCATCATGTTTTCGTCCAACGCCAGGATACAACCGGCATTTTCAGATATCATACGCCTATATTCAAATCCATTTTCACTGCTCCGCCCCCGGCCCCATATCGAAATATGATGCGACCCGATATCAAAAAGCGCATCACAAACACTCACCGGACCTTCGCCATCACGCTTTAAAAACCCTGCCATAAGTGCCCTGACCTGCCAGTTTAACAATGCTTCATCCTCTCCGGAAAATTCCGACGGATGCCCTGAAGGCCGCACCATTTGATCTAACGCAAAGACATCCGTCTCGGAAGCCTGCATCATTTCATTCACGCTGATAAAAGGATCGCAGCGCAGATCAAACCGTTCAAAAAAACGGCAGTCCGGCCCCACATCAGCGAATACGACCGCCTCGCATCCAATGACCTTGCCGATCGCCAAACGCACCGCACGCACATCATTCTCCCCTAACACTTCTGTGACCGAACACTGATAAAGGATCCTGATACCCATTTGCCGGAGCAGTTGATCCAGCCAACGCGACGCCTCTTCAGAAATGACGCCTGACAACAGGCGATCTCCGGAAACAGAAAGCACGACATCCTTTGTACGCAAGGCCAACGCCTGAGCGATCCGGACCCCTCTAAGCGTGTTGGTCTGGACCGCAACCGTGTCAAGCTGGCTTGACATTTTAAGAAACTCATCGAGCTGCTCAATGGTGCGCAGCGAAAAAACTCCGCGCTTGGTAAGCCCCTTAAGCTCCGGCCAGTCATCCTTTTCCCAATTGGCAATGATCAGGCGATCAAAATCCAACTTCGTGTTATCCTCAAAAGTTATGTATTTTCTTTTGAAATGGATCCGCCCAACCTTTTGATCGGTCACAAACTGGATCCTCAGATTACGATAAAAATCCTCGGAACGGTAATAGATCTCATGGCGTTCAATCCGCTTGGCAAGCACTTCAACAAAACGATTACGATCATATGGAAGCCCCGGCTCCTGGGCGCAAATGACAAGTTCCATCTCAGGAAACTCCGAGCGCAGCTGCTCAAGGGCCTTAACCGCGTAAATAGAATGTCCGATCACAACACAACGGCTCACGCATTATTCCTTTCTTACTTAAACTTCTCTTTGCAAACGGTATGCCAAAACGGCGTTTCTCATCAACATCATCACGGTCACAGGCCCGACTCCGCCCGGCACAGGACTGATCTTGGAAGCACGCCGGGACACGCTCTCATAATCGACATCTCCAACGATCTTATTGTCTTTCTTGTTGATCCCGACATCAATCACAACCGCCCCCTCTTTGACCATATCTCCGGTGATCAGATGGGGCCTTCCAACCGCGACGACCAAAACATCAGCCCTGGATACATGGTCCTTCAAACGCCCGGCTTCAGACGTGCCGATGTGACAAAGCGTCACCGTTGCGTAATGTTGAACGAACAAAAGCGCCAACGGCTTTCCAACGATCGCGCTCGCCCCCACCACCACGACCTCCTTGCCGCGAAGGTCAATGCCGGAGGCCCTTACATGTTCCATGACCGCAGCCGCCGTGCAGGGGATCAATTTTGATTTACCCAGAACAACATTGCCGATATTAGCGGCATTCAAGCCCTCAATATCCTTGTAAAGATCGAGCGAATTAGCGACTTTCTGCTCGCTGATTTGGGGTGGCAAGGGTTTATTGATAATGATCCCTGTAACCCTTTTATCCGCGTTTAACCGATGGACAAGTTCCAAAAATTTTTCTTCCGGCAGAGCGGGGTCCAGCTTGATCCGTTCATAGGAAATCCCCACATCTTCGGCGGCCTTAGCCTGGGACTTCGCGTAAAATTCAGAACCGGGGTCTCCTCCCAGAACGATGTTCACCACATGCGGGGCCGCTCCCGTCCGGCTTTGGAGTTCAGCGACCTCTTTTTTAAGATGTTCCCGGATCTGTTCGGCTAAAAGTCGCCCATCTAAAACTTCAGCAAACATCAAGCACAACCTCATTATTGATTTACGTTAACGTTGATCATGGCGGATTTATAGGCCGCGAACAACAATTCAACCGCCACTTCAACATCGCTTATGAGATATTTGTTTCCATGAGAGGCCAAGACCGGGGCCAACTCCAAAAGTTGGTAGGAAATACGGCTCACTTCCCGCGGGACCGAACGGGCCTCGCTCTTAGCCTTCTTCTTCAAAGCCGGGCTTTGCCCGCGGCTACGGACGACTTTCATATACGCCATCGCGTCCAGATCGACCAGTTCCAAAAGGCGTTCTCTCAAATTTTCCGTTCTGTCCAAAACCGTCTCAATCTTACGCTCAGTCCTTTTTATGGGAGTCTTCCCCAACGAATACCGGGCCACCATCGACATCAACCCCGCGGCCAACGCAGCGGCCAGCGCAGCGACAGATCCTCCACCGGGGATCGGCTCCTTTTTCGCCAAAACATCCAAATATTCCTTCAGCGTGTGATTCTTTAATTTTTTCACCTTGAAACCCTATAGGCTATTTCGACAGGATGGATTGCACTGAAAAACTGTTCAATGATGTAATCATCTTATATCAAATCATTTTGAATTTCAACGAATTGTATAAATATTAATATTAAATAATTATGTTTAAAAGGCATCTTCCAAATGCTCGATCACAAAATCAGAAGGCCCCCTTCCAATGACCGTGACCACATCAAATCGCACATCGACATCTTCCAAGCCCTTGAACTCCAGGAAGCATTCGGCCATCTTCCGGATCGTATTCTGCTTCTTCTCATGAACCGCTTCGAACGGATCACTGTAAAAATCGTTCTCCCGCGTCTTGACCTCAACAAAGCATACGCATCCGTCCCGGGCCGCCACAATGTCGATCTCCCCAAAAGACAATTTGAAATTCCTTTTCAGGATCCGGTAACCCTGCCGGCAAAGATGCTCAACGGCAGCGTCCTCCCCGGCAGTCCCCAGGCTCTTTCGATGATCACGCATGGATCTTTTTAAAGGGATGAGGGATTTTTTGCACTGTGCTGTAACTCCGACGATGAATAGGGGAAATCCCAAACCGCTCCAGCGCTTCGCGGTGAGATGCCGTCGGATAACCTTTGTGCTGAATAAAACCATATTGAGGAAAAATATGATCGTAGATCTTCAGAATACGGTCCCGCGTCACCTTGGCGATGATCGAAGCGCAAGAGATAGACAAACTTAACGAATCACCGTTGACGATCGTAACATAGGGATAAGCGAATTCCGGCTTGAACTGGTTGCCATCAATCAAAAGGCACACCCGCTTCGGCTCACGCGAAAAATCTTGCAGCTGATCCTGATAAAAATCGAACATCTGGCGGACGGCGCCGTTCATAGCAAGGAACGTCGCCTCCAGGATGTTCTTTTCATCGATCACCGCCTCGTTCATGATGCCGATGCCGACATAGGCCTTTTGAAAGATCTGTTCATAGGCCCGTTCCCGCTGACGCTCAGACATTTTCTTCGAATCACGGATAACCAGGTCAAAATGAGCGTCTTTCAATGCGACCGCCGCTGCCACAACCGGGCCGGCCAACGGTCCCCGTCCGGCCTCATCGATCCCGATGACCAGGTCATGCCCATTGGAACGGGCGGTCTTTTCATATTTTAAAGTGTCGATCATAAAAAAAAGAAAGCCGGGCTTTTTACCCGGCTTTAAGATCATTCTCTGATGAAAAACAACTATTACGCCTCGGTGAGCTGCTTCTTGACGCGCGCCTTCTTGCCGACCCTGCCCCGCAAATAATACAACCGGGCCCGGTGCGCCTGCCCCTTCGAGACAACCTGAATGCTTTCAATGATCGGTGAATGAGTCGGGAATGTGCGCTCCACGCCTTCCCCAAAAGAAATTTTCCGTATCGTGAACGTCGAACTCACACCGCCGCCGGTCTTTCGAATCACAGTGCCTTCATAAGGATGAACACGGACCTTGTCTGCCTCCTGGACACGGATTTTCATCTTAATGGTGTCCCCGACCGCAAGCTTAGGCAGATCAGAACGCAATTGCCTTCCGCATATCATGTTTAATTTGTCTGTTGAACTTCCCATACCAGCCTCCCGCCACACGAGTGTGTGGATATTATACATTTAATCTTAATAATGAAAACAAAGTTTAGCGTAAAATCAATATTCTGTCAAATGAAAAAACTTCATTTCCGCAATAAATCAGGCCGGACTTTCTGCGTTCGCCTCAAGGATTCCTCCTGCCGCCAGCCGTTGATCTGCCGGTGATTACCGGACAGCAGGACCTCCGGCACTTTCATCCCTTTGAAATCCGCCGGCCGTGTATACTGCGGATATTCCAAAAGGCCGTCTTCAAATGATTCCGATTCAATGGACTGCTGCTTTCCCAGAACACCGGGAAGCAAACGGCTTACGGCATCCACCACGATCATGGCGGGAAGCTCCCCTCCGGTCAGGACATAATCACCGACCGAAATGCTTTCATCCACCAACGCCTGCCGCACTCGCTCATCCACTCCTTCATAATGTCCGCAGATCAGGATGATATTCTTTTCCTTCGCCAATTGTTTAGCCACGGTCTGAGTGAACGGCTTGCCGGCAGCGCACATCAAAAGAACCTTCGCCTTACGCCGCCCCTTCACTGCTTTGACAGCTTTAAATAATGGCTCCGGCATCATGACCATGCCCGGCCCACCGCCAAAGGGGCGGTCATCGACCTGACGGTATTTTCCGGCGGCGAACTTACGCAGGTCATGGACCCGGATATCGACCTTACGTTGTTCTTGCGCCCGTTTCAAGATCGATTCATTGAGCACATTTGAAAACATTCCGGGAAATATCGTAATAATATCAAACCGGACCATCGCCTCACCTCTCAGCGCTTATGTCATTTGAGCATAGTATTCGTTCAAAAAATTCGTCATGAAATCCTTAAAACAATCCTCCGCCAGCGCATGGCGGATATCCTGCATCAGTTTAATATAAAAATAAACGTTATGATAGGACAAAAGGCGCAAACCCAGGATCTCACTGCTCCTCAGCAAATGGCGGATATAGGCCCTCGAATAACGTTTACAAACAAAACACCCACACCCCTCATCCACCGGTTTTTGATCTGCCGAATATTTCATATTGGTAATGATAAACCGCCCTTTGCGGCTGAAAGCGCTGCCGTGCCGGCCGTAACGCGTCGGGATACAGGTGTCGAACATATCGATCCCGCAGGAAACAGCTTTCACAATCTGGTCAGGCATGCCGATCCCCATGACATACCGGGGCTTTTTATCCGGCAAAAACGGTTCCACGCATTCAATGGCCTTAAACATTTCCTCAACAGGCTCACCAACGCTAACGCCTCCGATCGCATAAGCATCAAAACCGACCCCCGTGATCTCTTCAGCCGACCTCTTGCGCAGGTCATCATAGACCGATCCCTGGACGATCCCGAACAAAATCTGATGTTCCTGCTGGTTTTTGCGATAATACTCAAGTGTCCGCCGGGCCCAGGATGTTGTTTTTTCAACCGAACGCTCCGCCTCCTTGCGGCTGCAGGGATACGGCGCGCAGACATCCAGCGGCATCATCAGGTCAGAACCCAGAACTTTTTGAATATCCATGACTTTTTCCGGCGTGAATAAATGCGCCGACCCATCCAAATGTGAACGGAATCGCACCCCCTCATCCGTGATCTTGCGCAATTTGGCAAGACTGAAAACCTGATACCCACCACTGTCAGTGAGGATCGGCCTTTTCCAGTTCATGAAACCGTGCAATCCCCCTGACGCCTGGATCACGTCAAGACCAGGCCGTAGATACAGATGATAGGTGTTCGAAAGAACGATCTGGGAGCCGATCTGCTCAAGGTCATCTGAACACATCCCCTTGACGGTTGCATGCGTTCCCACTGGCATAAAGAAAGGCGTGGCGATCTCTCCATGGGCGGTCTTCAAAGAGCCCAGACGGGCCTTTGTGGTCGAGCATTTTTTTTGAATTTTAAAATGATGTTCTTTCAAAAAACCTCCCGATGCTTCACCGGATGATCATCGCATCCCCGTAACTGTAAAATCGGTATTCCTTTTGGATTGCTTCCTGATACGCCATCCTCATAAGATCGGTCCCTCCGAAAGCGTAGACCAGCATCAGCAGCGTGCTGCGAGGAAGATGAAAATTCGTGATCAAGATATCCGTCATTTCAAACCGGCAGCCCGGATAAAGAAAAAGATCCGTCGCGCTTTTTAAGTTTCCCGTGCGGGAGATGGCCTCAAGGGTCCGGCAGCTGGTCGTGCCTACAGCGACGATCTTTTTCCCGTCCAGCTTTGCCCTCTTGATCTGTTCATAAGTCCGTTGGGAAACCGAATATTCCTCTTGATGCATCTGATGGCGCGTCACATCCTCTTCCTCAACGGGCTTGAACGTCGCGTAATTCACATGCAGCATGAGCTCAAGAACACGGTGACCACTCGCCCTTAGCTGCTGCAGCAATGGTTTTGTAAAATGCAGCCCCGCGGTCGGCGCAGCGACCGACCCGAAGTGCTTCGCATACACCGTCTGATAAAACGTCCTGTCATCCGGCGTATCCGCGCGTTTGATATACGGCGGCAGCGGAATATGTCCGACCCGGGTCAAATACGTCAAAACATCTTTACGATCGAAGCGAACGACTCGCTTTTCTTTGTCGATGATCTCCGCTGTCAAGTCCGCGCCCTTAAATTCGATCACATCCCCCTGCTTGATCTTGCGCGTTGGCCTTAGCAGAGTTTCGAAGGTCTGAGGATCCTCACAGCGTTTCAGCAAAAAGATCTCAACCTGTCCGCCGGAGCGCTGTTTCTGACCTAATAAGCGGGCCGGTATGACCCGGCTGTTATTAAGGACCAGCACGCCACCGGGAGGAAGATGTTCCCGCAGGTTCTTGAACACATCATGCTGGACCGTCCCCGCTTTTCTGTCAACAACCAGCAAGCGCGCCTCATCCCTTTCATGCAAAGGCTCCTGGGCGATCAAGTGTTCAGGCAATGAATAATCAAAATCGGACAATTTCATCGTTTTAAAAAACCCGTAAGGATGCTCAACAGCAGGCTCAAAATAATACATGTCACGACCGGAACATAAATAACAAGGTCGTCCCGTTTTATGATCAGGTCTCCCGGCAAGCGCCCGAGCCATGGCAGCCTCGGAGATAGGGTAAAAAGGATACCAACCAAGACAAGAACCAAACCGATCACTATCAAGAGTTTTCCAACTTCAGGCATTCGGTCCTCATAAAAAACCGTATCTCATGAGCCCGTCAATTTTCCAACGCAGCCCATCGATACGGATATTAAAATAACTTTTGCTGCTTTTGATCACCGGAAAACTGGATATGCGCCGCTCCCGTTTTGGTCAATTCGCGCCCCCTCGAGGTGCGTTTCAAAAGTCCGGACTTCAGAAGGTAAGGCTCAACGACATCCACAAGGGTGTCGACTTCCTCGTTCAGGGTCGCGGCAAGAGCTTCGATCCCAACCGGCCCTCCGCCGTAATATTCCGCGACCACCTTCAGCAATCTGCGATCAGAATCATCAAGCCCCAAGTCATCGATCCCCAAGGACTCCATCGCCTGAAGGACAATCTCGACCCCGATGTTGCTGCTTTTTGTTTTGACCTGGGCAAAATCCCTCACGCGTCTCAGCAGACGATTGGCGACACGCGGGGTCCCACGGGCCCGACGAGCAATCATCTCAGATGCATCCGGCGCAATGTTGAGGCTAAGTTTCACCGCCGACCTTCTGATGATCTCAGCCAGGTCCCTTTCCTCATAAAAATCAAGATGGTGAAAAATACCGAACCGGTCACGAAGCGGTGAGGCCAAAAGACCGCTGCGGGTCGTGGCCCCAATGATCGTGAAGGGTTTTAAATTAAAATTGATCGTGCGGGCATACGGGCCCTTGTCGACAACAAAATCGATCTTGAAATTTTCCATCGCCGGATAAAGGAACTCTTCGACAACTTTCGAAAGACGATGGATCTCGTCAATGAACAAAACATCTCCCTGTTCCATATTGGTCAGGATCCCGATCAGGTCCCCCGCCCTTTCGATCGCCGGACCGGAGGTGATCGTGATACGCGCGCCCATCTCATGCGCAATAATATACGAAAGGGATGTCTTCCCCAGGCCTGGAGGACCGGAAAACAACATGTGTTCCAGAGGCTCCCCACGATGTTTTGCTGCCTGGATCGCGACCTTCAAATTCTCAACGAGATCCTTCTGACCGATGAACTCGTTCAAACTGGACGGACGCAGAGAAAGGCTTAAGACCTGATCTTCTTCCGTCTCGTTATTGAGGACAAGTTTTTTTCGCTCTTCTAAGCTCATGGCATAAAAATCGGGCGCTTACTGTTGTTCATGATCTTCTGGCGGAAGGACATTGTCCGTATTACGAACGATCTCGATCTCTGAAAACAAGCGTTTTTGAATGACCTTGATCTCCTTCAAACGGATCAACTCCAGCACGGCCATGAACGACACGATCACTTCCATCTTATTTTTTGATTCAATAAAAAGGTCCGTCAGAACGACATGCGGGCGTTTCAAAAGGGAATGCAGGATGTGGTGGATCTTATCTTCGACGGTATATTCCTCTTTCTGCACCTCATAGACGGAATCCTCTTTGAACCGTTCCAGGGCTTTAGAAAAGGCATTAATCAGATCGAAAAGGTTCGCCTCAAAAACGACTTCCTTCGCGTCATCCTTGAGCTCCTGAGCGAATTCCTGGTCAGCCTTACGCGGAAAGAGCTTCTGCCGTTCCTGTTCCTTCAATTTAAGCTGCTCAGCGATCTCTTTAAAGACCTTATATTCCTGCAAGCGACGGACAAGTTCATCACGGGGATCTTCCTGCTCCTGTTCCTCTTGCTGGCCGGGATCCGGAGGCAGAAGCATGCGGGACTTGATCTGAATCAAGGTCGCGGCCATCACCAAAAAATCGCCGACGATCTCAAGGTCCAGCATTTTCATCATTTCGATATATTCAAGGTATTGGTCAGTGACCTGAGCGATCGGAATGTCACAGATATCCAAGTCGTTCTTTTTGATCAAGTACAGCAAAAGGTCCAACGGACCTTCAAAGACATCCAATTTGAGTTTATAGCTCATGTTTGAACACTGCCTCCCTGACCTGCTGCATGGTCTCACTAGCGATCGCCTGGGCCTTTTGCTGCCCTTCTTTTAAAATGTCTTTGACCACATCCGGCTTGCTGGCATAGGCCTGCCGGCGTTCCTGGATCGGCC
>ERZ795055.1475-NODE-1475-length-18914-cov-3.846758_pt1 | contig 18914 bp, 12 predicted proteins | sample MGYA00375139_ERZ795055 | MGnify/ENA primary metagenome ERZ795055 (study PRJEB30184, sample SAMN05720283) | anaerobic digester metagenome | isolation source: active sludge of municipal wastewater-treating anaerobic digesters | place: USA | collected 2015-01-23 ... | reverse complement strand
AATAGGATTACAAATTGGATGAATATACGTATTTTCAAACAATTGTTATTAACATAACTTAAATCGTTGAGGTGCTCGGCTTCAACGTTTTTGTTTTTTTATGTAGTTTTTTTTATGGAAAATATCAATTACAAATCGATAGTTACAGAAGAAATTGAGGGTAAATTTGTTTCTGAAATCAAAATGTTGAATACCCGGGATTTACCTTCGAATGATGTGTTGATCAAAGTAAAGTATTCTTCAATAAATTATAAAGATGCTTTGTCAGCTTCCGGCAATAAAGGAGTTACCAAAAAATATCCGCATACTTCTGGTATTGATGCGGCAGGAATTGTTGTCCAATCGAATGTTACAGATTTCAAACCGGGCGATGAAGTTATTGTAACAGGTTACGATTTGGGAATGAATACACCCGGTGGATTTGGTCAATACATTTGTGTTCCAGCCGAATGGGTTATTTTGCTTCCCGAAAATCTTTCATTAAAAGAATCCATGATCATTGGTACAGCAGGTTTTACCGCCGGAATTTCAGTTCGTCGACTCTCGGAACTTGTTAAACCTGCTGATGGTAAAATAGTTGTGTCAGGTGCTACAGGTGGAGTCGGTTCTGTGGCTGTTTCAATATTATCACAATTGGGTTATCAGGTTGTAGCTGTTTCTGGTAAAGAGTCGGAATATGAATATTTGAAAAACTTAGGTGCTTCTGAAATTATTCCAAGAAATGACTTTCAGGTAACAGACTCAAAACCTGTTTCTTCCGCCCGTTTTGCAGGTGGAATTGATACAGTTGGTGGTCCGATTTTAGAGAACATAATAAAATCTTTATCACCTCTTGGAGCTGTTACAACCTGTGGTAGTGTTTCGTCAACACAGTTAAATCTTTCGGTTTTTCCGTTTATTTTAAGGGGCATTTCTCTGATTGGTATTTCAGCACAGAATTACCCAATGCCGCTACGTAAATCATTATGGGATTTGCTTTCGCAGCAATGGAAACCAACAAACTTAATGGAAATTTATACCGAAATATCTTTAAATGAAGTTGTTGATACTTTACATGATATTTTAAATTCGAAATTGAAAGGGCGGACAATAGTTAATTTAGATTTGTAGAATATTTTGGCTTTTTATGTAATTTACAATTTTATTTTTTTAAAAGAATAGAAATTGAAAAATCTGCATATTTATTACCTGAGTTTGTTGAAAATTAATTTTCATTTTTCAAAAAAAAAACGCAATTTTGCAGTCTGTTAGAAACAAAAAAAGAACTTTTTTGAATTAACAATTCAAGTTATGGCATTAGCGAATGAGAATTATTTAAAAACTCCTGAAATCTACTGTTTCGATGAGATAGAGAAACGTGTTAACGCCTATAAATTACTACATCCAAATTCAAATATTATACGTCTCGGGGTTGGCGATGTAACCCGTCCATTGCCAAACGAAGTAGTTCAGGCTATGCATAATGCCATAGATGAAATGAGTCAACAGGCAACTTTTCGAGGTTATAGTCCTCCTCAGGGCTACGATTTTCTGATTGAAAAAATTCTTAAGGAATATCGGAAAATTGGAGTAAACCTGGCAAAAGACAGTGTTTTTATTAATGACGGTGCAAAATCTGATATCGGAAATATTGGTCATATACTTGGCCGTGATAATATTATTGCGATTTCCGATCCGGTTTATCCGGTTTACGAAAATGCTACCATAATGAGCGGTAGGGCAGGTGTACTTAATGATGATATGAAATGGAGTAATATAGTTTACCTGAAATGTACTGAGGAAACAGCTTTTATTCCTGAATTGCCCGACGAAAAAGTAGATATAATTTACTTATGTAATCCAAATAATCCAACCGGAACGTCACTTACAAAAACTGAATTGAAACGTTGGGTTGATTATGCCATCGCTCACGATAGTATAATTATTTATGATGCGGCTTATCAGTCTTATGTTACCGAACCGGATGTGCCACGTAGTATTTATGAAATTAAGGGCGCAAAAAAAGTAGCGATTGAAATAAGAAGTTATTCCAAAACAGCCGGATTTACAGGACTTCGCTGCGGTTTCTCCGTTTTTCCACCCGAATTGGTGGTTTATTCAAAAATGGGCGAACAGGTTCAGTTGATTAAACTTTGGGGTAGGAGAAATGCAAATTATACCAACGGCGTTTCGTATGTTGTGCAGCGTGGTGCTGAGGCTATTTATTCACCCAAAGGAAAAGCCGAAGTGCAGGAATTAATCAATTATTATTTGCAAAATGCCTCCATTATTCGAAAAGAATTAATAGCAGGTGGACTCGAAGTCTATGGAGGAGTAAGTTCACCGTATGTTTGGTTTAAAACTCCCGATAATCAACCTTCGTGGAAGTTTTTTCAGCAACTTTTGTACGAATTTCAAATTGTGGGAACTCCGGGTGTGGTTTTTGGCAATTCAGGCGAAGGATTTATGCGATTTACCGGTTTCAGTAGTCGCGAAGGAACATTGAAGGCCATGGACAGGATAAGGGGAAAAATTTGAGAATGAGCTAATTATTTAATTTACGAATATTATAATTTGCCAATTTGCCAATATTATAATGTGCCAATGTATGGAAAAATTAATGAATGTAAGAATGAAGGAATGAAAAATGTAAGAATGCAGGAATGTAATAATGTAGGAATGTAAGTATGAAAAATGTAACAATGTAGAAATGAAATAATATAAGAAGTAACTACAAACTTCAAACTACGAACTACAAACTAAAAACTTCAAATTAAAAAAAAATATATATGTGTGGAATTGTTGGTTATATTGGGAAGCAGGAAGCTTACCCTATTTTAATTCGGGGGCTTCAGCGACTTGAATACCGTGGGTACGATAGTGCAGGAATTGCATTGATTCACAACGAAAACCTAAACGTTTACAAGGCCAAAGGAAAAGTGGCTGATTTGGTTCGGTTTGCGGAGCAACAAGATATTCATGGAACCATCGGAATAGCTCATACGCGATGGGCTACACATGGCGAACCCAATCAGGTTAATGCGCATCCTCATTATTCTCAATCAGAAGAACTTGCATTGATTCATAATGGAATTATCGAAAATTATGCAGTTTTAAAAGAAGGATTAAAAGAACAAGGTTATACTTTCAACAGCGATACCGATACCGAAGTGTTGATTCAATTGATAGAGTTTGTTAAAAAATCGAACAAGGTAGATTTAACGAAAGCTGTGCAGTTGGCTCTTAATCAGGTGGTTGGAGCTTATGCTATTGCTGTAATCGAAAAAGATCAACCCGACACAATAGTGGCTGCACGTAAAGGAAGTCCTTTAGTAGTTGGTATTGGTGAGGATGAATTTTTCTTAGCGTCGGACGCAACCCCGATTGTGGAATTTACCAATCAGGTTGTTTATGTTGGTGAGGAAGAGATTGTTACGCTACGTCGTGGTCAGGAATTAAAAATCAGAACAATTTCGGATGTAGAAAAAACACCCGAAATTAAAAAACTGGAAATGACTTTAACTCAACTCGAAAAAGGTGGTTATCCTCATTTCATGATTAAAGAAATTTTCGAACAGCCCAAAACGTTGAGCGACAGCATGCGGGGTAGGGTTAATATTGAGGAAAATAATATAACACTTTCAGGATTCATCGATAATAAGGAAAAATTTCTGAATGCAAAAAGGATAATAATTACCGCTTGTGGAACTTCTTGGCATGCCGGTTTGATTGGAAAATATGCAATTGAGGAGTTTGCACGAATTCCGGTTGAAGTGGAATATTCTTCCGAATTCAGATATCGTAAACCGGTCATTAATAAAGATGATATAGTCATTCCAATATCGCAATCGGGCGAAACTGCCGATACGCTTGCCGCAGTTGAATTAGCAAAATCGAAAGGTGCGTTTATTTTTGGTATTTGTAATGTAGTTGGGGCATCGATTCCACGCAATACAGATTCAGGCTGTTATACCCATGCCGGACCAGAGATTGGTGTAGCGTCGACAAAAGCATTTACAGCTCAGGTTACTGTACTCACCATGCTTGCATTAATGATAGGCAAAGAAAAAGGTACTTTGTCGGAAGAACAGTACCTGCGAACTGTTCATGAATTAGGACAAATTCCTGATAAAATTAAAATTATTCTTGAACAGAATGAAGCAATTGCTCAATTTGCTAAAACATTTACATACGCTCAAAATTTCATTTATTTAGGACGTGGATATAATTTTCCGGTGGCTTTGGAAGGTGCGTTAAAATTAAAAGAAATTTCGTATATACATGCCGAAGGTTATCCGGCAGCCGAAATGAAACACGGTCCGATTGCATTAATCAGTCAGGAAATGCCGGTTGTAGTTATCGCTACGAGTGCCGGAATGTATGATAAAGTGGTTAGTAATATTCAGGAAATTAAAGCCCGTAAAGGGAAAATAATATCGGTAATTACCGAAGGTGATGTAGTGGTTAAAAATTTGTCGGATTACACCATTAGCATTCCCGATACCGAAGAATGTCTGGTGCCATTGTTGGCTGCAATTCCCTTGCAATTAATGGCTTATCACATAGCCGTAGTAAAAGGTTGCGATGTGGATCAGCCCCGTAATCTTGCCAAATCGGTTACTGTAGAATAATCTAAGTATAAACTCAACCCCTTCGTATTCGTACGGCGGGGTTTTTTAATTAAAATAATTGTTTGAAAGTTTGAAAAGTTTGAGAGTTTAAAAATTATAAAAGAGAGGTATCATAACCTTCAAATTCTTAAACTCTCAAACCCGATAGTTATCCGGGCAAACTTTCAGACTTTCAGACTTTCAAACTTTTCAAACTTTTCAAACTTTTCTTATGTGCGGAATAGCAATGGTAAGGCTGCTGAAGCCTTTGGATTATTATCAAAAGAAGTATGGAACCTGGCAATATGGTTTGCAAAAAATGTATCTTCTCATGGAAAAACAACACAACCGTGGGCAGGAAGGTGCAGGTATTGCTACCGTAAAACTGGATATGCCTTCGGGCGAAGAGTATATTTGGCGCGATAGGGTTGAAGGTAAAAACGCAATTCAGGAAATTTTTGCCGGTATAAATAAAACCATGTCGTCGGTCGACAGAAATATTATCGTCAATGCCGAATCAGCAAAACAGAGTTTGCCTTTTGCCGGCGAACTTTACATGGGACATTTGCGATACAGCACCACCGGTCGAAGTGGTTTATCCTACGTTCACCCTTTTCTGCGTCGTCACAACTGGAAAAACCGTACTTTGTTACTTTCCGGTAATTTCAATCTGACTAATGTGGACGAATTGTTCGATTTCCTGACACTGAAAGGTCAACATCCCCGCGATAAAGGTGATACTTTTTTAATGCTTGAATCACTGGGATTTATGTTGGATAAAGAAGTTCAGAAAGAGTATGATAAACTCAAACAACGATATACAAATGATTTGATCATTACCCGAAAAATTGAGGAGAATTTGGATATTGCCTCGTTTATCCGCAAATCTGAAAAGATGTGGGATGGTGGATATGCAATTTGTGGTATGCTCGGTCATGGCGATTCATTTGTTTTTCGTGATCCCAAAGGAATTCGCCCGGCATTTTATTATGCTGATGATGAAATTGTTGTAACTGCTTCCGAACGACCGGTTATTCAAACGGCAATGAACATCAAAGAAGAAGAGGTTCATGAACTTCAACCCGGCGAGGCAATGATTATTAAGAAAAATGGTACAATAAAATTTGAAACCATTCGTCCTGCTGCCGATCAGTTGGCCATGTGTTCATTCGAACGAATCTATTTCTCACGTGGAAGTGATATTGATATTTATAAAGAACGTAAAAAATTGGGTGAGTCATTGAGTCAACCCATTTTAAAAGCCATTGATAATGATGTAGAAAATACAGTTTTTTCATTTATTCCAAATACTGCCGAAGTGGCTTTTTATGGAATGATAGATGGAATTAAGGAACGTTCGGAAAAACATATCCGTACCGAAAAAGTGCTGATTAAAGATATAAAACTTCGTACTTTTATTTCGCAAAACAACGAAAGAGACGATTTGGCAACCCATGTTTACGATGTAACTTATGGTTCAATACGAAGAGGAAAAGTAGATAACCTGGTAGCTATCGACGATTCGATTGTGAGAGGAACTACATTGAAACAGAGCATTCTGACAATTTTAAATCGTTTAGAACCTAAGAAAATTGTAATCGTATCATCTTCGCCGCAAGTTCGTTTTCCGGATTATTATGGAATTGATATGCCCCGCATGAGCGAGTTTTGTGCTTTTCGAGCAGCAATTAATTTGTTGAAAGTCAGAGGCCAACAATCTGTTATTGACGATGTTTATAAAAAGTCTAAAGCGCAGGAAGATTTCGCCAAAGAAGATGTTGTTAATTATGTAACTGAAATTTATAAGCCTTTTACTCAGGACGAAGTTTCTGTACAAATTGCTAAAATGCTGACTCCGCCCGGAGTAAATTGCCCGGTCGAATTGGTTTATCAAACGATCGATGGTTTGCACGAAGCTTGTCCCGATCATAAAGGTGACTGGTATTTTACCGGAAATTATCCGACTTATGGTGGTAACAGGTTAGTAAATAAAGCATTTATAAATTATTACGAAGGAAAAGAAATTTTTTAATAAAACAAAAACCGACAATTCATTTTTTTGAATTGTCGGTTTTTATTTTTAGGCTTTTCGCGAAATCTTATTTTTTAATTATTTCTGATTCTGATTCAAAATAAATGGTTTTGGTTGGATATGCAAATTTAAGTCCGGCTTTGGTAAACGACCGTAAAATTTCAAAATTGACTTCTGAAGGCGTTTCCATTACATCCCCAATTTTATTTACGTAATAAATAAATTTTATAACAAGCGCTGAATCAGCAAATTCATCAAAAGTGACTACGATTTCATTATTGTCCAGATTTTTTATAACATTTGGCATGTTTTTCAGAATCTGAATGGCTTCTTCCATTTTTTCAGGCGTTGTGCTATACGTTAGATTAATATTCATCAACACACGGCGCATCGGTTCATCCGATACGTTTTCGACCGAAGCTTCTACTATTTTGTAATTTGGAATGGTAACCAACCTTTTTTCGAGCGTTCTGAGGCGTGTACTTCTGATGCCAATATCTTCAACAAATCCATCAAATCCATCAACTTTAATCCTGTCGCCAATACGGAAGGGTCGGTCGGTAAATATCGTTACACCTCCGAATACATTTTTAATGGTATCCTGAGCAGCAAGCGCAAACGCCAAACCTCCAATACCAAGTCCGGCGATTAATGTGGCTACATCAACGCCTACATTGTTAAGCGCCATCACTATTCCTAACGACCAGATTACACCCAAAGCCGTACGCCGAATGATGGGTATCAGCGTGTTATCTAAATATTTGTGGTTGTTTACTTCGGCAGCAGGGATCAGATATTCTTCAATCAGGGCATTTATAAACCGTGCAACAAACCAGGTAATATTGACAACAATAAGAATGCTGTACGATTTTGAGATAATATTTTTTATATCAATGTTTAAGTTCAAACGATTTGCTGCAAACCATATAGCTACCAACATTATACCCAATAACACAGGTGCTTCCAACATTTTAAATAAAATGTCATCCAACCTGTTTGAAGTCTTTCTGGTTAATTTGCGAATAATGTTTTTATTTGCAAAAACAATGATTTTAGTCAATAATACTGCTCCTACAATAATTAGAAACGAATATGACCACGATTCAAGCGAATTCCCGTAATAAATTTTGTCAAGCATATTTTTTTAATAGAATAAAGAATAAAGAACAAAGATTAAAGAATAATCAAACTTTCAAACCCTTCAAACCCTTCAAACATGAAAGCCGAAACATTAAATCTTAAACGCAACAGCATCACTCGGCATGCGCCAGTCGCCACGTGGTGAAAGGTTTATTGAGCCAACTTTTGGTCCATCGGGCATACACGATCGTTTGAATTGTTGTGAGAAAAACCTGCGAATAAACATTTTAAGCCATTTTTCAATTACATCGGTTGGATAAATGTCTTCGAAAGCATTTATCGCCAGAAATAGAATTTTTTCAGGCGAAAAGCCGAAACGTATGAAATAATAAAGAAAAAAGTCGTGTAATTCATACGGTCCGATTACGTCTTCCGTTTTTTGCAAAATAACGCCATCTTTACCCGCCGGAAGCAGCTCGGGACTTACCGGAGTTTTAAGTACATCCTTTAATATTTCACTCGAAACGCTATCCAAACTTTGAGCAGCCCAATCGACCAAAAACCGGACGAGTGTTTTAGGAATTCCGCTGTTCACACCGTACATCGACATATGATCGCCATTGTACGTTGCCCAGCCAAGCGCTTGTTCCGACAAATCACCGGTGCCGATGACCATACCGTTTTGCTTGTTGGCCATGTCCATTAAAATTTGCGTACGCTCACGAGCCTGGGTATTTTCATACGTTATGTTGTGCAATTCCGGATTGTGATCAATGTCTTTAAAATGCTGAATACATGCATCTTTTATCGAAATTTCCATGGCGTTAATGCCCAATGATTGCATTAAATTTACCGCATTCGTATAGGTTCGGTCAGTGGTTCCGAAGCCCGGCATGGTGATACCCGTAATTCTTTTCCGGTCGTAACCAAGTTTGTCAGCCGTTTTTACGCACACCAACAAAGCAAGCGTCGAATCTAATCCACCTGAAATTCCCAAAACCAATGTTTCCGAATTGGTGTGTTTCCATCGTTTGGCCAAACCACCTACCTGAATGGAGAAAATCTCCTCGCAACTTTTTTCGCGATTGGATAATGATGGTACAAATGGATGCTTTTCGAAAGTTCTTTTTAATTTAAAGTCTTTATAATGAGCATCTTCTATTTTTATAATCCGATAATCCTGAGCCGATTTATCATTGCAAAAATTTGTATTTCTGATGCGTTCGGCATGCAATCTTTCAATATCGATTTCCGATACAATGAGTTGTTCTTCAAAGGTAAACCGTTCGGAAGAAGCAATCATTTTGCCATTTTCGGCTATCAATCCATTTCCGGCATATACCACATCGGTAGTCGATTCGCCAAATCCGGCTGAAGCATACACATAACCGGCATTACATCTGGCCGACTGTTGTTCAACGAGTTGGCGCAAATAGTTGTTCTTTCCGATTAATTCATTGGAAGCCGAAAGGTTGAAAATAATTTCGGCACCATGCATGGCGTGTTGCGAACTTGGCGGTATGGGCACCCAAAGATCTTCGCACAATTCGATGGCAAATGAAAATTGAGTATCGCTGAAAAGTAGATTTGTTCCGAACGGAACTTGCTGATCTGCAATTGTTATTGATTCAACTTTTGTGGCCGACGAAGGCGAAAACCATCGTTTTTCGTAAAATTCGTTGTTGTTGGGCAGATGCGTTTTTGGAACAATTCCTAAAATCTTGCCACTTTGCAAAACAACCGCGGTATTAAATAATTGATTTTGAATGCGTAATGGCAAACCGACAATAACAACTGCTGTAGTCGAAAAAGTGATTAATTGCAATTGTTTTAATGCTTCTTCGGCATCAGCAATTAATTTTTGTTGAAAAAATAAATCGCCACAGGTATATCCCGTCACCGCTAATTCGGGAAAACAAACTATTTGTACTTTTTCTGCTTCGGCATTATGAATAAGTGCCGAAATTCTCGAAATATTAAAAGCACAATCAGCCACCCTGATTTCAGGTACGGCTGCAGCTACACGTACAAAACCATTTTTCATTTCTATTATATTTATGAATAAAGAACAAAGACAATAGATCAAAAAAAATGTCACGAAACACGAAACATGAAACCCGAAACGTGAAACAATTCAATCGTATATTTTGAATCTAATCAATAATCTTTTTGATAGATGCAGCAATACCTTCTGAATTTAAACCCAGCATTTCATACAATTCTTCCGGACTTCCATGTTCAACAAAAGTGTCTGGAATACCCAAACGTTTTATGTTAACATTGTGTTGATTATCAGCCATAAATTCAATAACTGCACTTCCAAATCCTCCTGTAATTACACCATCTTCAATGGTGATAATTTTTTTGAATTTTTCAGCAACCTCATTCAGAATATCTTTGTCAATGGGTTTTAAAAATCTTATATCGTAATGTGCAATGGAAACTCCGGTTTCTTTTTCTACTTTTTCGATGGCTACAGAAGCCGGATTCGACATGGTTCCAATGGTTAAAATTGCAATGTCCTTTCCATCTTTTATTCTTTCACCTTTCCCAATTTCCAGGGTTTTCATCTTATTTTTCCAGTCGATAATACTTCCCTTTCCTCGCGGATAACGAATAACGAATGGCCCTTTTTTGTATTCCAGAGCCGTTTGCATCAGATTCCGGAGTTCTATTTCATTGCGGGGTGCAGCGATTGTAAGGTTCGGTATGCAGCGCATGTAAGCTAAATCGAAGATACCATGATGCGTGGCACCATCCGACCCAACAATTCCGGCGCGATCCAAACAAAAAATGACCGGTAATACCTGTAATGCAACATCATGAATTACATTGTCGTAAGCCCTTTGCATAAACGAAGAATAGATGTTGCAAAATGGAATCATCCCTTCTTTCGCCAATCCGGCCGAAAAAGTTACTGCATGACCTTCAGCAATTCCTACATCAAAAACCCGGTCAGGTAATTCTTTTTGCATGATGGTCATTGAACATCCCGAAGGCATGGCAGGAGTTATGGCAACAATTCTTTTATCATTTTTGGCCATTTCCAATAATGTTTCACCAAAAACTTCCTGAAAAAGTGGCGGTGTGGGAACGGTTGAAGGTGCACTGCTTCTTTCACCTGTTTCAACACAAAATTTACCGGGAGCGTGCCATTCGGTTGCCGAATTTTCGGCCGGTTGATATCCTTTGCCTTTTTTGGTAATGCAATGAAGTACTTTCGGTCCTTTGAAATCTTTTATGTCATTTAGCGTTTTAATTAATCCTTCCACATCATGACCATCCACCGGACCAAAATAACGGATATTCAAACCTTCGAATATATTATGCTGTTTCGAAATTGCTGCTTTAATTGTATTATTAAAACTTATAATTCTGTTTTTTCCCCGTTCGCTTATTAATCCGAATCTTCTCATGAAATTATAGGTTACAAATCGTAACTTATTATAAGTTCGCGAAGTTGTAATGTCTATTAAATATTGTGAGAAACCACCCTGAACAGGGTCAATGGCCATTTGGTTGTCGTTGAGAATGATAAGCAAATTATTCTTATCCATCGAAGTGTTATTTAAGCCTTCGAAAGCCAAACCTCCCGACATAGCACCATCGCCAACTATTGCCACTACTTTTCTGTCAGGTTCTTCCTTAAACAAGGAGGCAACCGACATGCCTAATGCTGCTGAAATGGAAGTAGATGAATGTCCAACGCCAAAAGCATCATATTCACTCTCCTTTGGATTTGGAAAACCACAGAGACCTTTGAATTGACGATTTGTATGAAACGAATCGCGCCTACCGGTAAGAATTTTATGCCCGTAAGCCTGATGCCCTACATCCCAAACTAACCGGTCGTAAGGAGTGTTAAAAACATAATGCAGCGCCACTGTGAGTTCAACAACACCAAGACTAGAGCCGAGATGTCCCGGATTTTTTGATACTTCATCAATAATAAACTGCCGCAATTCATCACAAACAATATTCAGTTCGTTTTTTGGAACAGCTTTTAAATCAACAGGTGAATCAATATTATAGAGATATTTGAAGGATTCTTTTGTCATTACTAAGATAAAAAATTGCTTGCAAAAATAATTAAAAATACGCTTGTAATTGTCATTTATAACATATAATTTTTGAATTAGTTCTTTGTGTTTTATATGTTATATAATATAAGTTTTGCTCAAATACTTCCAAATGAATCAAAAACTATTTTATTTGTTTGTATTTTTGTGAAATAATTTTTTGAAAATTTCATCTTGAATTTCTTTATAAATCGGGTTTATGTTATTTTTAAAATGCTAAATATTAAAGTTTTAAAACTTATTTCAGAATGAATAAAGTTCTTTTTATAATTGTATTATTTCTTTTTTCAATAAATGTTATGGCTCATTCCTCACACAAAGTTTACCTGATTCATGGTTATGCCGGTCAAAATTTCGAATTTAAGAAAATTGAAAAGGCGATTACCAAAAAGGGTTATGTCTGCGAAATTTTTAGTTATAACAGTTTTAAGCAAGAAGTTGATTCGGTCAGTAGAAGCCTTTTTGAAAAGATTATTACTGATAATTTCGACACAATATCATTCGTAGCACATTCTATGGGTGCACTTGTCGTACGGTCACTTTATAATTATATCGACACGGCAACTTATTTTCCTCACATTCATCGTTTTGTGATGATTGCTTCGCCCAACAAAGGCACACCGCTCGCTGATTATTGGGGTCAATTCGATTTTCTGAAATTTATTCTTGGTCCCAATGTTCACAATCTTACCACTGATCCAGAAACTGGTGCACGTAAATATCCTGTACCAACCTGTGAGGTTGGTTTGATAATTGGGGTGAAAGGCGACAAAAAAGGGTATAATCATTTTCTAAAAGGAGATAATGATGGTGTGATACCGGCCAAAAATACGATGTTAGGCATTGAAAAAGAATTGGTTTATGTTAAAGCACCGCATTTTGGCATGGCTTTAAATAAAAAAGTAGTGATACTTACTGTTAATTTTCTATTGAGTGGTAGTTTTAATGACTTGTAAATAAATAATACTTTTTAGGGTCATTTGCTGTGTTTTATTAAGAATTTTGAAGTAATTCGTTACAATTTATAAAATTATTTTGAATTATTTGGCAAAACTATTTGATGGTAAAAAAAAATGATTTATCTTTGCGGCTCAAATCATGATACAAATATGATAACAAAACCTGTTTATACTATTCTCGTGAACGTCGTTCTACTTTTGGTCAAAAATCAGAGGTGAGAGGTTACGTTGTATAAACAAAATGTATTATAAAAGCATTAGAACCTTTCTCACCATAACTGAGAAAGGTTTTTTTATACCCCCAACCCCTAAAGGGGAGTAAGGTAAAAAAATGTATTAATAAATAAACTAACTAACATAATCTCCGTCAACTGACGGATCAGAGGTCATTTATTATGGAATTAAGAAGCAAATCAAGCACAGGTGGTCGCCGAATGGCCGGAGCACGGGCATTATGGAAAGCAAATGGCATGACCAATGAACAAATGGGCAAACCGTTGATTGCCATTGTAAATTCATTTACGCAGTTTGTGCCTGGCCACGTACATTTACACGAAATTGGTCAAAAAGTAAAAGCTGAAATTGAAAAACTCGGTTGCTTTGCTGCCGAATTTAATACCATAGCCATCGATGATGGCATTGCCATGGGACACGATGGAATGTTGTATTCACTTCCTTCACGCGATTTGATTGCCGATAGCGTTGAATATATGGTTAATGCACACAAAGCCGATGCCATGGTTTGTATCAGCAATTGTGATAAAATTACACCCGGAATGTTAATGGCAGCCATGAGACTTAATATCCCTACCGTTTTTGTGTCGGGAGGACCTATGGAAGCCGGCGAATTGGATGGAAAACATCTCGACCTCGTTGATGCCATGGTTCAGGCAGCTGACGATAGCATTTCAGACGAAGAAATTACTAAAGTTGAAAATGCAGCTTGTCCAACCTGTGGATCGTGTTCAGGAATGTTTACTGCAAATTCAATGAACTGCCTCAACGAAGCCATAGGTTTAGCTCTTCCCGGAAATGGTACCATTGTAGCAACTCATGCCAACCGCATGCAATTGTTTATGGATGCTGCCAAATTGATTGTTGAGAATTCGTATAAATATTACCGCGACGGTGACGAAACCGTTCTACCTCGTTCTATTGCCACCCGCGAAGCATTTATGAATGCAATGACGCTCGACATAGCCATGGGAGGTTCAACAAATACAGTTTTACACATACTTGGAATTGCGCACGAAGCAGAAGTTGAATTTACAATGGACGATATGGATCAACTTTCGCGCAAAACACCTTGCTTGTGTAAAGTTGCACCAAATTCGCCAAAATATCATATTGAAGATGTGAATCGTGCCGGTGGAATTCTTGGAATTTTGGCTGAATTAAATAAAGGCGGGTTGCTTAATCCTTCTGTTCATCGTGTTGATGGTTATACTTTAGGTGAAGCTTTGGAAAAATATGATATTACATCTGCCGGTCTTTCTTCAGAAATTGAAGCCATTTATAAAAGTGCACCGGGACGGAAATTTAATCTTGTTATGGGTTCGCAAACTGCTCAATACAAGGAACTTGATAGCGATAGAGCCGAAGGTTGCATCCGCGATATGGCACACGCTTACACAAAAGATGGTGGTTTAGGCATTCTTAAAGGAAACATTGCACAGGATGGATGTGTTATTAAAACCGCCGGTGTTGACGAAAGTATCTGGAAGTTCAGCGGACCTGCCAGGGTTTTTACTTCGCAGGACACAGCTTGTACCGGAATTTTGAACGGAAGTGTTGTTTCGGGCGATGTGGTGGTAATTACTCACGAAGGTCCAAAAGGCGGACCCGGAATGCAGGAAATGCTTTATCCAACATCATACATTAAATCAAAACATTTAGGAAAAGAATGTGCTTTAATTACCGATGGTCGTTTTTCAGGTGGTACTTCCGGTTTATCGATCGGACATATTTCGCCGGAAGCTGCTTCGGGAGGAAATATTGGACTGATTAAGGATGGAGATATTATTGAAATTGATATTCCAAACCGTTCGATAAATGTAAAACTAAGTGACGAAGAACTGAATGCCCGCCGCGAAGTAGAATTGGCACGCGGTAAGGATGCCTTCAAACCGAAAGACAGAAACCGAGTCGTCTCCAAAGCCCTCAGAGCTTATGCGTCGATGGTGAGTTCTGCCGATAAAGGGGCTGTAAGAATGATTGACTAAGAAATTTACAATTTTTAGATTTACAATTTACAATTTTTAAAAAAAGGACTGTTGTCTATCGACCGCCGTCCGTAGTCAAAATATAAAACATGAAAATAACAGGAGCAAAAGCATTAATTGAATCGATGATACACGAAGGAGTTGATACTATCTTCGGATATCCTGGTGGTGCCATTATGCCCACATTCGATGCACTTTACGATTACGATGATAAAGTAAATCATATTCTCACCCGTCACGAGCAGGGTGCAACTCACGCAGCGCAAGGTTACGCACGTGTTTCAGGAAAAGTAGGTGTCTGTCTGGTAACTTCCGGACCTGCAGCTACAAATGCAATAACCGGTATTGCCGATGCTATGCTTGACAGTACGCCATTGATAGTAATTACAGGTCAGGTTGGAGCAGCACTGCTTGGAACTGATGCCTTTCAGGAAATTGATGTGGTTGGAATTTCGCAACCCATTACTAAGTGGGCATACCAAATTCGCCGTGCCGAAGATATTCCATGGGCTGTAGCGCGGGCTTTTTATATTGCACGAAGCGGTCGTCCGGGTCCTGTCGTGTTGGATATTGCCAAAAATGCACAGTTTCAGGAGTTTGAATACGAATACAAGCCTTGCACTTATATTCGCAGTTATATACCTGTGCCTGAAGTAAATACAACCCAAATTGACGAAGCGGTAAAACTTATCAATTCAGCCAAAAAACCTTATGCCTTGGTTGGACAGGGTGTGGTGCTTTCAAATGCAGAAGCTGAATTGAAAGAATTCCTCGAAAAAGCGGACATTCCTGCAGCCTGGACATTACTTGGCGCATCGGCTATGTCTTACGATTTCCGGTTGAATAAAGGTTTTCTGGGGATGCATGGAAATGTTTCGCCAAACATGAAAACCAACGAATGTGATGTGCTGATTGCCATTGGTATGCGTTTCGACGACCGTGTAACCGGCGATTTAAATACTTATGCGAAACAAGCAAAAATTATACATTTAGATATAGATATTGCTGAGATAAATAAAAATGTAAAAGTAGTCGCTCCGGTTTTGGGATCAGCAAAAGATACTTTACCGGCATTGACTGCAAAATTAAATCCTGCTAAACATACCGAATGGATCGAATCATTCAAAGTGTTCGACGATCAGGAATTCGAAAAAGTTATTCAACGCGAAGTATATCCTACATCGGGCGAACTTACTATGGGTGAAGTAATTCATAAAATTTCAGAAGCCACAGATAATAAAGCAGTTGTTGTAACCGACGTAGGTCAAAACCAAATGATGGCTGCACGTTACTCAAACTACACTCAAACCCGCAGTTTAATAACTTCGGGCGGATTGGGAACCATGGGATTCGGACTTCCGGCTGCTATGGGAGCCAAAATGGGAGCACCGGAAAGAACAGTTTTGATGTATTCGGGCGATGGCGGTTTTCAGATGACAATTCAGGAACTCGGAACTATTATGCAGGAGCAAATTGGTGTGAAAATGATTATCCTCAATAATCATTTCCTTGGAATGGTTCGCCAATGGCAGGAAATGTTTTTCGAAGAAAGATATTCATTTACTAAAATGAAAAATCCGGATTTTATCGCCATTGCAAAAGCTTACGGTATTGATGGCTCTGAAATTTCGGAACGTGCCGATCTTGATGGTGCCATTGCTGATATGCTAAAAGACGATAAACCTTATCTATTGGTCGCAAATGTAGAAATGAAAGGTATGGTTTATCCAATGATTCCTACGGGAGGAAGTGTAACGAATATATTATTAGGAGAATAAATCATGGAAAATACATTATATACAATAACCGTTTTTTCGGAAAATACTGTTGGGTTGTTAGGTCAAATCACCATTATTTTTACCCGTAGGGCATTGAATATCGAAACGCTTTCGGTATCACCTTCTGCATTGAAAGGAATTCATAAATTTACAATCACTGTTTTTACAACGCCGGATGTGGTCGAAAAAGTAGTGAAACAAATTGACAAACGCGTTGATATTCTGAAAGCATATTACAATACAGATGATGATTTGGTACATCAGGAAATTGCACTTTATAAAATTGCAACTGAAAAATTGCTTCAACAAGGCTCTGTAGAGGAACTTATCCGCAAATATCATGTCCGTATACTTGAAATGAACAGCGATTTTGTGGTTTTACAAAAGGCGGGTCATTATGCCGAAACTCAACAAATGTTCGAAGAGCTAAGTGATACAGTTGGTGTTTTGCAGTTTATCCGCTCAGGACGTGTAGCCATTACAAAATCGAAAGTGGAACGTTTGAGCGATATGTTGGACAGTTTGAAAAAGTTTGAGTAATAAATTCAGTCAATCCGGAACTCCGCAATTTAAGGTGAAAAAAGTATATTCATTTCAGATTCAACCCCAGGATGTTGATTTTCAATATCAGGTTACATTGGCTGCATTGACTAATATTTTACTAACCACTGCCGGTTATAATGCCGACGAAAATGGTTTTGGCATACGCGATTTGAATAAAAATGATTGTTCATGGGTTTTGCTTCGGCTGGCTGTTGAAATGAAGGATTTTCCGCTGCAATATCAAAAAATTGAAGTCGAAACCTGGGTGGAAGAAGTTGGAAGAGCAAGTACAACCCGTAATTTCAGGATTAGAAATGCTGAAAATGTTATAATTGGACAAGCTGTTTCTAATTGGGCAATGATAAATAGGCAAACCAGACGAGCACAGGATTTGATATTGCTTGATGGAATTCATCATTTTGCCACGGGTGAATCGGTGGAAATGCAAAAACCGATAAAACTCGCTTCTGTTGAAAGTGGCTTGATAGAGACCTTCAAAGTGAAATACAGCCACATCGATATCAACGGTCATACAAATAGTATGCGCTATGTAGAGTGGATCAGCAATTGTTTTGATCTTGAAACATATCAAAAGAAAAAGATCATTCGTTTTGAAATAAATTTTCTGAACGAAATAGTTTTTGGTGAAGAAGTAAGTATCTTTGCAAACGAAATAGAAAAGAACGATTTTCGCTTTGAAATACGTAAAAATGGTGCAACTGCCTGTAAGGCAAGAATAGTTATGAGTTGAAGATTTTCAGCTTTTTAATGACACAAAAACAACTATAAATTAAATATAAAAATGGCTAATTATTTCAGTTCACTTCCTCATCGCCTCAAAGTGCAGGAGTTGGGAAAATGTGATTTTATGGAGAGCAGCGAATTTGCTGATGGAGTAAAAAAATTAATCGGCAAAAAAATTGTCATCATTGGTTGTGGTGCACAAGGTCTTGCTCAGGGACAAAACATGCGCGACAGCGGTTTGAATGTGGCTTATGCATTGCGCAAGGAAGCTATTGAACAGAAGCGTGAATCGTGGAAAAAAGCTACCGAAAACGGTTTTGAAGTTGGAACTTTCGAAGAATTAATTCCGACGGCCGATTTGGTTTCGAACCTTGCTCCCGATAAACAACACACCGGCGTGGTAAACAATGTCGTTCCTTTAATGAAACAAGGTGCTTGTTTGTCATATTCGCACGGTTTCAATATTGTGGAAGAAGGCATGCAAATTCGTAAAGACATTACCGTTGTAATGATTGCTCCTAAATCGCCGGCTTCAGAAGTTCGTGCCGAATACCTGCGTGGTTTTGGCGTGCCTACGCTTATTGCCGTTCACCGCGACAATAACCCAAATGGCGACGGACTTGAAATTGCTAAAGCATATTGCGTTGGAACAGGCGGTCATAAAGCCGGAGTTTTACTTTCTTCATTTGTGGCTGAAGTGAAATCGGACTTGATGGGCGAGCAAACTATTCTTTGTGGTTTATTGCAAACAGGTTCTATTCTTTCGTTCAATAAAATGGTTGAAAAAGGAATTGACGCCGGATATGCCTCAAAACTTGTTCAATACGGTTGGGAAGTGATTACCGAAGCCCTGAAAATTGGTGGAATCACGCACATGATGGATCGCTT
>ERZ795055.1474-NODE-1474-length-18915-cov-45.111559_pt1 | contig 18915 bp, 19 predicted proteins | sample MGYA00375139_ERZ795055 | MGnify/ENA primary metagenome ERZ795055 (study PRJEB30184, sample SAMN05720283) | anaerobic digester metagenome | isolation source: active sludge of municipal wastewater-treating anaerobic digesters | place: USA | collected 2015-01-23 ... | reverse complement strand
CCAGCTTGCGTAGCTGCCGGATCAGGGTTTCCGACTGCTTCAGGAACGCCGGCTGCGTATGCATTGCGACATGCGGCGGCGTCTTGTAATCGAGCGATTTGGCGGGGGAAAGGAAGATCAGCATGGGTGCGGCCTTGGGTGATTTTTGTGCATTGCGCTACGCCGGATTTTACCGGCTGTTAAAATTGTTCCTTTGAATTTTCTGGAACACCCATGAAACGAACCCGCTTCGGCTCGCGCGACCGCCTTTCACGCGATGCTGCTGAACTCCAGCGCCTGGCCACCGGTTTATCCGAATCCGGCGGCAAACTGGAAGACAGCTACTGGGAAAGCCAGCTCGCTGAAACCGTCGATAGTCTGCTCAAAAACGGTGCCGAAGACGACATCAACACCGCGCTCGACCGCCTGTTCGAAGCCAATCCACGCGCCCACGACGAACTTGCCGACATGGTCGAGTCGCGTGCCGAAACCGGCCACATGGATTTCCACGGCCAGGAATTCGACATCCAGCTCTTCGCCGCGCCGGTGCTCGCCTGGTCGCGCTTCTCCATCCCCGCCAGCCCCTTGCCGAAAAGCACCGTCGAGGCGCTCGCCGTTCATCTCGGCGCCCATGTTTTCGGTGCCGATACGCGCGTCGCGCTGGCCGACTTCCTGTTCAGCCCCGACCAGCTCCCGCGCAGCTTCTGTGACACCTGGCAACTGACCCAGGCGCTGGGCCAGGCGACGCTCGCTGGCCAGCATCTCACGGTCGACACCAACGGCATGGCCGAAACCAACCGCTTTCTTTCCGATGTGCGTTATCTCGTCGGCAGCATCGCCGTGCCGCGCGGCAAGCCGCTGTTCCGCTGGAACGAGAAGGACGGCAACAAGGAATCCGCGCTCAAGGAATGGATCAAGCAAGGCAGCCCGAATCTGGAGCCGCTGCTCACCGGCTGCGCCTGGCAACCGCTGCTGCCGGACGCCTACCATGCCTCCTGCCGCAACGCCGACCGCCTGTCGCGCCCGTATTCGCTGAAAGCCTCGGTCGCCTTCCTGCAGACCATGCTCGGCCTGATGCCGGCCGACATCCGCGCCGTCGTCGGCCCCTGCTACGACCGCCGCATGGAGGAATACCGCGTCGGCCTCGGCCCCAAGGACAAGGACGAGACCTACCACGGCATCGTCTGGCCGCTGCTCGGCGCCGAGGACGAAGCCACCGACGCCGCCAGCGAAATCGAAGCCGTGCTGCGCGAAGCCGGGGTCAAGGACGTGCTCTTCCTCGACCACCACTTCCCGATGGAATTCTGCGACGACTGCGGCGCCCCGCTCTACCCCAACGCCGAAGCCGAACTGGTGCACGCCGAAATGCCGGAACAGGCCGCCGCCAACTCACAGGCGCTGCACTGACGTGAACACGAAGTCGGCCAACCAGGACTGGCTGGCGCGCAGTCAGGCCGCCGTCTGGCACCCGTGCACGCAGATGCGGCACCACGCAGACGCCAGTTCGCCGGCCCATCTGCCGCTGGTGCCTATCGCCCGGGGCAGCGGCGCCTGGCTCTACGACTTCGATGGCAAGCGCTACCTCGACGGCATCAGCTCGTGGTGGACCAACCTGTTCGGCCACGCCAATCCGCGCATCAACGCGGCCTTGAAGGAACAACTGGAAACGCTCGAACACGTCATGCTAGCCGGCTTCACGCACCAGCCGGTGGTCGAGCTTTCCGAGCGTCTGTCGGCGTTGACCGGCGGCGCTCTCGGCCATGCCTTCTACGCCTCTGACGGTGCCTCGGCCACCGAAATTGCGCTGAAGATGAGCTTCCACTACTGGCGTAACGTCGGCCGCCCGGAGAAGGCCGAATTCCTCTGTCTCGCCGGCAGCTATCACGGCGAAACAGTCGGCGCGCTGGCCGTCACCGACGTCGCAATTTTCAAGGACGCCTACGCGCCGCTGGTGCGTGCGGCCACCGTCGTTCCCTCGCCCGATTTCCGCCTGGCCGAAGATGGTGAAACCCCGGCCGACGTCGCGCGCCGCGCCGCCGCCGCGCTCGAAGCCCACCTCGAACAACAAGGCGCAAACATCGCCGCCCTGATCGTCGAACCTCTGGTCCAGGGCGCCGCCGGCATGGCGATGTACGACCCGGAATACCTGCGGCTGGCCCGCCAGCTCTGCGACCGTTTTGAAGTCCACCTGATCTGCGACGAAATCGCCGTCGGCTGCGGCCGCACCGGCACCTTCTTCGCCCACGAACAGGCGGAAATCCGCCCCGACCTGATGTGCCTGTCGAAAGGCATCTCGGGCGGCTACCTGCCGCTTTCCATCGTGTTGTGCAGCGACACCATCTACGAAGCCTTCCTCGACGACTCGGTCGCCCGCGCCTTCCTGCACTCGCATTCCTACACCGGCAATCCGCTCGCCTGCCGCGCCGCGCTGGCAACGCTGGATATCTTCGAGCAGGACGACGTGGTTGCGGTCAACCGTCAAAAAGCGGCCAAAATCAGCGCAGCCCTCGCCCCGCTAGCCAGCCACCCGCAAGTAAAGCACCTGCGCCAGCGCGGCATGATCGCCGCCTTCGATGTGCTCACCGACAACCCGCATTTCTCCCGCCGTTTCTACCGCGCCGCGCTGGATCGCGAAGCCCTGATCCGGCCCATCGGCAACACCGTCTACCTGATGCCACCCTACATCGTCTCCGACGAAGAAATCGCCCACCTTGGCAACGCGGTCGGCGCGGCGCTCGACGAGGCCCTATCCGCATGAAACCAGCGCCCTTCCCCGGCACGCCGCTGCTCACCGGCACCGATCCCGAGCAGAAGCGCCAGCAGATCCTCGACTACTTCCACGCCACCTTCGACCGCTACGAGCTGTTGTTCGAGACGCTGACCTGCGACGAGGCGTACTACGTCAAGCCGATTTCGCTGCGCCATCCGCTGATCTTCTACTTCGGCCACACCGCCACCTTCTTCATCAACAAGCTGGCGCTGGCCGGGCTGGTCGAACGCATCAACCCCGGCTACGAATCGATGTTCGCCATCGGCGTCGATGAAATGAGCTGGGACGACCTTAACGACACCCGCTACGACTGGCCCACCGTCGCCGCCGTGCGCGACTACCGGCGGAAGGCGCGCGCAGCGGTCGACCACCTGATCCGCACCCAACAGTTGAGTCTGCCGATCGGCTGGGAAGACCCGTTCTGGATCGTCCTGATGGGCATCGAGCACGAGCGCATCCACCTCGAAACCTCGTCGGTACTGATCCGCCAGCATCACTTGAAGTACGTCCAGCCGCACCCCGCTTGGGCTCCGTGCCGCGACAACGGTGCCGCGCCGCAGAACGCGCTGGTCGACATCCCCGCCGCCGAATTTTGCCTTGGCCGCGCGCGCAGCGCCCCGCAAATCTACGGCTGGGACAACGAATTCGGCACCCACGAAGCGTCGACCGCAGCCTTCAAGGCCAGCCGCTACCTCGTCTCCAACCAGGAATTCCTCGCCTTCGTCGAGGCCGGCGGCTATGCCGACGATTCGCTGTGGCAGGAAGAAGGCGCCGCCTGGAAGCAATTCACCCACGCCGAACACCCGACCTTCTGGGTCAGGGAAGGCAGCGAATGGCGCCTGCGCCTGATGCTCGAAGAAGTCACCATGCCCTGGGACTGGCCAGTGGAAACCAATTACCACGAAGCCAAGGCCTTCTGTAACTGGAAGGCGCGCACCAGCGGCCAGCCCGTGCGCCTGCCGAGCGAGGACGAATGGCAGGCGCTGTGCCGCTTCGCCGGCATCGGCGAGCTGCCCGATGCCTTGCCGCCAGCCAATCTCGAACTTGCCGACGAGGCCTCAAGTTGCCCGGTCACCCGCTACGCCCACGGCCCGTTCTTCGACGCCGTCGGCAACGTCTGGCAATGGCTCGAAACGCCGATCTACCCCTTTGCCGGCTTTGAAGTCCATCCAATCTACGACGACTTCACGACCCCGACCTTCGACGAGCGCCACAACCTGATGAAAGGCGGCTCGTGGATTTCCTGCGGCAACGAAGCCGCGCCGGTATCGCGCTACGCCTTCCGCCGCCACTTCTTCCAGCACGCCGGTTTCCGCTACGTCGTCGCCGCCGCGCCGGCCAGCCAGCCGGCCTCACACTACGAAACCGACCGCCTGATTTCGGAATACATCGAATTCCACTACGGCGACCAATACTTCGGCGTGCCCAATTTCCCGCGCGCCTTGGCACAACTCGCCATCGCCGCACGCGGCGACAAACCAGCCGGCAGCGCCCTCGACCTCGGCTGCGCCACCGGTCGCGCCACTTTCGAGTTGGCACGCCACTTCGACCGCGTCACCGGCATCGACTTTTCAGCCCGCTTCATCGGCATCGGCACCCAGTTGGCCGAGCAGGGCCGGCTGCGTTACACGCTGGTCGAAGAAGGCGAACTGGTCAGCCACAAGGAATGCTCGCTGACCGACTTCGGCCTGACCGAAACCGCGCCGAAAGTCGAATTCTTCCAGGGCGACGCCTGCAATCTCAAGCCCATCTTCACCGGCTACGACCTCATCCTCGCCGCCAACCTGATCGACCGCCTCTACGACCCGGCCCTCTTCCTCGCGAGCATCCACCAGCGCCTCAACCCCGGCGGCCTGCTCGTCATCGCCTCGCCCTACACCTGGCTGGAAGAACACACCAAACGCGACGCCTGGATCGGCGGCTTCAAGAAGGACGGTGAAAATTTCACCACGCTCGACGGCCTGAAAGCCCTGCTCGCCCCGCACTTCCGCCTGCTGCGCGAACCGCAAGCCGTGCCCTTCGTCATCCGCGAAACCAAACGCAAATTCCAGCACACGCTGTCGGAAGTCACGCTCTGGGAACGTACATGAATCCTCCGCTTGCGCCGCACACCTGTTTGTATTACCGTTAATACAAACCTACCCCGGAGCCCGGCCATGACCACCACCGTTCGCATTCCCCAGCGTCTCGAGCAGGCGCTGGCCCGCTATTGCGTCGAAACCCGCCGCAGCAAATCGGAAGTCATCATCGAGCTTCTTGAGAATCGTTTTACTACCGAGTCGCCAGTCAAAACACCGTATGAACTGGCCTGCGACGCCGGCTTCGTCGGCGCCCTTGCACTCGATGAAAACGCAGCCGAAAACAGCCGCAACGCGGTACGTGCCGCCATTGCCCGCAAACATGGGCGCTCACCGGAATAATGGAAATCCTGCTCGTCGACACCGGCCCGCTCGTCGCCATTGCCAACAAACCAGATAAATTCCATCAGGTCTGTACGGAATATCTCAAAAACTATCGCGGCCGCTTGCTGACCACCTGGGCCGTGCTCACCGAATTCGCCCACCTGGCGGATTCGATCAATGCCACGCTGCCGCTCTATCACTGGATTGAGCGCGGCGGCCTGGAACTGCTACCGCTGGGGAAAGAAGAACTGGTCACGGCCATCGACTGGATCGAACGCTACGCCGACCGCCCGATGGATCTCGCCGATGCCTCGCTGGTCGTTGCTGCCCTCAAAACTGGCTGCGCCAAAGTCTGGACGCTGGATCGGAACGACTTTGAAACCTACCGCCTGCCAGGCCGCAAACGCTTCACGCTGGTTTGAAGCACTTGTTTTGAAACCTGGGCTGCCACAACCGAATATCGCTAATAGCCCGACTAAACTATCGATGAACTCCACCACCATCTTCGATGCGCGGCCGACCTGCCGGACGACATCATGGCCGATGGCCGCGACGATACCGGGCAAACTTCCAATAAGCCGCAACAAGGCGACAATCCATGACCATGCTCCCGATTGAACACCGCCCCACCGCCGAACTCGCCGCGCAATTGCAGGAACTCGCCGCCACCGGCCTGACCCGCCGCCGCCGCGTGCTGGAATCGCCCTGCGACCGGCTTGCTACGGTCGACGGCAAAAAAGTGCTCAATTTCGCGAGCAACGATTACCTCGGCCTGGCCGGCAATGCAGAGATTGCGCAGGTGATGGCTGATGGCGCAATGCACTGGGGTGCCGGCAGCGGCGCCGCGCATCTGGTCAGCGGCCATCTGACGCCGCATGAAACGCTGGAACAGGAAATCGCCGCCTTCACCGGCTTTCCCCGTGCCCTGACCTTCTCGACCGGCTACCTCGCCAACCTGGCCGTCACGCCAACCCTCGCCGGGCGCGGCGCGGCGGTGTTCGCCGACAAGCTGAACCACGCCTCGCTGATCGACGCCATGCAACTGGCCAAGGCCAACGGCGCCGACGTGCAGCGCTACCCGCACAACGACATGGCGGCGCTGGGAAAAATGCTCGCCGCCAGCAGCGCCGCCTGCAAAATCATCGTCACCGACGCCGTCTTCAGCATGGACGGCGATCTCGCCCCGCTGCCGCTGCTTCATGCGCTGGCCGAGCGCTACGATGCCTGGCTGGTGATCGACGACGCGCACGGCTTCGGCGTCCTCGGCGCGCAAGGCAAGGGCTGCCTCGCCCATTTCAACCTGCCCGCCGCGCCGCGCATCCTGCTGATGGGCACGCTGGGCAAGGCGGCCGGCGTCGGCGGCGCTTTCGTCGCCGGCTCGGAAACGGCCATCGAATACCTGCTGCAAAAAGGCCGCAGCTATATCTTCACCACCGCTGCGCCGCCGGCCGTCGCATGCGCGCTGGTTAAAAGCCTGGAAATCATCCGCCACGGCGACGCCCTGCGCGCCGGCCTGTTCGCCCGCATCGCCCAACTGCGCGACGGGCTGGCCGGCCTGCCGTGGCAACTGCTGCCCTCACCGACCGCCATCCAGCCGCTGATCGTCGGCGACAACGAAGCAGCGCTAAAGCTCGCCAACGCATTGTGGGAACGCGGCCTGTGGGTGCCCGCCATCCGCCCGCCAACCGTCCCGAAAGGCACGGCCCGCCTGCGCATCTCCGTCTCCGCCGCCCACAGCGAAACCGACATCGCCGCACTGGTCGGCGCCCTCAAGGAACTTTCATGAACGCTCCCCTCGTCTTTCTTCCTGGCTGGTGCGTCGGTCGCGGCCCGCTCGCCGCCACCGTCGACGCCCTGAACGGCAAGTTCATTGACCTGCCGGGTTACGGCGAAACGCCGCCGGTCGCCGATTTCGATACCGCCGTCGATGCCATCGCTACCCGCCTCGAACCCGGTACGGCGCTTGCCGGCTGGTCGCTCGGCGCGCAACTGGCGCTGGCCATCGCCGCCCGGCATCCGGCCAAGGTCGGCAAGCTGCTACTGGTTGCCGGCACCACCTCCTTCGTCCAGCGCGACGGCTGGCCGTTTGCCATGCCGCCGGCCAACCTGGCCGAATTCACCACCGCCGTCGCGGCCGACATCGAAGCCATGCTGCCGCGCTTCGTCGGCGGCTTCAACCGTGGCGACGCCCAGGCCAAGGCCATCACGCTCGAACTGCTCACGCTCGCCGATCGACGTCCGGCCAGCGAGGTGCTGCTGACCGGCCTGCGCTGGCTGGCCGAAGTCGACCTGCGCCCCGATTCGCCCAAGATCCAATGCCCGGCGCTGCTGATCCACGGCGCGGCCGACCCGCTGATGCCGCTCGGCGCCGCCGAAGCACTCGCCGCGCTGATTCCCGGCGCCCGCCTGGCCGCCTTCGCCGACTGCGCCCATGCACCCTTCATGTCCCGACCTGACGACTTCCTCGCCGCCGCCCGCGATTTCCTGAATGAGTAGACCCACCAAGGCCCGCGTGCGCCAGTCGTTCGAGCGCGCCGCGTCGACCTACGACAGCGCCGCCAGTGTCCAGCGCCAAATCTGCGACCAGTTGGGCGGCCTGCTCGGCGACCAGCCGCCGTCTGTCACGCGCCTGCTCGATGCCGGCTGCGGAACCGGCTACGCGCTCGATCGCCTTGCCACGCATTTCCCTGACGCACATGTTGTCGCCCTCGATTTCTCCGGCGCCATGCTGCGCCGCATCGGCACCGCCTGCTGCCGCGTTGCCGGCGATCTCGAACACTTGCCGCTGGCCGACGCCAGCATCGACTTCTACTGGTCCAGCCTCGCCGTCCAGTGGTGCGATCTGGTCAAAACATTGGCCGAAGCCCGGCGCGTCCTCAGAATCGGCGGCCAGCTCGCGCTCGCCAGCCTCGGCCCCGCCACCTTCCACGAACTGCGCACCGCCTTCGCCGACGTCGACAACCACCAGCACACGCTCGCTTTCCACACACCGGCAGAAATCGCCCAAATCGCCAGCGCCGCCGGGTTGCTTGCGGTCGACGTCCAAAAAGGCACAAAAACCGCGCACTACCCCGATTTCAAAACCCTGCTCAAAGCCGTCAAAGCCATCGGCGCCAACCAGCTCGGCAGCGGCCGCCGCACCAGCCTGATGAGCCGCACCGACTTCCAGCGCGCCGAAAAAGCCATCGAAGCCCTGCGTACCCCGGCCGGCCTGCCGCTGACCTACGACGTGACCTACCTGATCGCCCGTAAATAGTGTCCCAAATAGCCCTGACACTTTCGCTGCGTTGATAAACTGCTACTCCTTTTGAATACCTAAATAAGCGCATCCCATGTTGACTTGGCTTTCCATCGCTCTAGCAGCATTGATTGGATATTCGCTCGGACGACATCGCGCGCATCGGCTCCAAAATAGTAGCGAGGCTCGTGTCTGCCGATCTATTCAACAAACCTGCGCGAGCCCTGATTGGCACCTGTTGAACAATGTAACCTTACCCACCGCCGACGGAACCACACAGATCGACCATGTGCTTGTTTCGCGTTACGGAATATTCGTTATCGAAACAAAGAATTACAGCGGCTGGATTTTTGGTGATACCCGCTCTGAGCATTGGACACAGGTAATCTACAAGAAAAAATCTCGCTTTCAGAATCCGCTTCGCCAAAATTACAAGCACATCAAGACAGTCCAAGCTCTATTGGATTTTTTGCCTCCGGAGCAGGTTCGCGGGATGGTGGTATTTACCGGGGACGCGGAGTTTAAATCCAAGCGCCCCGAAGATGTCTTCACGTTGCCGGAACTGTTATCTGCGCTTGGCAAGCTGGATACTGAAGTCATGTCGTTAAATCGCTTGCAGTTTTGCGTCGGACGACTGGAGTGCCATCGCTTCGCTCTGACAAGACAAACTGACGTTGACCATCAGGCACACCTGAAACGCCGTTTTGCCGACTTTTCCTAATTATGACCCAAGCCTATTTTCTGACCGGTACTGACACTGAAATCGGCAAGACTTTCATTACCTGTGCGCTGCTCCATCGCGCAGCGCAATCCGGTTTGCGCGCCGCCGGAATCAAGCCGGTGGCCGCCGGCACCGATGCCGAGGGGAAGAACGACGATGTCGAGGCGATTCGCGCCGCCAGCAGCGTCGTGCTACCGGACAGGGTCATCAACCCATGGTGCTTCAAGGCGGCCATCGCGCCGCACATTGCTGCCGCCGAGGAAGGCGTGAGCATCGATTTCGCCCCCATCCTGGCGGCGTGCGACGAGGCGCGCCGTGCAAGCGACCTGCTGATCGTCGAGGGCGTTGGCGGATTTCGTGTGCCTTTGGGCGTCGACCGCGACAGTGCCGATCTGGCTGTCGCCCTCGGCCTGCCGGTGATACTGGTCGTCGGCCTGCGCCTGGGCTGCATCAACCACGCGCTGCTGACGGCCGAGGCGATCGCCGCGCGCGGGTTGCCGCTTGCCGGTTGGGTCGCCAACTGCGTCGACCCGGCCATGCCGCGCCGCGCAGAAAACATCGCCGCGCTGGAAAACGCGCTCGGCGCGCCGCTGCTCGGCATCGTCCCGCACCTGCCGGGTGGTGATCCGGCGGTGGCGGCAAGCCACCTCAAGCTGCCGGAAATCCGGGGTATATAATTCGCCGCCATGAAACTGCTATTCGACCTTTTCCCCGTCATCCTGTTCTTCATCACCTTCAAGGTTTCGGGAAACAACCCGGAATCCGCCGCCGGTCTGGTGACTGCGCTGCTCGGTAGCGCGACAGTCGACGTCAAGCAGGCACCGATCCTGCTGGCCACGGTCGTCGTGATGGTCGCCACCATCGCGCAGATCGTCTGGGTGCATTTCCGCCACGGCAAGGTGGACAAAATGCTCTGGGTCAGCCTCGTGCTGGTCGTCGTCTTCGGCGGCCTGACGCTGATCTTCCAGGACGAAACCTTCATCAAGTGGAAGCCGACCATCCTCTACTGGGTGTTCGCCGGCAGCATGGCCTTCGCGGCGCTGGTGCTCAGGAAGAACCCGATCAAGGCCATGCTCGGCGAGCAGATGACGCTGCCCGAGCCGGTGTGGGGCAAGGTCAACCTGTCGTGGATCGCCTTCTTCCTGTTCATGGGCGCGCTCAACCTGATCGTCGCCTTCAACTTCCCGACCGATGTCTGGGTCAATTTCAAGCTCTTTGGCGGCATGGGGCTGCTGCTCGTCTTTGTGCTCGGGCAAGGCGTCATGTTGTCAAAATACGTCGAGGAGGAAAAATAATGCTCTACGTCATCATCGGCGAAGACACGCCCGGCACGCTCAACCAGCGCATGCTGACCCGCCCGGCCCACGTTGAACGTCTGCAGGCCTTGCAGGCCGAAGGCCGCCTGATCATCGCCGGCCCCTGCCCGGCCATCGATTCGCCCGACCCCGGCCCGGCCGGTTTCTCGGGCAGCATCATCATTGCCGAATTCGAATCGCTGGCCGCCGCGCAAGCCTGGGCCGGCGTCGACCCCTACGTCGCGGCCGGCGTCTATGCAAAAGTCACCGTGAAGCCGTTCAAGAAGGCGCTGCCGGCGTGAGCGCCGAAACCGCGGCCCTGCTGCGCGAGCGCCTGGCGGTGCTGGAACCGCAATCGCTCGCCATCGAGGACGAATCGCACCTGCACGCCGGCCATGCCGGTGCCAAGGAAGGCGGCCATTACAAAATCACCATAGTCGCCACCGCCTTCGCCGGGCACAATACGGTCAAGCGTCACCGCATGATCCATGACGCGGTCGGCGATCTGATGCGCGGACGCATCCATGCGCTCAGCATCCGTGCATTTTCACCCGACAAAGTATAATCTTCCCGTTTTCATCCATCCTCCCAAGGAATATCCAATGATCAAGCTCTCCCGTCTGGCCGCACTGCTCGTGGCTGGTACCATCGTTTCCGCCCCGACCTTCGCAGCCGACAAGGGCAGCGCAGGCACAGTCGCCACGGTCAACGGCCAGGCCATTTCGCAAAACACCTACAACGCCTTCGTCGCCGAACAGAAGGCGCAAGGCACGCCGGATTCGCCGGAACTGCAGAACGCCGTCAAGGAAGAACTGGTTCGCCGCGAACTGCTGACCCAGGAAGCCAAGAAGAAGGGCCTCGACAAGAAGCCGGAAATCCAGGGCCAGATGGAACTCGCCAAGCAGGCCGTGCTGATCCGCGCCTACCTTTCCGACTACGTGCGCGCCAACCCGGTCAGCGACGACAAGCTGAAGAAGGATTACGACGCGATCAAGGCCAACCTCGGCACGACCGAGTACAAGGTCAAGCACATCCTGGTCTCGAACGAAGACGAAGCCAAGGCGATCATCGCCAAGCTCGACAAGGGCGACAAGTTCGCCGATCTCGCCAAGCAGTCCAAGGACCCCGGCTCCAAGGACAATGGCGGCGAACTCGGCTGGAGCTCGCCGAGCACCTACGTCAAGCCGTTTGCTGAAGCAGTCACCAAGCTGAAGAAGGGCGAATACACCAAGACCCCGGTCAAGACCGACTTCGGTTACCACGTCATCCAGCTCGACGACACCCGTCCGCTGACCCCGCCGCCCTACGAGCAGGTCAAGCCGCAACTGCAGCAGCGCGCCAGCCAGCAACAGGTCGAAGCGCTGGTCAAGAAGCTGCGTGAGGGCGCCAAGGTCAATTAAGCCTGACCCGTCGCAATCGCAAAAGCCCGCCGGTTTCGGCGGGCTTTTTTGTTTTCGGGGCAGCCACCCACGCAGTTTTTTACGACTTTTTTACATCGCTATCGCCAGAATGGTCAGCGTTTTTACACGCAGTGATTTAGCCTGAATGCACTGAATCACCGAAAGCCGATCATGACCGACGAAGGCAACCCGATCCCGCGGAGCGAGGAACGCTTCAAGCCGTGGCAGCGCGTTCTGCTCACGGCAGTGGCCTGTTCGGCCACCACGCTGCTGGCGACGCCGCTCCTCGGATACCTCGATCTCGCCAATATCGTGATGCTCTTTTTGCTCACGGTATTGCTCATCGCCGTCAGCCTCGGGCGCGGCGCCGCCGTGCTGGCGGCCGTGCTGAGCGTTCTGCTGTTCGACATTTTTTTCGTGCCGCCGCGTTTTTCGCTGGCTGTCAGCAACATCCAGTACCTGGTGACTTTCGCGGTGATGCTGGCGACCGCCCTGATCGTCGGGCAACTCGCCGCCGTCCTGAAGAAGAAGGCACAGGAAGCGCAGGTTCGCGAACAACGCACGCAGGCGCTCTATCAGGCGGCGCGGCAACTGGCGGGCGCATTGACACTCGAACAGGTCATCGAGATCGCCCGCCAATTCATCCGTTTTCAGCTAAATGCGGACGCCGAAATCCTCCTGCCGGATGGATCCGAATTGCCCGCCGGCAAGGCGACGCACACGTTCCGCGTCGAACCCCATCTCGCCAAGATGGCCCAGGACGGCGGGCAACTGGTACGCGACAGCCAAAGCGCCGGTAGCGGCTACGCTTCGCTCTACCTGCCGCTACGTGCTTCGATGCGCATTCGCGGCGTGCTGGCTGTCGCGCCACCGCCGGATTCGATCGACCTGCCGGCGGAGAACCTGGCGCTGCTGGAAGCCCTGGCATCGCTGATCGCCATCGCCGTCGAGCGCCTGCATTACGTCGATGTCGCGCACACCACGCAACTCGACATGGTTTCCGAGCGTCTGCGCAGTTCGATCCTGTCGGCGCTCTCGCACGACCTGCGGACGCCGCTGACCGCACTGGTCGGGCTGGCCGACTCGCTGTTCCTGATCAAGCCGAGCCTGCCGCCGGCGGCCCTCGACACCGCGCAGGCGATGCACGAGCAGGCGGCGCGGCTGGCCGGCCTGGTCGGCAACCTGCTCGACATGGCGCGGCTGAATGCCGGCAACGTCACCCTGCGCCGCGAGTGGCAACCGCTCGAAGAAGTCATCGGCGCCAGCATCAAGCTGCTTGGTAGCGCCCTCGCTGCCCACCCGGTGCGCGTCGCGCTGCCCACCGACCTGCCGTTGCTGGAATTCGACGCCGTACTGCTCGAACGCGTGTTCTGCAACCTGCTGGAAAACGCCGCCAAATACGCGCCGGCCGGCAGCGCAGTGGAAATCGGCGCAAGCCAGCTCGGCGACCATGTCGAGATCCGGGTTTGCGACCATGGCCAAGGCTTCCCGGCGGGCAACCTGAATGCCTTGTTCGAGATGTTCGCCCGCGCTCAAACGGAATCCGGCAAGCCCGGTACGGGATTGGGACTGGCGATTTGCCGGGCCATCGTCGAAGCGCACGGCGGCATGATCGGTGCCGAGAATCGCCCGGAAGGCGGCGCTTGCGTCTTTTTCACGCTGCCCAAAGGGGTGCCGCCGATCGTGGAGGAGGAAAGCGCATGAACGCCCCCAGCCCCAAGGTACTGCTGATCGAGGATGAAAAGCTGATCCGCCGCTTCGTCCGCGTCGCCGTCGAAGAGGAAGGCTGCCAGGTCAGCGAGGCGGAAACCATGGCCCAGGGCCTGATCGACGCCGGGCTGCGCAAGCCGGATTTGCTGATCCTCGATCTCGGCCTGCCGGACGGCAACGGCATCGACCTGATTCGCGACCTGCGCGGCTGGTCCGATGTGCCGGTACTCATTCTCTCGGCGCGTTCGCAGGAAAACGACAAGATCGATGCGCTCGATGCCGGCGCCGACGATTACCTGACCAAGCCGTTCAGCGTCGGCGAATTGCGCGCCCGCGTCCGCGCCCTGCTGCGCCGGCGCAGTCGCAGCGGCGAAGCCGCGGTGCCCATCGTCGAATTCGGCAATGTTGCGGTCGACCTGTCGCGGCGCGTCGTTTTGCGGGCGGGCGCGGAGGTTCATCTGACGCCCATCGAATACCGGCTGCTGGCCACCCTGCTCGGCCACCCCGGCAAGGTGCTGACCCAGCGCAACCTGCTGCGCGAAATCTGGGGCCCGTCCTACGTCGAGAGCAGCCATTACCTGCGCGTCTACGTCGGTCATCTGCGCCAGAAACTCGAAGACGACCCGACCCAGCCCAAACATTTCCTGACCGAAACCGGCGTCGGTTACCGTTTCCAGCCCTGAAGAAAATCCATGCAAACACAAGACAACAAGCGCTTCGCGACGCTGACCCTGGCCGCCCTCGGCATCGTCTACGGCGACATCGGCACCAGCCCGCTGTATTCGATCAAGGAAGTTTTTGGTGGCGCACATCACCCGGTGCCGATCAACCCGGACAACGTATTGGGCATCCTGTCGCTGTTTTTCTGGTCGCTGATCATCGTCGTGACGCTCAAGTACGTCGCCTTCATCATGCGCGCCAACAACAAGGGCGAAGGCGGCATCATCGCCTTGATGACGCTGGCCCTGCACAATGGCGATCCGACCTCGCGGCGGCAACGCCTGCTGGTCGCCCTCGGCCTCTTCGGCGCCGCCCTGTTCTACGGCGACGGGGTGATCACACCGGCGATCTCGGTGCTTTCGGCGGTCGAGGGACTGGAACTGATCACGCCGGCCTTCAAGCCCTACATCCTACCGATCACGCTCGGCATCCTGATCGGCCTGTTTCTCTTCCAGCGCCACGGCACGGCGCGCGTTGGCGCCCTGTTCGGCCCGATCATGGTGCTCTGGTTCGCGACGCTCGCCGTTTTCGGCGCAATCGGCATCGTCCAGCATCCGGCAGTGCTTGCTGCGGTCAACCCGCTGTACGGGTTGAATTTCCTGCTCGGCAATTCGGCCCTCGGCTTTTTCGCGCTGGGCGCCGTCGTCCTCTGCATTACCGGCGCCGAGGCGCTGTACGCCGACATGGGCCATTTCGGCGCCAAACCGATCCAATACGCCTGGCTGGGCTATGTGCTGCCCGCCCTGCTGATCAACTACTTCGGCCAGGGCGCGCTCCTGCTCGACGACCCGGCCGCCATCGAAAACCCGTTCTACCTGCTGGCCCCGGACTGGGCGCTTACGCCGCTGGTGATCCTTGCCACCGTCGCCACCGTGATCGCCTCGCAGGCAGTGATTTCCGGTGCCTTTTCGATCACCCAGCAAGCCATCCAGCTCGGCTACACGCCACGCCTCGAAGTACAGCACACCTCCGAGCGGGAAATCGGCCAGATCTACCTGCCGGCGCTGAACTGGCTGCTGCTGATCTCGATCATCGCCCTCGTCATCGGTTTCGGCACTTCCTCCAACCTGGCGGCGGCCTATGGCATCGCGGTCACCGGCACCATGCTGATCACCAACATCCTGGCCATCGCCGTCGCCGTCCGCCTGTGGCACTGGAGTCCCTGGCGCGCAGTGCTGGGTGCCCTGCCTTTCATCGTCATCGACCTCGGCTTCTTCCTCGCCAACTCGGTCAAGATTCCCGACGGCGGCTGGTTTCCGCTAGCCTTCGGCCTGGCGATCTTCATCCTGCTGACGACCTGGAAACGCGGCCGCGAGCTGCTGCATCAACGCATGGCGGACGATGCATTGCAACTCAAGCCCTTCATCGAAGACATCGCCGCCAGCGGCATCGGTCGCGTGCCCGGCACCGCCATCTTCATGACGCCCGACCCGGACTCGGTACCGCATGCCATGCTGCACAGCCTCAAGCACTACAAGACGCTGCACGAGCAGGTGGTCATCCTCAGTGTCAATGTCTTCGACGTCCCCTACGTACCGGATATCGACCGTGTCGAAGTACGTCGGCTGGATGGCAATTTCTCCCAGGTCATTGTCCAGTACGGCTTCAAGGACGAGCCGGACATTCCGACTGCGCTCGCACTATGCAGCGATGCCGGCCTGCATCTGGACATGATGGATGCCTCGTTCTTCCTTGGCCGCGAGACGCTGATTCCGAAACTCGGCTCCGACATGGCCTACTGGCGCGAACTGCTCTTCGTCGCGATGTTCCGCAATGCCAGCAGCGCCACCGCCTTCTTCAGGATTCCATCGAATCGCGTCGTCGAACTGGGGTCGCAGATCGTGCTCTGACACCACCGGGCGATCCCCGCCCCCTCCCGTCGAGAAACCGCTCAGCTTGCCAGAGGCATGGCGACAACCCGAGTTCGGCATGAACAAAAAAAACCTCGACAACCGGCAGCAGGCGAAATTTATTACGGCGTGCGTCCCGGAAAATTGATGCATATCCACGTCCGGGCCAGCCGCGCCGGCTAAATTCCGGTTCGATGAAGCTCATCGGACTTGCACTGACCCTCGCCCTCTGCCATGCCGCGCCGACGCTGGCTGCACAACCGTTGCAGCCGTGGCTGGACACCGCCCTGCCTGGCGCCCGCATTCGCCTGCCGGCCGGCATCTATCAGGGGCCGGCCGTGATCTCCAAACCGCTGACGCTGGAAGGCGACGGCCAGGTGATCATCGATGCCGGCGGCCACCGCACCGTCCTCACCGTCAAGGCCGACCGCGTCACCCTGCGCGGCCTGACCCTGCGCGGCAGCGGTGAATCGCACGACCAGCTCGACGGCGGCATCATGGCCGAAGGCAGCAATTTGCTGATCGAAAACAACGTGATCGAGGACGTGCTGTTCGGCATTTCGCTGCACAAGACCACCGACAGTGTGGTGCGCAACAACCGCATCCGTTCGCGCGCCGTCGATGCGGCCGACCGTGGCGACGGCCTGCGCCTCTGGTACAGCACCGGCAACCGCATCGAAAACAACGACATCGCGCAGATTCGCGATGTCACGGTGACCAACTCGCCGCGCAACCGCTTCACCGGCAACACCATCCGCGACAGCCGGCGCGCCTTCAATTTCCTTTTTGCCCATCGCAGCCTGGTCGACCGCAACCACCTCGAACAGAACTCCACCGGTATCATCGCGCTCAATTCCGACGGCCTGACCATCCGCAACAACCGCATCCTGCATGCCATGGATGCCTCCGGCGCCGGCATCGCACTCAAGGAAACCTCGGCGGCGCTGGTCATCGGCAACGAGATCGTCCATTGCGCCCACGGCATCATGGCCGATTCGCCGATGAACCCGCTCAACCGCATCGTCTTCATCGACAACCTGGTCGCCCACAACATCACCGGCGTCTATTTCTACGGCGCCAAGGGCGGCCACATCGCCATCGGCAACACCTTCCGCAGCAACCTGTGGCCGGTCACCATCATTGGCGACGGCGACCCGCTGGACGATACCTGGCTGGGCAATTACTGGGACGGCTACGAAGGCTTCGACCGGGATGGCAACGGCTTCGGCGACCGCCCCTACGAACTGCTGGCCTACGCCGACCGAATCTGGCTGGAAACACCCGCCGCGCGTTTCTTCCGCAATTCGCCGGTGCTCGAACTGCTCGATTTCCTCGAACGCCTGGCGCCGTTCTCAGCACCCGCCCTGATCCTGCGCGACAGCGCACCGCGCATGAAACCGACGCGCATTTACAACTGATTTACCGCTGCATTAGCGTTTGGCGGCGTGCTTCGATAACAATGACGGATGGAGCAGAATTTCCTCGCGGAGTAAAATCGCGGGGTCGTGTTCTCTGTTGATTGTATTTGAGGTCTAACATGCTGAAATACCTGGACATCGCACGGCTCGTCGGCGCAGGCATAAAGTGCACCGCCTGCAATGGCACACGATGCCGGCAATCGCGATGGGATTCGAAGCATGAAAAACTTTCCAACCTGGGCGCCCAACCGTATCGTTGCGAAGACTGCGAAAATCGGTTTCTTGCTGCCCGCGGCGCCTCCCTCGAACGAACCCTGATCAACAGCACCGCCTATGTGGTACTGGGCCTGGGTATTCTGACGGCTGTCGAATATTGGTTGGGAAGCAATGACAACCGGACTCCCGGGCCTGTCGAGCTCGGCTCGGCGGTCGGTGCGGAGGAACACGCGACCCACAATCCGGAAGGCGGCGAGGCCCCAAGCCGAATCGGCAAGGAGCCCTCCGATGCCGACGAACATCCGGAAAACCTGACCGACAACGTCGCTCTGCTACAGAAAGCCGCTACAAAAGGCCACGTCGGCGCGATGATCCACCTGGGGCAAATTCTGGCCACTGGGGAAAAATATCCGAAGGACACGCAGCAAGCGGCGAAATGGATGCAATTGGCGGCAGCCACGGGCAATCCCGAGGGCATGTTCGAACTCGGACGCTATTATCGTGACGGCGTCGGGTTGCCGCAGAATCATGTGCGCGCCTACGTCTGGTTAAACCGCGCCGCGACAGCCAAGCACCTCAGTGCCATACACGAGCGCGACGATCTGATCCGGACAATGAACGTGGAGGAATTGCGGGAGGCTCACAACCTGGCGTTGACGGAAGATTGGCGTGACAACACTGCCCTCCTGAAGCATTGACCGGCCCCACCACTCAAAGTTGATACTCGGCCCCGCCGCCCTGCATCGCCATCTCGACCACGCGCTGCGACAGGTGCGGCGCAAACAGGGCGATCAGGTCGAAGTCATGGCGGCGCAGGTAGGTGCCGCGGCGTAGCGCCAGCCGCGTCGTGTTGGATTCGAACAGGTGGGCGGCGTCGACCGCAACGAGCCCGGCGTCCCGTTGCGCGTCGAAGGCGAGCGCCGAGATGATGCCGAGACCGAGACCGAGGCTGACGTAGGTCTTGATCACGTCGGCGTCGAGGGCGGTCAGCGCGACGTTGGGAGAGACGCCGATGCGCTCGAAAGCGCGGTTGATGCGCGAGCGCCCGGTGAATGCCGTGTCGTAGGTGATCAGCGGCCATTTCGCCAGCTCGGCGAGTGACAGCGGCACCGACTTGAGGATCGGATGGCCTTCCGGCGCGATCACGCAATGGCTCCACTGGCGCACCGGCAGCGTGATCAACTGGGCATACTGGT
>ERZ795055.1472-NODE-1472-length-18924-cov-4.574805_pt1 | contig 18924 bp, 16 predicted proteins | sample MGYA00375139_ERZ795055 | MGnify/ENA primary metagenome ERZ795055 (study PRJEB30184, sample SAMN05720283) | anaerobic digester metagenome | isolation source: active sludge of municipal wastewater-treating anaerobic digesters | place: USA | collected 2015-01-23 ... | reverse complement strand
AGATCCCCGCATCGCTTAACACGTCCAGGTCTGCCCAATTGACCCCGGCGTCGCTCATCACGTCAATATCCAGCCAGTTGACCCCGGCATCGCTCAGCTTATCCAGGTCGAGCCAGTTGACCCCGGCGTCGCTCATCATATCGATATCCAGCCAGTTGACCCCGGCCGCGCTCATGCCGGCGAGGTCGCTCCAAACGATCCCGGTCCGGCTCATGGCATCCAGGTCCAGCCAATTGACGCCGACCGTTGTCATGTCGCTCATGCTGGTCCAATTGATGCTGCGGGTGGTCATGACCCCGAAATCCGACCAGTTCACGCCCCGCTCACCCATCACGGTCATGTCATTCCAATTGATCCCCGCGGCTCCCATCACCGCCATATCCGTCCAGTTGGCGCCGGCCGTGGTCAGGACCGCCAAACTGTCCCAATTGATCGTGGCATCCCAATTTGTCCCGGAACCGGTCATATACGCCAGGTCTGTCCAGTTCACCCCGCGCGTGGTCATGGCCCCGACATCATCCCAGTTGACACCCAAAAATTCAGGCATAAATGGAAATACATCAGTGTATACCTCTCCATCATGATTAATCACCACACCGCCCATTAACATACGCGGATCAGCTCCCCCTCCAGTAATGTTTCTCGGTGACAAATAGCAAAAACTGCCGCTGACTGTGTCACCAGCAGTCACACCAAGCGCATTCGTGGCACCTGGGGTGGTGTCAAAAACCTCAACGGTACAAGAACCCCCGGAGATATCAACCCAGTCTCCGCGATATAATAAATAAAAACTCCCTCTAAATTGATTGCTGCCCGTATAGGTAAACCCGCCAACAATTTTGTAGGCGTCCCTTCCCACGTCTTCCCAGTTCACATTATCTTTCTGTAAATAGTCCGCGTCGTAAAAGATCTGCGATCTGTGCCAATAGGTCTTTCCTCCATAATCGACAGAAGCCTCATAACGATACCAGCCGGTCTCAACACCCATGTCCTCAAAACTGGAGGTCGATGAAAAACTGCTGCAAGGGAAGCTATAAGAACTGTAGTCCCTCGTCAAGGTTATTGAACAGTTGGCCGTATGCACATCCACCGCCACTCCATTCTTGAGCAATCCCCCCTCAATAAACACTGTCTCTTTATTAACGCCAGCGAGTGTAACGATCGGCGGCGGTATCACCTCAAACCCCGAGTGCATCAGATCCGACCACTTGGCCCCCGCGTCGCTCATCATGTCGATGTCGTTCCAATTGACCCCGCGGGTGCTTAAGGTGCTTATATCATTCCAGTTGACCCCCGCGTCGCTCATCATGTCAATATCGTTCCAGTTCACCCCACGGGTGGTCATGACGCCCAGATCATCCCAGTTCACCTCCGTCACCATTTTAATCACAGCTGCCGCTGTCGTATCGATCGAAAAATCTTTCCGGTATGTTTTCCCTTCATAGTCAATTGCCGTCAACATTTCAACGATGTTTTCCATATAGGGCGAAGGAGAAAAAGAAAAAGTGCAGTAGCCACCCGCTTCGATTGGGGTCTCTGTATTCCTAGAACCTCCGATCCCATACGCGGCGTAGCAATTGGACAGCCCGCTCGTAACAGGTGCCCCAAATTCCTTGAGAAACCAGGTCACATAAATATTTCCGTCATAATTTATTGCCCAATACACAACGATTTCACGTCCCAGCTCATTTAAATTATTCCACTGGACCCCCGCGTCGCTCATCATGTCGATGTCGTTCCAATTGACCCCGCGGGTGCTTAAGGTGCTTATATCATTCCAGTTGACCCCGCGCGTGGTCATAACCCCGACATCATCCCAGTTGACACCTTGAAGACCAAGCACGGAGGCTGAATCTGCATAGAGATAATCATAAAAATATGTCACACCGTCATCATGTGAAATACCCACTTTTGCATACGCGCCCGCAAGCTCCGATGGTAATAAAGGTCCTCCCCCATAACCAGTTGTACAGTTTGTCGCTGAACCAGGATAACCGTCCGAATCTAAAGACGTTCCGTCCGCACTAAAAACCTCGTAAAAACACGTAGCCTCCGCGCTTGATACGACGTTTCCGTTATACTCTAACCAAAAGTCCATTCCGCCCAAACCCATTCTTCCTCTGACTTTATAAAACAGCTTATTTAAATTCTGCCACTGGACCCCCGCGTCGCTCATCATGTCGATATTGTTCCAGTTGACCCCGCGGGTGCTTAAGATGCTTATATCATTCCAATTAACCCCGGCTTCGCTCATCACTTCAATATCGTTCCAGTTGACGCTATTTAGGTATGAATCAATACCCGTCAGCATATTAACCAGGGAAAGAGGCGCGTCTCCGATCATGCTTTCGATCTCATCCACATAACCCTCCACCTGATCAGTGTAGCCTTTGATCAAGGTCACATCGTTCTTGATCTGTGTGACATCTGATTTAAGGCTCGTGGTATCCGCAACCAGGACTCCCACATCGTTCCAGTTGACGGTATCGGTCTTGGCCTTGATCACTCCGATATCGGTCCAGTTGACGGTATCGGTCTTGGCCTTGATGGCCGCGATGTCCGACCAACTGATCGCCGCGGTATCCGTGAGTATTTCATCAAGCATATAAGAAGAAGGATTGTAGCGGACCAGCCCGGTAAAGGTCTGGGAGTTGACCGTGCAGGTCGCTTCAAAAAAATAATCATCATAAACATCTCCCGGAGTCCAGGCCTCCTGCCAGCGCTCAAAATTGGAACCGGAACGGACAAAATCCGAAGAGTTCAAGGTCAGTGTAGTTTCTGCGCTTGTTGACCCCGCCTGATACACTCCCACAGAGCACGAATCGGACGTATCCAAATTCGCGTAAAAGGATTTTCCGGTCTGGTCCTTGGCCTGCAGCCAGACGGCGATTTGATATGTTCCCGCTTTATCATAAAGGACCTCGACCTTGACCTCGTAGCCATAGATCGTGAACTGGTTGGAATAACCGTAAACGGTGACCGTCTCACTGGTCGCGGTAATGGTCAGGTTCGCCGTGGCCCTCAGCACATAATTCCCAGGTTTATCGATCGAAAGGTTCGTATACGTGGCCAGACCACTGCTAAAGTTCTGGCTTGTCGTTCCTGAAAGCGTTGCTCCGCCGCTGGTATCCATGGCCAGGCTCATGGTCATCGATGGAGAAGTGAATACCGCGGATGTAATGGTGTTCCCTTGCGGGTCCTTGATCGCCACGACCGGCTGCGGGCTGAACACCTCACCGGGGGCGGTATCCGGAACGCCCTCGGTCCCGGAATAAATAAAGGTCAGATAATAAGGAGAATCATCATTGGTCCCGGCGGATTCACTTTCCGAACTGCCGGAAGACGCTCCGCCATAGAGGCCGCCCGAATAAACAGCAGGGTCCACAGCCCAAGAAGGCGAAGCCGCCAAAATAAGGAACAGCAGGGCAAAAACAGGCAGACTCAGGGACGCCAACAGCCTTACGGCTGTCTTACCCTTGTCCAAAGCTTTCTTTTGCCCCGAGAAGAAAACGTTCAACTTGTTGAGGTCACACCATGCCATGTTGTAAAGGTACCTGCTTTGTTGCCCGTTGAAATTTCAAAACCCGCCTGCCCCTTTTAAAAGCCAGGCGTTACCACGCGTATGTCTTGCCGAAATCCTTCTGCACATCCCGCTCGACCTTCATGTCATCGATCTGTGAACGGATATAAAGCTTCGCTTCCAGGACCTTCTCCTGGACCAGCGGCGAATCCTCCGCGTCAGGATTCAAGAACAGGTATTCCTCGTAATGCGCAACGGCCGACGGAAAATCCTTCAAATAATCCCCGCAGACAAAGGCGAGATTAAAATGCGCGCTCGCGTCCGCCGGGTTAAGCTCCAGGGTCTTGCGGTATTCCTCGGCCGCCTGTTCATATTTGCCCTTATGAAAGAAAATGTTGCCCATGTTGTAATGCAGGCGCGCCTCGTCCTCACGGATCTGCTTCTGCGTGTCTTCCATCTCCGCCAGCATCGAGACCACATCCAGACCTGAGGCGGAAGGAGCGAGCGTTTCGGTGATCTTGTCCTCCGGGATCCCCAGCGAATCCAGTTCCTCTTTGGTGATGCCGACCGTCTCATAGGTCACGTATTTTTTCTGTTCCAAGGCGAGCGTTTCCTGGCGTTTCAATTCACCTTCCAGTTCCGCAATCCGGCTGTTTAAGTCCTGTTCCCGGTCCTGCATGCGGGCGCTGAGATCGTTGATGCGCTCATCATAACGCTCTTTGATCTTCACGGCGTCCTCGGTCTCGGTCCTCATCTGCTGGACCTGGCTTTCAAGCGTTTCCGCCCGGCTGCGGTCCAGGCGGTTCTGGCCGCGCAAGATCCTCAACTGTTCCTCGAACTGACGATTCTGTTCTAAAAGCTTTTTGTTCTGCTCGATCGCCTGACGCAGGGCGCGGCTGGTCTTTAAGATCTCTTGTTCGGTGATGACATCTTTCGAGGGCGGCTCTTCAGCGGCCGCCGCCTCCACCGGTGCCGCTTCCGGGCTTTCGTCCAAAACGATCTCCTGGCCTTTCTCATAACTGGACTCGGATTGGACCGGCTGAGGCGATGCTTCGACCACATGCTCCAGCTCCAGGTCCGTCTCCATAAGCATGACCTCCGGTCCGGAACGGTCCCGGCCCTCCGCCTCAACGACCGCTTCAGCCCCAACCTCCGCCGTCTGGGCAAAAAGCGGACGGACAGCGCCCGCTGAAAACGCGGCGGCAAGGCCGACCGCCATCACCGCATAAAAAGTTTTGTCCAATTCAGAACGCTCCATGTTATTCCTTCAGCTTCAATGTGGCCGCCTGGGCCTTTTCCTGGCCAGGCTCAACGTATCCCATATGTTTTTTCATCTGCCCGCGGTATTCGTTATACTGGTCCTCATCGCCCTTAATGATGTGGGGCGTGATGAAGATCACGATCTCCGTCGATTCGACCGACTCACTGCGGGATTGGAACAGCTTTCCTAAAAGCGGCATATCCATCAGCACCGGGATACCCCGGTTGACCAGGACCTTGTTGTCCTTCTTAAGGCCGCCCAGGACCACGGTCATCCCGTCCTTGACCATGACGGTGGTCTCCACCAGCGTCTTGTTCACTTTCGGGATCCCGCCGCCTTCGGAGGCGATGCTGCCGGTGACCGTGGAGATCTCCGGCTTCATGATGATCGTGATGAACCCGTCATCGTTGATCCGGGGGATCACACCCAATTTGAGGCCGACGTCCACAAAACGGACCTCCTCGGAGGTGATGGCGTTCTCACCGGTCCCCGAGGTGGTCGAAATGATATACGGGACCGTGTCGCCGACGTGGATCTTGGCCTCCTCGTTATTGGTGACCAGCAGCTTCGGATTGGACAGGATCTTGGTGTCGCTGACCTGTTTTAAGGCGCGGATCCGCGCCTCGAACCCGTCCGAATCCATATAACCGATCCCGACGCGGCCGTATTTAGAATACAGCGCGTCGGCAGACGTCAAGGCGTTTTCATCCAGCAAAAACGAAGAAAATTTCACATCCCGGCTCGAGAACTGGACGTCCCAGTCGATGCCGTAATCCATCTGCGGTTTAAAGACCACCTGCAGGACCCGAACGTCCACCAGGACCTCTTTGGTGGGCACATCCAGACTCTTGATCAACGTTTCCAACTCAGCCTTACGGCCCGGATAAGCGCGCACGATAATCGCGTTGGTCCTTTCATCGGCCGCCACGGAACCGACCGTGTTGGCGTCGATCTTGGCCTTGAGCTGTTCAACGATATCCACGGCCTTGGCATACTGCATGGAATAGACGAACGTTTCCAGCGGGTTTTCAATGCGATCAATGATCTTTTTCATTTTGCCGATCGATTCCGGGGTGTCGATCAAAACCACGGAACCCGTGTCCTCATCAATGATCACCCGGCCAAGAGAGCTTTTGACCCCCTCAAGGGCCGAAAGGACATAGGTGGGTTTAGCGTATTTCAGCGAGATGATCTCGACAATATCCTTCTCATTGAATTTGCGGCCATACATAAATTCATATTCCTGGCCGGAAACGACGTGGATGATGTCCCGCTCAACGTGGTAGGCCAACCCATTTGAAATAAGGGCGATATCCAACGCGTCCTTGATCTTGACATTTTTCAGATACAGCGTGACCCGACCCTGGACCTGGCTGGATGTGACCAGGTTAAAATCCCCTTTGAGGGCCAGAAATTTCAGGACATCGACCACGTTCATCTCACGAACGTCCAACGTGATCATCCGTTCCAGACGCGCCATGAGTTCCTCTTCGGTCTGGCTGATCACGATCTTTTTAGGTTTAAAATTCTCTCCCACCGGCACCTTTTTGGAATCCGCCAAAGGATCCGCAACGGCCCCTTCCGCGGAGGCGGGCTTTTCCTGCCCCTGAAGGGGCTGGCCCTGTATCGCAGGGGCCGGCTGCTGCTGAACCCCTTGTCCCGCCGCGGGCTGCGCCAGGCCTTCATGCTGAGGGATCGTCAACAAGATCCCGGCCATCACAGCGCCCAACATGACTGCCCGCATCAATCGCTCGATTTTATTCATTCGATCGGTCATAGTTTGATTTCCAGTTGTTCGCCCTGAAACTCAACAACGATACTATCGGCATAGATCGAGGTCACCAGGACCTCGTTGATCTTATCGCCGGGCCTCAAAAAGTATGTTACCCCGCTTCCCGTATTCTCGACCATCGCCGAGGCGGAATCCGCCGTGTCCAGCCAGGAGATCCCCACCAATTTCAGGTCCTTGGTCCGGTCGATCACCTTCTGGATGCCTAAGATCTCTGCAGGCACGGCCTCTTCCTTGACGATCTTTTTTTCTTCAAAGGGTTGAAAAATATTGCGCGCTGAAACCGCCGCGACATATTCCGCGATCTCGGTGAAGACCGGCACAATGCTCTGGGATGAGAACGGCGCGGGCTTGAGGTCCGCGAATTCCAACGGTTTCTGTGACGCCTTGATATTCTGGGTCAAGCTCAGGGCAAACCCGAGCGCGATGAAAATGATCACCATTGCCATCGCGACATTAGCCTCTTTAAGGCCTAATGACTTGAAATTGATCTTTCCGGATGAAAAATTCTGGAAAATACTCTGCAAGGACTGGAACACCTGGGGGGCCGCCAAAGCGCTGCCGCCGCCGACCCCGCGGACCGAATCAAAGATCCGTTGGGCCTCAGCGGTAGAGGGCACAGGGGCAGACTTCGAAGCGTCAGACGAATGTTCTGCATTCGTCGCCTCAATAAGCTTCAACAACTTTTGTTCGGCGGTCTCTTTGGCCATGTGACACGTCTCTTAACCGCGGACTACACGTCTTTTTACAGGATGCTAATACCGTGGATCGCCCAACCGCGATCCCGGCACCCCACCCTGCGGTTGATTGCCCCAAGAAGCCTCCGATTGCAGCGCACCCATCCCTCGGATGTGGAACTGCATCTCCTTCTCGATGACTTCCTGGACAAGAACTCTATCGACAGACTGTTTATTCTGCAAGATCAGCGCTTTCAAAAGCTGATGACAGAGCTTTGTGATCTGCCGCGGATACCCGCGGGTAAAACTGTAAATCTCGCTGATCGCCTCCCCCAGGAACAATTCCATCCGGCTGTTATAACCGGCGGTCCTGATCCGGAATTCAATCAGTTCTTTCGTTTCACTCACATCCAATGGATTGAGCGTATATTTAAAACTGATCCGGTCCATGAAATTGGGCATGTTCACGATCTTCGGATACAGTTCAACCTGGCCGAGCAGGACCAGTTGCAAAAGCTTGAACTCATTAGTCTCAAAATTGAGCAGGATGCGCAGCGTTTCCAGCGTGTTCATATCAAGCTTCTGGGCCTCATCAATGATCAGGATCACGGTCTGCTTTTCGACAACGGCCTTCTGGATCAGGAACTTTTCAAAGGCATCACGCAGCTCCAGGATATCCGCTGAAGACAAATCCGTTTTCAGAGACGCCTCAACATTGAAATTCTGCACCAGAGCGCGCAGGAATTGTTCTTCACCGCTGAACGCGGGATTTAAAATGATATGAAAAAGCATGCCGCCGCGTTTGGATAATTCCTGGACAAGCATGCGTGAAAGGGATGTCTTTCCGGTGCCGATGTCACCGAAGATCACCGAAAGACCGCGCTTCAAATGAAGCTCGATCAAAATATTGGTCAAGGCCATGTCATGCTCTTTGGTGAGATAAAAGAACCCGGGGTCTGGGCTGGTCGAAAAGGGTTCTCTACTAAATCCTAGGATTGAGTAATAGGCCATGTGATAGTATCGTTTTTATAATAACTATTTATTATATATATTAATACGCAAGAGAAAACAATCCTCCCGCGAAAGTATTTTTTCCCGTACTTAAATAATAACATAAGTGGTATTGTTTTCAATGGGTAAAGGGATTTTTTTAGCCCATTCAAGAAGGCTTTTTTAAAGATTTGTCGAGGAGGAAATAAAAAGGTGTTTTTCGCGGGAAAATTTTTTCCCGAAATGCGGAAAATAATTCCTGACAAAGGAAAATGATGCAAGTTAAAACTGCCGAACCCGGCCTTTTACCTGCGGACCATGCCACACAAAAAACCGCTCCCGCGGGCAAAGCTGCGCGCGGCAAGGACCATCGCGAAAGCGAGCTTTTTGGTCCAGCCTAAAGAGACGGTCAGAAAGGCGAAAACAATTTCAAGTACGAGAAGCGCTGTCAGCAAAAACGCGGCCCCAATGCCAGCCATCCCAAATTCAAAAAGGCTAACGACACCGAGGGCAAAGAACGCGTAAACGATCGCGACCTCTAAAGCATCTTTCCAGAAAGTGTAATCATCCCCCCTGGTCTTGTCAAAATGCTTTCGATACATTTTGGCCCTCCAAAAACCGTGCCGGAACTGCTCCCTCAAATATTTTCTCACAGACACCGGATGGAAATGATCGACCTTGGAATCGTTAACAAACCGTATCCTGAAGCCTTTCTTGCCCAGGCGATAACTCAAATCGTTATCTTCGCCGCTAGGCGAACGGTATGTTGTATCGAACCCGTTTAATTCCAAGAAGATCTGTTTCTGAATACAAACATTATAGCTTCCAAACACTTGCGGATATTCCGGCAAAAGCCTCCGGTGGCGGTACTGGATCTCATCATGCACGCAGACCGCAAGCCAGGACTCCGGATTGGCGATGCCGTAGGTTCCCATCACAGCCGCCACACCCTCAGGCCCGAATCCGGACAAGGAACGGGCAATCCAGTCAGGATGCGGCAGACAATCCGAATCCGTAAAACACAAATACTCGCCGCGCGCGGAAAGAGCCCCCCGGTTACGGGCCGAAGCCGGACCGGCATTCGCCTGTTCGATCAGCCGCACGGCCTGAAATTCCCGGACGATCTCGCCCGTTCTGTCTGTTGAGCCGTCATCGACCACGATCACTTCATAGGCCGGGCATCCCTGCTGTGAAAGCGCGCACTCCAGCACGCGGCGGATCGTCGCCTCTCCGTTATAGACCGGGATGATCACGCTCACGACGGGCGAAAGGATTTCGTTCATAGTTGTTCCACTTTCTCGTTTCTTGAAAATCTATGCGGTTTGAATCCCCTACAGCCGCTTGCGCGCCACGGCATACAAAAGCATTCCAAACTTTGAAGCGATGATTTCCGGAGAAAAACGAAACGGCAGGGTGTTGAGCCCCCCGGAGGAAAAGACCGTCAATCCATTGCGCTCATGCAGGTTGACCAGCTCCGAAAGGACAAAAGGCCTTTCCTCGATCCCGGGCATCATGAAAGGACGGATGATCTGCCAGGGCGACCAGCGGTTGGGAACCACCGTGACGATCACCCCATCCTCTTTGAGGACCGAAATAAAATTCTTTAAAATCCGATCTTTATCGCCTTCCGGAAAATGCTCGAACAATCCATCGGAAAAGATCAGGTCAAAACGCTCCGCACAGCATTCGGAAAGGTCCTGGCTGAGGAAATCGACCTGAAGAAGCTGACAACGTCCGTCCGTATTCTGGCCTGCCAAATCAAGGGCCTGCTTGGAATAATCAGCGGCGACCGTCTTCATCCCGTAATCACAAAATACAGCCGAAAAAAAACCGCTCCCGCAGCCTGCGTCAAGAGCCGTTTCTCCGCCGTTAACATAGGGTCTCAGGACCTCGATGATGCGCTGCTTCGAATGCGAAATGCGGCCGAACTTTTTTGACTGTTCACGGCCCCAAAACTCATTCCAATGTGTCTGCCCGGGAAGGCCCATGTCCGTTCTTTCTTTATTTTGGATTGTGAGACTTCAATGATTCGATCTCTTCCTGAAGCAATGCGATCCTTTGGGCCATGATGTCATTGCGCCGCTGCTGCTGATACATGAAAACCGTCAACAGTAAACCCAGAAATATGGCGGCGAAGACGCAAACAAAAAAAATGAAATTGCTCATCAGCACGAACCCTAACATTCGCGAAAACGCCCGCAACACATCCTGAAAAACAGCCAACGCCAAGCCCAGAAAACAGCCGCAGAACCAGCCAAACGCGTATTTAAAAGAAAGTTTTTCCCGGCGGATAAGGTCCAGGATCAAAATGATAAGGACACAAAAGAGAACAATCGTGATCTGCCCCGCCTGCATATTCTTTTCCTCCCATCGTTTATCAAGACCGCTATCCCCGCGGACGGCCAGCCGGCTTCATCATGTCCAAAAGGATCGCCAGCGTCACCTTGACCATGTAATACAGCGTCCGCAGATAACGGATCGACGAGACCCCGCTCATCCTTGAACGCATCTTGACCGGCACCTCGCAGACCGAAAGGCCGGCGCGTTTCGCAAGCACCGTGGCCTCCGGTTCAGGAAAATCCGTCGGATAAACGGCAGAAAACAATTCGACCGCTTTTTCGCCGAACGCCTGAAAACCCGAAGTGGGGTCGCTGACCCTTGCACCGGCCAGGGAGCTGATCAGCCAGGAAAAAAAATGGATCCCGATCCTGCGCACAAATGACGAGCGGTACTGCGAGTCCGGATGCAAAAAACGGCTCCCTATCACAAGGTCATGCCCCTGCCCGATCCCGCTGAGCAGGTCCCTAATAAAGGCTGGATCATGCTGGCCATCGGAATCAATGCGCACGACAGCATCATACCCGCACCGTTTCGCGAAGCTCAATCCCGTCTGAACAGCCGCCCCGATCCCCAGATTGAACGGGAGCTTAAGGACCTTAACGCCGGCTTCAGCGGCCTTGAATGCCGTCTGATCAGAAGACCCGTCATCGATCACGACGATATCTTCAAAGCCATGCAGCCGCAGCTCCTCAAGCGTGCGGACAATATTATTTTCCTCGTTCAAAGCCGGAATAATGATCAATGTTCTCATAAGCTTGATATTGTTAGGATAATATTACGAACCGAACGCCCTCTGAATACGGTCCCGCAGACTGCAGTCCATCACCTTTTCATCCATCTGAACGATCACTCCCCCAAGGATCTTGGGGTCCTGAGAAAAGCTGATCTTGAGCTCTGAAGAAAAGTTCTTGCTTAAAGCCTTGCGGATCCTCTCATGGTAGTCCGCCGAAAGCGGCCGATGCGATGTCACACGGATCGAACGCACCGCCGGCTGGTCTTCATCTTCATCCGGCCTCCACAGTTCAATATACCGGACCGCCATATCGGCCAGCATATTGTTCAGGGCGAACGCCAAGGCCACCAGGACCACCAGCCCCACGGCCAGCTGCCCGAGAAGCACCCACATCACAAGAGACATCCCGTTTCTCCATCGTAAAAATCCCTACAAATGATCCCCACGTTCTTTCTGGCGCTTCTGCAGAAGATAAAGCGCCGCGTAATACACCGCTTTGTCCGAATCGCCATTATACGGAAGGTCAGGCCTAAGACCATCAAAACTGAACACCGTCCCATCCGGATGATGGCCGCGGGCCGTCACCAGCAAAAGCATGGACTCATCATCCATGAAGAACATGCTCTTTAAAAAGACCTGCCCGGCGGAGTTCACTCCCATCAACTGCGCCCGCCGGTTGCCCTGAAGGATGCCCGAAAAGAGTTCTGAGGCGCTGCCGCTCTTTTCATCGATCAGGATGATGATGTCCCCGTCATAATGAAAAAACGCGGGGATCTCGGGCACCATGAGCCCGGCCTTCGGCTGGCCCCTCTTTTGAAAATACGCGAACTCCTCGTTCGGCCTTAAAAAGAACGATGAGATCGCCTGAGCGGCAAGCGGCGGCCCGCCGGGATTACCCCTGAGGTCGATGATCAGGCCGTAGGCATTCCGTTGAATGACCTGCGCCATATATTTTGTCATGTCATCCGGGGTCATCTGATTGAAACGTTCTATGCGGATGCAGAACACCCCCGGGACATCCACCGGAACCCAGAAAACGAACTGCTTGAAATATTCCTTGCTCACCGGCTTGATCGCATACGTTTTTCCGTCGGACGGGCGCGTATACTTGATCTCCACCCCTTCCCCTTCCATAGGCGTCAACAGCGCTTCGATCTCTTCCAGCTTAAGCCGGCGGACGTCTTTTGACGCGATGCGTTTGACAAGGTCATTCTCCCGCAAGCCCTTCTCATAGGCGTCTGAGCGAGGCTCCACCCATTCGATCAGATAGCCCTGCCCATTCAAACGGCCTTTTATGCCCAGGTCGATCCGTTTGCCCAGGACCTCCTGTTCATATTCAACCGCGACCTGAGGCGGCATGAAGGAGGAAAAAATATCATCCTTGGTCTTCAGAAAATCAACAAGGTAAGCGGCGCTGCGCCACTTCACATAATCGCTGCTTTTGTTCTCCCCTTTCAACTGGCTGAAGATCTTCTCCTTGAACATGGCCAAAAAACGCGCGTAGTCCTCTTCCCGCACCTCATGATAATATTCTTTGGCCATTGTGTCGAAAACCTGACGGAAAAACTTCACATATGATTGATACTCATCGGAAAGGCCATCATCGGAAGGATCAGAGATCCCTGAAAGAACGGCCGCCTCATCGGCGGATACGGGAGAAGAAAAAAGGGCGTAAAACGAGAAACATGTTACGGCAAGGGTATATGATAAAAGCCTCATAGGACTCCACTAGCGAAAATACAACATTTCCCGTCAGAAGACAGAATCAGTTCTGCGCATCCTGGCGGATCTTATCAAGCTCAGCGGCGGTGATATATCGGTCTTTATTTTTATCGTATTCTTTAAGAATGTCGGAATAGACCACCACGCTCCCCCGGTCCTCAACAGTCTCTATGACATCTCGAAGCATGACCTTGACCTCGGCCGATTGAAGCAATCCGTCGCGGTTGATGTCATAACGCCGTTCACTATTGTTGGTGACCTTCGGGGTTTCTTTGGCCCATTGGGGGACCGTCATATCATCTGATTTAGGAGAGTCCGTGCTGCCGTTAATGAATTGATTACGGCGTCCGTAGTTGATAAGTTGTGCAGAGGCGGCCTGGACCATAATGACCGTTAAGATCATGATCCACAGCCCGATCCTTATCATCTTTTTCATGACTATCTCCTTTGAAAATAAGGATTTACATGCGGTTATCTTGAAATCTAAAAGTATTATACAAGCGGGGACCGTTCTGTCAATCGCGAATATCAGTTATCATGTTGTGCTAACCCGTTATAAACTACCCACTTATCTTTCTGGCGTTCCTCTTGAAGCATCCCCCTCTCAACGGGATGAAGGTCATGCTCAACCTTATCAAAAACATAGTGCGTTAAAAAAGATTGCCGTAGCTGCTGAGCGGTCAACGGAAGGTTGGCAATAAAATCAGAATGGTCCCGGCCTTTACGATATTCAGGCGCCTGGGCCGGCATTTTCAGATATCGCTGGCACAGCTTGAGGTCCATGCCGTAAAGCAACGTTCCATGATGAAGAATGAAGCCGCGCGCCCTGCGCTGGGCATTGCCGGAAAATTTGCGCAACGTCCCTTCAAACGCAAGGTCAGAGATCGGGCAAAAACAGGCCGCCACGCCTGCGGACGCCAGCAGATGGATGACCGGCCCCAAGATCGCCTGATAAGAGGCGCGCAGGTCCGCGATCCTGGGATCATTGCTTTTCGAAAGCACGAAGGTAAAATTCAAACAGCCGGGCCCCTGGACCACCGTCCCGCCTCCTGAGCTGCGCCTGAACACGGAGACGCGGTCTGCGACCACCTGTTCCAGCCAAAGTTCTTCCTCAGGTCTTCCAACCCTTCCCAAGACGATAGACACGCTTGGGGATTCCCAAAGACGGAAACATTCGGGCAGAAGTCCTTTTTCACAGCATTGAAGCAGGACATCATCGTAGATGATCTGGTCCAAAGGAGATGTTAAAGAGACATCTTTAAAGATCATGGCCGTTTAGGGAATGTTCAATCAAAAAAATTCACATTCAGGTCTTTAACCGCCTTGACTTCATCCGGGCGGGAAATCGGCATCGTTTTAGGAAAGGCATGGAACGCCTCGGGGTCGCGGGCAGCCAAATCTGCCGCATCCATCATGCATTGAATGAACCGGTCGATTGTTTGTTTAGATTCTGTTTCCGTCGGTTCGATCATCATGGCCTCACGCACGATCAGCGGAAAATAGACCGTCATGGGATGGATTCCCTGATCAATCAGGTATTTTGCCAGATCGATGGCGTGCACCCCGTTTTTGGATTGCGCGCAGGCTGAAAAAACGCATTCATGCATACAGGTCCGGTCAAAAGGAAGGTCAAAGACGCCCTTCAAGCGGGCCATGACATAATTGGCGTTCAGGACGGCGTGATCGCTCACCTGTTTCAAACCTTCTTTACCGAGCAAAAGAATATACGCGTAGGCACGGACGATCACCGCGAAATTCCCGTAAAAGGACGCGACATAACCAATAGATTCCGGATAATCATAGTTCAGACGAAAGGTCCCGTCATCCCGCCGGACAACGCGCGAGACCGGAAGATACGGCATTAATTTCGGCCCCACCCCCACCGGTCCGGCACCTGGCCCACCGCCGCCGTGTGGCGTAGAAAATGTTTTATGAAGGTTGATGTGCATCACATCAAAACCCAGGTCCCCCGGGCGGCAACGGCCCAGGACCGCGTTCAGGTTCGCTCCGTCGTAATACATCAGCCCGTCCACCTTATGGACCATCTGCGCGATCTTATCGATATCTCTGTTGAAGATCCCGGCGGTATCCGGGCAGGTAAGCATGATCCCAGCCACCTCATCGGTGAGCGCGCGCTCGAGAGCCGCAAGGTCCATGACCCCCTCTTCAGTCGAGGGAATTGTGATCGTTTGAAATCCGGCGATCGCAGCGGATGCGGGGTTGGTCCCATGCGCGGAGTCCGGAGCGATAATATATTTCTTCCTGTTCTTTTTGGCTTTATGATACGCCGCGATCATCATGGCCCCGGTCAGCTCCCCATGCGCCCCGGCCAGCGGCTGGAGCGTGAAAGCGGAAAATCCGGTGATCTCGCACAGCAATTGTTCCATTTCATAGAGGATCGCCAATGCTCCCTGCACAAGCCGGTCCCCGCTTGCCAACTGCGGCAAAAGCGGATGCAGGTCCGCCAAGCCGGACATGGCCGCCAAAACTTCGGTAAAACGAGGGTTATATTTCATCGTGCAGGATCCCAGGGGATAAAAGTTCCCATCCACCGAAAAATTCCTGCGGGACAATGCCATAAAATGCCGCACCACATCCAGTTCGCCAACCTCGGGTAAAGTCGGGGATTGCGGACGGACATACTTTGCCGCCAGCGGCTTTGCTGATGGAACATCCGATTCAGGCAGCGAATACCCGCGGCGTCCTTCAATGCTCTTTTCGAAGATCAGGTCCATATTAAATTTTTCCTAAGACATCCTTTAATTGCTGCGCATAGCGCTCAATGTCGTTCCGCGTCCGCTTTTCCGTTACCGCGACCGTCATATACTGCGTCATGCCCGGATAATATTTAGAAAGCGGAAAACCAGCCGCGATCCCCCGGGATATCATCGCTTCCACGACCGCTTCCGCGGGCTTGGGCAGCGACACCGTGAATTCATTGAACGTCGGAGCGGCCCGTTTGACCTCAACCCCCGGGATCTGCCCGATCAAATGTTTGGCGTATTCGGCCTTATCAAAGATCAGCCGTGCCAGATCCCTGATCCCCTGACGGCCCAGCAGACTCAAATACATCGCCGCCTGCACCGCGCACAAGGAAACATTGGTGCAAATATTGGATGTCGCTTTTTCCCGGCGGATATGCTGCTCACGGGCCTGCAAGGTATTGACAAAACATCGACGCCCTTGTGCGTCCACGGTCTCACCCACGATACGGCCGGGCATTTTCCGAATATATTCTTTTTTGGTCACCATAAAACCAAGATACGGCCCGCCGAAATTCAATGGCAACCCCAGGCTCTGTCCTTCGCCGGTGGCGATGTCCACTCCCATTTGACCGGGGGTCTTGACCATCCCCAACGCGATCGGATACACGCTCTGGATCACCAGCGCCCCCTTGGCATGGGCCATCTTAACAATATCACTATGATCATCCACCGCGCCGAAAAAGTTTGGATTCTGAACGATCACGGCCGATGTCTGATCGTCCAAGAATTTCTCGATCTGCCCACGGTCGCTCTGGCCATGAGCAGGACCCACTTCAACAAATTCAATGTTCAGGTTATCCGTATAGGAACGGATCATCTTGCGGTAAATGGGGCTTACTCCTCCATCCACGATCACTTTATTGCGCCCGTTGACCCGCAGGGCCATCATCATGGCCTCATAGAGCGCGGTGCCACCGTCATATAACGAAGCGTTTGAAACCTCCATCTCCGTCAGGGCGCACAATGAACTTTGATATTCATAGAGCGCCTGAAGCGTGCCCTGGGAACATTCCGGCTGATAGGGAGTATACGCCGTTAAGAATTCCCCCCGGCTGATCAAAGACGGAATGACTGCCGGGATATAATGATCGTAATATCCGCCCCCGACGAACAAAAGCAATTCTTGCGCGTTACGGCGGGCCAAACCGCGCACGTGTTCCACCACTTCATACTCAGAACGGCCCTTCGGAAGGTCAAACGACTTGGGGCCATGCTGCGGCTGAATGTCATGAAAGAGATCATCAATCCTTTCGACGCCGATCACCTCAAGCATCGTTCGGACATCATCCTCTGTGTTGGCAATATACGGATTCAACGACACAACCTTTCTCACAAATTTATATCAGCTTCACAAACCAGGCGGGTTTTGAAGGCGAGCATCGTATTCGCTAGATTTTTATTCCAGACTTTCCAAATAGGTCCGGTATTCCTCAGCGCCCATGAGCTTTGAAGTCTCCTCTTCAGAAGCGATCTTAACTTTCGCGATCCACCCCAGCTCATAACAACTTTTGTTCAAGAGTTCCGGGCAGTCCACCAATTCCGAGTTCACTTCGATCACCTTTCCGCTTAAAGGGGAATACACATCATTGGCCGCCTTGACGGACTCCACAGAGGCCAGTTGCTCGAACTGCTCGACCTCCATGTCCACGTTCGGCAATTCGATGAACGTGATGTCTCCCATCGCGTCCTGAGCGTATTCAGTGATCCCGACGGTGGCAACGCCATCGTCAATGGAGACCCACTCATGCTCCTTGGTATAGAACAAATGATCAATCACCTCCATAAAACAACTCCTTTAATTTAAGACTTTAATGAGCCACTTTTATAAATTGGCCGGCTGACCACCTGGGCCGGCGTCCGAATCTGGTCCTGACCAAAGCTGACCCGGTCTCCCGCGCCAACGGACCCCCGTTTGACAAAAGCTAATCCGATCCCCCGGCTTAAAGCCGGACTGAACGTCCCGCTTGATACCTTACCGATACAAAGCCCATTCGCGTCAAACAAATCCTGCCCCTCACGAGGCGACCTGCGGGAATCAGACACAAAGCAAATGATCTTCAGTTTTACGCCGGCCTCTTTTTCTTTCAATAAGGCTGACTTCCCGATAAAATCCTTTTCCCAGCAAATAAAGGGATTCAATCCCGCTTCCAAAGGCGACCGGCCATCGTCCAGCTCATGGCCGTAAAGGCTGTAACCCATCTCAATGCGCAGGACATCCCGAGCCCCCAGACCGGCCGGCTGGGCCCCCAAATCCAAAAGTTTTTTCCAAAACCCGACCACCTTGTCCGACGGGCAATAGATCTCGTATCCCAGTTCACCGGTGTAGCCGGTACGGCTCACGGTCACGCGTTCACCCAGCAGTGAAAATTCATCAAACGTATAATACGAAAGTTTCTCAATTCCCGCAAGAAGCGGTTTCAAAAATTCTCTTGAGCGCGGGCCCTGCACATCCAGTTTTCCGGTCCTGTCGGAAATATCCTCAAAGCAACCGGGCGTCTTAAGATGTTTTAGAATGTGGTCCTTATCCTTTTCGATGGTCGCGCCGTTGACAACCAGCATCCAACGTTCCGGCCGCAGCCGGAACACGATCAGATCATCGATCACTCCGCCCTTCTCATTAAGCATCGCCCCATAACGGCAGCTCTGGACGGGCAAATCCGACAAGGACTGCGTCACGATCCGGTCCAAACCGATGGCCCCGGCATCGCCCTCTAAAATGAATTCCCCCATATGGCAGATGTCAAAAACCGCCACGTCCTGACGGACAGCCCCGTATTCAGCGATAATGCTTTCATACTGGACAGGCATGTCCCAGCCGCCGAACGGGACCATTTTGGCCTGCAGCCTCAGATGGTCATCATAGATAGGGGTTTGTTTCAAAGGCATAACAATTTCTTGGGAATCATGTTTGTATTTAAGGAAAATTTATCGTTGAGCTATCTTATAAAAATCTCTTTTACTTGTAAAGGAGATTTCATGATTTAGAAGACCGGGCAAGCGCCCCTGGCAGAAAATCAGCACGGCCTATTTCAAAAAATATCTCACCCAAATATAAAACGCGGAAACTACGACTGACAGCAGCATCAGCGGAAACGCCAGCAGCAGGAAGGGAATGAAGCGGATCGGC
>ERZ795055.1470-NODE-1470-length-18935-cov-4.261441_pt1 | contig 18935 bp, 18 predicted proteins | sample MGYA00375139_ERZ795055 | MGnify/ENA primary metagenome ERZ795055 (study PRJEB30184, sample SAMN05720283) | anaerobic digester metagenome | isolation source: active sludge of municipal wastewater-treating anaerobic digesters | place: USA | collected 2015-01-23 ... | reverse complement strand
ACTTCTTTAAACGCATTTATATTATTGTACGGAATAACAACAAAACCAGGCGTATATGGTCCATAATGAGTAAATGCATCCGGATCGATCGAAAAAGAAACAATGGTGGTGGTTCGTCCGTGGAAATTTCCTTCACAAACAATAATCTGAGCTTCATTTTCAGGAATTTGCTTTTTTGTGTAAGCCCATTTCCGGCAAAGTTTAATGGCTGTTTCTACAGCTTCGGCGCCGGTATTCATAGGCAAAACTTTGTCGTAATGGAAATATTGCGTAATAAATTGCTCAAAAACGCCCAACTGATTGTTGTAAAAAGCGCGCGAAGTAAGCGTAAGTTTCCGTGCTTGTTCAATCAAAGTTTCGACAATTTTCGGATGACAATGACCTTGATTAACAGCAGAATAAGCGGACAGAAAATCATAATAACGTTTATTGTTAACATCCCAAACGAAAACTCCCTCGCCCCTCGCTAAAACAACCGGAAGCGGATGATAATTGTGAGCGCCGTATTTATCCTCTAGCTCCATTAATTCAGATGCAGTAAAATTATTTTTAATCATAATAAATAAGATAAATTGAACTTTCTAAACTCAAACTACAAATTTTCAAACTCTCAAACCCCAAACTTTTCAAAACACTTCCGCCATCATACACCGAACACTTCCACCACCGTATTGCTCAATTGTTGGCACAGGGACTACAATTAGCTCATTAAAACTTTGCAGCTTGTTCAACTGATAATTATCCAATGAATTATACGCAGTTTCTGACAATACTAAATATTTTGTACCTTCAGCGTTTTGAAGTTGAAGCATGTTACCGGCAAAATTGTTCATTTGTTTTTCAGAAATAGATATTATTATTTTGCCGGTTTTCCGAAATGATTCGAGTAAATTTTCACGATCTTCTTTATCGTCAATGCAATCCAGACAAATAACAACGTAATTATCAGCCACACTTAACATTACATTGGTATGATAAATGGGCAATCGACGTTGACCAACGGTCTGAAAAGCTGAAAAGATAACAGGTGTGAAACCAAAATCACCACAAAAACCCAAAAGCATTTCATAACTGGTTCGTTCTGACAAAGCCGCATAAACAATTCTGTTTACGTGATCGAAAATCAAGCTTCCGGTTCCTTCCAGAAAATAGTTCTGATTTTCGAAACAAGTATAATCCGAAAATTTTGTGTGTTTGTATCCTGAGTCAATTACATGCTGAATTATATCGTACCTGCGTTCCAACCGGCGGTTTAACGCAAAGACAGGATAAACAACCACACTCCCATCTTCGTGAAACGTTACCCAATTATTGGGGAATATTGAATCCGGCGTATAAGTTTCTATGGTGTCTTTTACCACAATTACCCGAATATCTTTGGATCGTAATTGCTCAACCATTCCATTAAATTCGACCAACGCCAGCAATTGAACCTGATCAGCAGAGTGATTTCCTCTTTGTTGAAAAAAATTATTTACTTCTGTTTCAGCATTAAACCCAAATGCAACAGGTTCAATCATCAAAACAGTATTTGCATTTTGTCTTCCCATTTTCTTTTAATAAATTCAGGTTAGTTAATCATTTGCCCTGACAAGAGGCAAAGTGGAACAACGAAATAATCCACCCATTTTCGATATTTCAGCATAAGGAATTTGTTCAACAGTTAAACCCCATTGTTGCTTCATATAATTATTTAATCTGGTGAAATTACTTTCTGAAACTACAACATCCGGCGAAATTGAAAATACATTGGTGTTCATTTGATACATTTCTTCCTGTGTGATTTCAAAAATATTTTCTTTTCCAAAAATATCAATAATCAGTTTATAATCTTTCACGAATTTAAATCCATCTTTGTATATCAGCGCTTTATCACGAGCTACTGGCATAAATGCACAATCGAGATGCAAAACACCAAGTCGTGAATTCAGGTCATTTTTAACAAGTTCGATAGGAATCATGGTTTTCTCCGGAAAAATTTCTTTCAGAAAATTAAAGGCATAAAGATTAGTACGGGCTGTTTTCAAATCAGCATAATCACTGCCGGTGTAAAGACCCACAAACACAAAATCGTTATACAAAACCACATCGCCACCTTCGACATGAGCACGTTCGGGCAAATTAAAAATCTTATTGTATGCTATCTGATCATAAATTACTTCATAAGCTTCCTTTTCATCTTCGCGATCAGGTATGATGTTGGAATTTATAATCTTATCGTCAATTACAAATGCCACATCGCGTGCAAAAACCTGATTGCAATTTTCCAATGTCCACGGACGAAAAACCTGCACACCGTATTTCAGCAGCACTTTTTCAAAACCCGACATTTCTTTATAAATAGATTCTTCCGTAGGATAAATACCATTCAACACCGATTCTAATGACTTTGCATCATAAGTATGCTCTGGATCAGGTATTTTCCCTATCGAACCGGGCTGTCCTAACACGACCGCTTTCAGGGTTGAAGTTTCGTTTTTTATATGTAAATTCATAAAATATGCTTTGTGCAAATATAGAATACAAAGTTAATAGTAAAACTGACTTTTACTATTTTTTGTTCATTATTTGTATATTTATTTATTTTTTAAATAATTATAAAATGAATAGTTGTATTACAAAACAAAAAAAATCTCAACAACTTACCGAATAACAGCTTGTTGTTGAGATAAATAATAAATATTCGCTCAATTAATAATTGAAAAAAAGTTCTATCTATTCTTCTCCAATTGAATAGAAACAGATTCTACTTTTCCTCCCAACGGAGGGTTTAATTTTGATAATTCTACAGAAACAAAACTTATTTGCGGAAAATTTTCGAATATATTTTCTAAAATCATTTGTCCTGAATGTTCAATCAGCTTCGAAGGAATTAGCATTTGTCTTTTAACAACATTATAAACCTCCGCATAATTTAATGTGTCGTTCAAATGATCGGTTTGCCTGGCAAGTTCAGTATCAATATTGATACTCACTGTAACCAAAAATGTATTACCAAGTTGCTGTTCGTGCTCCATACAACCGTGGTAAGCATGAAACTCCATATTTTTAAGTGTAATTACCGACATAAATCTTTTGTCTTTACTCTTTGTTCTTTACTATTTGATCTATCCAAAAACTTCACTTCCGAAATCTCCATCATGTACAAAAGTACGTATTTTATCCAATGCTTTCACCTGTTTCACGGTAGTAATTCGTTTTCCGTTCAATGTGGTTATGGTGTATCCGTGTTTTAGCAAAAAAGCAGGAGAATGTGATTCAATACTTTTTTCGAGTAATCCAATACGATATTGTTGACGACTGAATGTAGTACTAAGGGCCGATTTCAATCTGCTCTTTTGCTTTTCGAGAAGCATATTTTTAGCAGAAACTCTGCTTTTCAAATTTTGCTTTATTTTCCAGTTAATAGTTTCAAAAAATCTGTTTTGTTCTACGATTTTACGTCGAACAATTTGCTCCATATCTGCAACTACGTCCAACATAGCATTTTCAGTTTGTTGCATAGTTTCTATTAAAAACGAAGCCGCTGCCGTAGGTGTTTTAACCGAAGTATGAGCTACCATATCCAGAATTGACACATCGCGCTGATGACCAATACCGGCAAGCACCGGCAAGGGAAACTGGGCACAATTTGAAGCAAGCTCGTATGAATCGAAACAAGCCAAATCGGTAATTGCGCCTCCACCCCGAATGATAACAACAACATCGAAAGCCTCTTGATGATTGTATACTTTTTCTAACGCCGAAATAATGGAACTTTCGGCCTGATCGCCTTGCATTACCGCCGGAAAAAGTTTGGGATAAAATGCAAAATGGGCAGGATCATTTTTAAGTTGATCGCAGAAATCATCGTAACCGGCAGCTGTAGCCGACGAAATGACTGCTAAACGCTGCGGTAATTTTGGAAATTCAATTTCCTTATTCATGTCCGCAATTCCATCATCTTCTAACTGTCGGATAATTTTGAGCCGTCGGGCTGCCATTTCACCAATGGTAAATGTGGGATCAATATCGCGGACATTCAGGCTGAAACCGTACACACCATGAAACTCAACCGTTACAGCCACCAAAACACTAATACCGGCTCTCAACGATTGTCCGGTACTGCTTTCAAAATATGGTTTCAGCATTCGGTAAGTAGTCGACCAGATTGTAGCTTTGGATTTAGCCAGCAAAAAACCGGTTTCTGCTTCCTTTTCAATTAATTCCAGATAACAATGACCGCTTTGATTATCGCGTAACTCGCTGATTTCAGCCCGAATCCACACCGGCGTATCAAAATTCAGTTTTAGAGTTTCCTGAATGCGGTCGGTTAGTTCTGAAAGTGATATCGAGTTCATTTGATTTTTGTTTCGGGTTTCGGGTTTTCAATACTAAATCAGGACTGGTAAATTTTTTACTTCATTTTCTTTTTGCCTAATTTCCTATTTTCCTAATTTCTAAATTTCTAATTTCTAAATTCTAAATTTCTAATTTCCTTTTATTTAATAATAATTTTATGAGTTTCTGATAATCCATTATTCGACACTGAAATCAAATAGATTCCCGATTTAAAATTTGAAAGATTAAATGAGTTGTCTTCGTTTTTAATATTATTATTTATCAACATCTGACCTGTAACATTGAAAATCCGAATTTGTCCGTTTAAATAAAGACTATCAATTAATTCCAGTCTCAAAATTTTATTTGTATTATCTAACAAAACTTTCATTTTGTCTGATTTAAGTCCATAGAATCCATCATAAGTTGGCAAATTGGCAGTAGCTACCTGAAAATTTGGTATTCCATTTCCCATTTGCGGATCAGGATATCCGTATAAATTACTGCTTCGAATTACCGATTGAATTATGTCTTCAATATAATAGACCGACCGGTTTGCTTTGATATATTGTAAAAAACAAGCCATCATGCCTGCCATAACCGGCGAAGCGTATGAAGTTCCACTACCTGAACTTGTAGCACCTGAAGTACTTATATAAGCCGTAGAGGAACCCATTGCACAAACTTCTGGTTTAATAATTTCGCTTGAAGCTGGACCAAATGATGAAAACGCACTGGCAACACCGGTTGAAGTAACCGATCCTACCGCAAGAATTTTATCTGCATCAGCAGGCGAACCAATAATATGCCATGTTTTATTTCCTTCATTTCCAGCCGAATTACACACAATTATTCCTTTGTCGGCAGCCATCTTAGCAGCCCGGCTTGCTCTTGAAACCAGTCCGTTCATATCTGCATGAGTAAAATTCATTTGGGGATCATCGTATTCTGTGTATCCCAGCGACGAATTGACAACATCGACACCAACACTATCAGCAAATTCGATTCCTGCAGCCCAAAAATCTGTTTCTACTAAATATTCGGTGGGCGAATATTCAGTTCGGATTAGCCAGAATGATGCGTGAGGTGCAGTTCCGAGGTATTGATTGGGTAAATTTCCGGTCATAATCGACAACACATTAGCACCATGACTATCAAGCGAATATATATTCGAATTTGGTTCTGCAATATCTTTTGTGCCAAGCAAACGACCGGATAACCGAAGACTATCAAAACCCGGATTAATATTTACATTCGTAAATCCGGCATCGAGCACTCCGATATGAATATCTTTTCCGGTATACCCTAAATTATGTAGATATATTCCGTTTAACTGATTAATCTGCGTAGTAGCTGTTCCATAATTCAGGTCATTGGCCTGCAATTTCATCTTTTTTGAAACTGGAGCGGCCACATTAATTTCACCGGTATACTGAACCCATTTTACAAACGGCAAAGTGCGAACCTGACTCATTATTGTAGAATCCGGAACCAACACGGTTAATCCGTTCATCCATTTCGAACGTGAATGAACTTTTATACCCAAGTTCGAAATCTGGGTAACATAAGCGGGATTCACAGGTAAATCGGTTGAATCGCACACTATGTTGAAATCTGCGCGCCTTGTTAATGCTTTCGCTGATAAAAATGTTGATGGATTTGACAACGAATAAGGTGAATTATTTTTATCGGATAATTGAATATAAAAGTAATAACTTACTGCCGAAACGGATTCAGAAAGCAAAGCAAATAATAGAAATAAGATAAACGCCTTGTTGCGAAAAGAAGATGTAGTTGTTTTCATAAGCATTTTAATTTAGAGTTACAAAAATAGTGTTTTTTTTGATAACATGTTTTACTCACTGAAAGTTTAAAAAAATATAAATTATTTGCCTGATGGTACAATTATTACGAATGTTTCGTAGTTTTGCGAAGATTTCGTAATAAAATAGATTTTCAAACGTTATACAATAAAAGTTATGGAAAAACTAACCCATCAGGAAGAAGAAATAATGTTGATAATATTTCAACAAGGCAAAGGATTTATCAAGGATTTTATTCAGCTCATGGATGAACCACAACCGCCATATACTACTGTGGCATCGATTGTGAAAAATCTGGAGCGAAAAGGATATGTAAAAGCGAAACGTTACGGCAATACGTACGAGTATTGTCCGGTTATGGAAGAAAACGAATACAAATCGAAATTAATGTCAGGATTGGTGCAAAATTATTTCGAAAATTCGTATAAAGAAATGGTGAGTTTCTTTGTTGAAAAACAAAAAATATCAACCGAAGAGTTACAGGAAATCATTAAACTGATAGAAAAAAAATGAACGAAATTCTGATTTATTTTCTCAAAGTGAACATTGCGATAGCTTTGTTTTACTTATTTTACCGACTCTTTTTTACGAACGACACTTTTTGGAAAACCCGCAGAATCTATTTACTATTCATCGTAGTAGTCTCGTTTGCTTATCCGTTTTTGTCTATCGAAAATTGGTTGCAAAGTCAGCAACCCATGCAAAAAATAGTTTCAGATTATGTGATGCTACAAGAAATTACGGTAACTCCTGTCAGCAATTCAGGTGTTTTTAGCTTTACTAATATGGTTTGGTTGGTTTACGGTTTGGTTGTAACGGCACTTCTAATTCAAATGATCATTCAATTTATTTCAATAATTAGAATAAAACTGAATGGGAAAACGGAAACAATTCAGAATATAAGAATTGTGGCTATCGACAAAGAAATCACTCCATTTTCGTTTTTTGGAACCATTTATATGAATCCGTCATCACACAATGAGCAGGAAATCAAACAGATACTAACACACGAAATGACACATGTTAAACAATGGCACAGTATGGATGTACTGCTGAGCGAATTTTTGTGTATCGCTTTTTGGTTCAATCCCGGCACGTGGTTATTGAAACGTGAAATTCGCCAGAACCTTGAATTTTTAGCCGACAATAAAGTATTAGAATCCGGATTCGATTCCAAAAGTTATCAATATCATTTACTGCGACTTGCATATCAATCACCCGATTTAAAATTAACAAATAAATTTAATGTATTACCTTTAAAAAAACGAATCAAAATGATGAATCAACAAAAAACAGACAAAAAAGGAATTCTGAAGTATTTACTTTTTGTTCCATTGGCATTTGCCCTGATTATTACGAGCAATGCCGAATCAATTATTACGACAGCACAATCTACAGTTCAACAAACGAAAGAAAAAAAAGCTGAATCTCAGTCGAAAAAAGAAATGACGGCTGTTAAACAAGTAACGAATAACGAAATGAAGTCGAAATCCGGTGTCGCAATTCGAAAAAATGAAGTTGAAATGGACAAATCAGTGAAAAAGATCGATGAGATAACAGTTGTTGGTTACGCAGCAAATCAGCAAACTCAACAAGACCAGCTTGTTCCACCTCCACCACCACCTCCGGGCGACGAAAATACAATTTTTCAAGTGGTAGAAAAAATGCCCGAATTTCCGGGTGGTCAGGATGGATTAATGAAATTTTTGGGTGAAACGGTGAGATATCCTGTAAAAGCGCAGGAACTTGGCATTCAGGGACGAGTAATACTTCAGTTTGTTGTGAATGCTGATGGTTCAATAGACAATGATATAAAAGTTTTACGCGGCGTAGATCCAGTGCTGGATGCAGAAGCAATCAGAGTAATAAAATCCATGCCTAAATGGACACCCGGAATGCAAAGAGGGAAAAACGTAAGAGTAAACTACACATTACCAATCAATTTCAGACTTCAGGGCGGCGAAAACAAATCCAAACCATTGGTAGTGATTGATGGAGTTGAAAAACCGGCTGATTTTGACTTCAATACCCTTGACCCCAATGAAATCCAATCGATTAATGTATTGAAAGATGCATCGGCAACTGCCGCGTATGGCGACAAAGGAAAAAACGGTGTGATAACTATTGAAATGAAAAAATAACATAATGTAAATGAGGCTGTTTCAAAAAAAGTTATAACCATTTTTAAACTACTTTTTTGAGACAGCCTTATAAGTTTTTAATTATGAAGAATATACTTTTTCTCATTTTCATATTTTGCACGTTGATACTTCAGGCACAAAAGAAAGAAATTAACGACGCCCTAAGCAGATATGATTACAAACAAGCAATTAACCTGATTAACAAGGAGAAAGCAAATTCAGATCTTGATATTCTGAAAGCCAAATGTTACAAAAATTTGCTTAATTATCATGCGGCAATTCAATTATTAGAAAAAATAATTCAGAATGACAGTTTAAATATTCAGGTGTTAACCGAACTCGCCGACAATTATCAATTGATTGGAAATTATAAGAAAGCAGAAGCAATTTATACAAGATGTATGCGTTTACAACCCGAAAGTCAATTTTTTAAACTAAACTATATCAGCGTTTTATATAAATTAAAAGAATGGGATCAAACCATTATTGAAATAAAAAAGACACTAACAACAGACACTTTAACAAGTCTTTATGCATTAGCAGGCGATTGTTACTGGCAAATTGACGATAACGACTCTGCAGTTTATTATTACAAAAAGACATTGCAAAAGTATCCTCAGGATTATAATACAACATACAAACTTGCCAAAATATACCTCCAATTACAAAAATATACCGAAATTATTGATTGTACTGAAAATTATATCGCTTTAGACTCCACCAATAAAGCTATAAATCAGTTTAACGGTATTGGATATTGTTTTAATCAACAGTATGAAAAAGCCATTTATCAACTCTGTAAGATTTATAAATCCGGAGACAAAACATTCACAACCAATTATTTCCTTGGCGCAAGTTATTTTGGACTTAAAGATTATTATCCGGCATACGAGCATTTGTCCGAAGCTTACCAAAAAGATTCATCAAACTTAAATCTGATATACTATCTCGGTCGTTCAGCAATTTTGAGTGGTAAATTTTCAACAGGAACTACTGTACTAAAGCGGGGACTGGATCTGATGACTCCAAAAGATTCGGTTCTTTACAATTATTACAATAACCTGGCATTGGGATATTCGCGGTGGAATAAACCTCAGGAAGCTATAAAAAACTATGAAACATGCCTGAAACTAAAACCCGAAAGCAAACTTACAGTTTATACAATGGCTTCCATTTATGATCACAATTTGAAAAACCCGAAACAAGCACTTAAATACTACACATTATTTTTATCCTTTTTCCCGAAAGAACCCGAAAATAACAACGAAGAATTTCAAAATGAAATGAGTGGAACGTATTATTCGGCGGTAAAAAACAGAGTAGAAGAATTAAAAACGGATGCTTTTTTCCAGAAAAAATAATAATTACAAAAAAAATCAGACAACCGAAAGTACAGTTGTCTGATTTTTTTATGGGTCTCGCGGTTTTCAACCGCGTTTCTTTCTCGTTTAAAATTTTTGAAAACCACAAAATCGGCTTTCTTAATCCGGATTATATCCAAATCCACGTAATTTAATATCTTTATTTCGCCAGTCTTTTTCTACTTTTACAAATAACTCCAGAAATACTTTTTTATCAAAAAATACCTCCAAATCTTTGCGGGCTTCTGTACCCACTTTTTTAAGCGATTTTCCGCCATGTCCAATCAAAATTCCTTTTTGCGAATCACGTTCGGCAAAAATTACAGCACTGATTCGAATCAATCTATCCTCTTCGATAAACTGCTCTACTTCAACTTCAACTGAATATGGAATTTCCTTTTCGTAATTGGTAAGAATTTTCTCGCGAATTATTTCATTCACAAAAAAACGAGCAGGTTTGTCGGTCAGCTGATCTTTATCGAAGAAAGGTGGAGACTCCGGCAGCAACTCTTTGATACGCTTAAACAGCGGCTCAATATTAAACTTTTCGATGGCTGATACGGGATAAATTTCGGCACGGGGCATAATATTACGCCATTTTTCAACCAACACTTCCAATTTCTCCTGATCTATTAAATCTATTTTATTGATGATCAAAATTAAAGGAGCTGTATTCAAATTTACTTTCTCTACAAAATCTTCATTTTTCTCGAAAGTATCGTATACATCTGTTACATAGAGCAAAATATCAGCATCGGTCAACGCCGAACGCGAAAATTTGAGCATGGATTCCTGCAACCTGTAATTGGGTTTTAGCACTCCCGGCGTATCAGAATACACAATCTGGAAATCATCGCCATTAACGATGCCAAGAATGCGGTGACGGGTGGTTTGCGCTTTGGCTGTAATGATCGAAATGCGTTCGCCCACCAATGCATTCATCAATGTAGATTTACCCACGTTGGGGTTTCCGACTATATTTACAAAACCTGATTTTTGCATAATTTATAACGTTTGAAGTTTGGCGTTTGAAAGTTTGAAATTTGTAGTTTGTAGTTTGAAAATTAGTTGATCTGGTTTTAGATTTATAAAGCTATAATAATAATTTTTTGGCCTGAAAAGTTGACTATTATAACCCGCATCCACTTCACTAAAAACTTTCAAACTTTACAAACATTCAAATTTAATATATCGATTGCAAAGATACTAAAATTTAAGCACAGAATAAATTAGTGTGAAAAACCATACTTTTTTACTATTTTTGACGTTTTGAATTCAAAATCTGAATTGTAAAAAAACTTATATATGCTATCATTCAATAAAATACTTGAATTATCACGTCATTTCAAATTGGTATTTATAGTCATTGGTGCTGCAATTGTCATAATATCAACACTTTTCACCAACCGGCTTGCAAAATCGCTGGCGTTAGAAGAAAGGAAGAAAATTGAAATTTGGGCCGAAGCTACACGCCAATTTATCCTGATTGATGAAACGCCCAACATCGATTTTATCCTGAAAATAATTGAAGGCAACACAACCATTCCTGTATTGATTGTTGACAAAAATGACAGTTTGCTACAATCACGAAATTTCATTGAACCATCGTCGAATATTGAAGGTTTCTACAAAAAAGAAATTGCCCGTTTGAAGAAAATAAATCCTCCTATTGAAGTAAAATTAGACGATGACATACAATATTTTTATTACGATGACTCGCTCTTATTGAAAAAGTTATATTACTTCCCCTACATTCAGCTGGGTGTAATCATCGTTTTTTTACTTATCGCATTTTTCGCTTTCTCAAGTACCAAAAAAGAAGAACAGAACCGTGTTTGGGTAGGCATGTCGAAAGAAACTGCCCACCAACTGGGGACACCCATATCCTCGCTCCTCGCGTGGGTCGACATTTTGAAAACGAGGTACCAGGAAGACAAGCTAATTGGCGAAATGGCCAAAGATGTGAACCGGCTACGCATCATTGCTGAGCGCTTTTCAAAAATCGGATCTGCGCCTGATCTTCAGATTGTTAGCTTGAACGAGACACTTGAAAATGCCGTGCAATACATCAACAACCGATCGTCACAAAAAGTGGCTATTCAATGTCATTTTGCCGATGAAAGTACTTTATTTGTAAAACTTAATGTTCCGCTTTTTGAATGGGTTGTCGAAAATTTATGTAAAAATGCAATTGATGCCATGGACGGTATCGGCCGGATTGATTTAACTGTTTTGCAAAAGGAAAAAGAAATATTTATTGATGTAAAAGATACAGGTAAAGGAATTGAACGAAATAAATTTAAAACTATATTTACGCCGGGCTTTACAACCAAGAAAAGAGGTTGGGGACTTGGGCTTTCGCTGGCAAAACGCATCATTGAAGAGTATCACGGAGGGAAAATATTCGTTAAACAATCGGAATTACAGGTAGGTACTACCTTTAGAATCTGCTTAAAAACATAATTAACAAACATATTTTCCACCTGAAATACAGATAATTAGACACATAAATGTTATTTTTAGCAAATTTAGGAGAAAGTGTTTTGTAATAAGCACTTTTTTTGTACCTTTGTCCCGCTTTAATTTTAAAGGTAAACCCATGTCGAAATTCGGTGAATATAACGTCATATTAAAGGATTTAACAACTGAATCCAGGGTATTGGAATACAACCTTGATGACGCGTATTTCAAAAAAATCGATAGTCCTGAACAAGAGGTTCAGAAAGGAAATATCAAAGCAACAGTTACAGTTCAGAAAAAACTGAAAACATTTGAACTTCAATTTGTAATTGATGGAATTATAAATATTCAATGTGACCGTTGCCTTGACGAAATGGAACAACCGATTCATTACAAAGAAAAACTTCAGGTGAAATTTGGCGACAAATTTTCGGAAGAAAATGAAATTGTAATTATACCTGAGTCAGAAGGGTCAATAAACATTGCCTGGTTTTTGTACGAATTTATTGTACTGAATATTCCGCTGAAGCACGTTCATGCACCCGGCGAATGTAACAAAACCATGGTCACTAAAATGAGACGTCACATAAGTCATCAAAAAGATGATACCGATGATGAATCGTCTATTGACATTGATGATGATAATGATTTCACAGTTGAAGATAATTCGGCAGACCCGCGATGGGAAAGTTTACAAAATATTATAGATAACAATTAAATAAAAATTCAATATGGCACATCCTAAGAGAAAAATTTCGAAACAAAGAGCAAGAACGAGAAGAACTCATTATAAAGCTGTAGCTCCAACATTAGCAATTTGCCCTAATTGTGGTGCGGCTCATATTTATCACACTGTATGTGGTGAATGTGGATACTACAGAGGTAAATTAGCAATCGAAAAACTTGCTGCTGTATAATAAGTTACAGTACATTTTTTTTGTATTTTTTATAAAAGATACCTGAAAGCCCTGAGTTCAACGCTTTGGGCTTGATTTTTTTAATTCAAAATTTTTATGGAAAAAATTAATGCAGTTATAACCGGAATTGGCGGATATGTGCCCGAGTATATACTTGACAATCATGAGCTAAGCCGTATGATGGATACCAGCGATGAGTGGATAACCACGCGTGTTGGCATCAAAGAACGTCGCATTCTGAAAGAACCACATAGCGGACCATCACTTATGGCCGTAAAGGCAGCCGAAGAATTGTTCTCGAAAACCGGAACGAAACCCGAGGAAATTGATTTAATAATCGTTGCAACTTCAACCGCTGATTATATTTTTCCTTCGTGCGCTTCAATAGTTGCCGAAAAGCTGAATATCAAAAACGCACTGGCTTTCGATTTACAAGCTGCTTGTTCAGGTTTTATTGTAGCTTTGGATAACGCCGCAAGTTTCATTGAATCAGGAAGATACAAAAAGGTACTTGTTTTTGGTGCCGAAAAAATGTCTTCAATAACCAATTATACCGATCGCACCACTGCACCATTGTTTGGCGATGGTGCTGCTGTTGTATTGGTGGAACCTACCACCGAAAAAACAGGTGTAATGGATTCAATTTTGCGTACCGATGGAATTGGTGGTTCACACTTGATGTTAAAATCCGGTGGTTCAGTCAATCCATCTACCTACGAATCAATTGATAAAGCAGAACATACAGTTTATCAGGAAGGTCAATATGTTTTTAAACACGCTGTAACCAATATGGCCGGCGTATCGGGTGATATTATGGAAAAAAACAACTTAAAAGCTGAAGATATTGCCTGGCTCATTCCACATCAGGCAAACCTGCGGATTATCGATGCTGCTGCCAACCGTACGGGTGTGGATTACAGCAAGGTAATCATCAATATCGACCGGTTTGGCAATACTTCTGCCGCAAGTATTCCGCTTTGTATGTGGGAATATGAAAAGAAATTCAAGAAAGGTGACAATCTGATATTAACCGCTTTCGGTGCAGGTTTTACCTGGGGTGCGATTTGGTTGAAATGGGGATATTAAGAAAAGAACAAAGAGTAACCCCGATAGCTATCGGGGCAAAGAGTAAAGACAAGATTCAAACTTTTTCATAACGTTTTTATAGTACTAAAAAAACCGGAGTTTAAAACTCCGGTTTTTTTTATATTCAATTGTAAATTGAATAATTGTAAATTATTTTAGTTCGTCCGATGTATATGCTTTAGGCAATTTACGAAGATTATACTGCGAGGCCATAATTTCACCGTAAGCGCCTGCTGAACGTAAAGCAATGATATCGCCTCTGTGAGTTCCGTTCATCATGTAGTTTTTGACAAATGTATCCGACGATTCGCAAATTGGACCTACCACATCATATTCTTCATCGGGCAAAGCAGATGAGAGGTTTTCGATGCGATGGTAAGCCTGATAAAGTGCCGGACGAATCAGTTCGGTAAAGCCGGCATCCAAAATAACAAATGATTTTGAAGTCCCCACTTTAACATATAAAACCTTAGAAATAAGGCTTCCACATTGCGCTACAATTGCTCTTCCTATTTCGAAATGTAATTTTTGATGTGGTTTCAATATTAAATGCTCGCGAAATACTTTGAAATAACTTTCGAAATCCGGAATCGAAAAATGATTTGGATGTTCATAATTAATCCCTAATCCTCCACCCACATTGATATGATCTAGTACAATTCCACGGGCATCAAATGTTTCCTGAATTTCGTTTACGCGTACGCAAAGTCCCTGAAACGAAGTCATATCAGTAATTTGCGAACCAATATGAAAATGAATTCCGATCAGTTTAACGCTCGTCAAAGTAAGTGACAGATCAATTACTTTATTAATTTCCGACATATTGATCCCAAACTTATTTTCGCTAAGTCCGGTAGTGATATAATGGTGAGTATGAGCACTTACATTGGGATTAATACGCAAAGCTACCTGTGCGGTTTTTCCTTTTTTTCCGGCCAACTCGTCAATCACTTCCAATTCGGGAATCGATTCCACATTGAAACAAAAGATATCATTATCGAGCGCCAGATTAATTTCCCAGTCGGCTTTACCAACACCGGCAAATACTATTTTCGAAGGAGCAATACCGGCATCAACAGCCGCCTGAACTTCACCTCCACTTACACAATCGGCACCCAAACCCGCATTCTTTATCACTTCAAGCACACTCGTATTCACATTGGCTTTCATAGCGTAATGTACTACGAAGTCTGATTTTGCACTTTGTGTTTTCACTTCGGCAATTGTAGAACGAAGCAAATCTAAATCGTAATAATAAAATGGAGTCTGAATATCCTGAAACTTACTCAGCGGATAATTAGCTTTAATCATATTTTTATTTTAATCACATTAAATATCATGTGATTATATTTGTATTAATTAGTAAAAAGAGAATTACTTAACGCTACCAATGCGCGTTTTTTATCTTCGGCATGTATCAGCAACGAAACGTTATAATTGCTACCGCCATACGAAATCATTCGCAAAGGAATGTCTTTAAACGCATCAACAATTTTAGTCTGGAATCCAACGTTTTCGCTGGGAAGGTCGCCAACCACACAAATAATTACCATGTTCGAATCAACGGTTACAGTGCCTAATTTTTTGAGGCTGTTCAGAATTTCATCCAGTTTTTTCGTATTATCAATGGTTACCGACACTCCAACTTCGGAGGTTGTGATCATATCAATCGACGTTTGATATGACTCGAAAATTTCGAAAACTTTACGTAAAAAGCCATGTGCAAGCAACATACGACCCGATTTTATTTTTATGGCCGTAATACCATCTTTAGCCGCAACCGCCTGAATTTTTCCTTTTAACCGTTGTACCGAAATTATTGTTCCTTTAGCAGCCGGATCCATTGTGTTCAGCAATCGAACAGGAATATTATTCAGTTTGGCAGGTAAAATACAGGTAGGATGTAATATTTTTGCACCAAAATAAGCCAATTCGGCAGCTTCTTCAAAATGCAGGTAAGGAACCGGTTTTGTACCTTCTACAAAACGCGGATCGTTGTTATGCATTCCGTCAATATCAGTCCAGATTTGAATTTCCTGTGCCTTGATGGCAGCTCCAACAAGCGACGCCGAATAATCGCTGCCGCCACGTTGCAGGTTATCAATTTCGCCATAAAAATTGCGGCAAATATAACCCTGTGTAATAAAATATGTTGTTCCTGAATTTTCTTTCAATAATTCATTTAGTTTTTCGGCAATAAACGAAGTATCTGGTTCTGCATTTTTATCAATTCGCATATAATCCAATGCCGGAAGAAGGATGCTGTCTTTGCCTGTTTCGAGCAAATATAAATGAAACATGTTGGTTGACAGTAATTCACCCTGCGCAAGAATTGCTTTTTCTTCGAATAATGTAAAAACAGATTTCGAAAAAGAACGTAAAAATTCGAAATGCAACATAATCACTTTTTTTGCTTCCGATTTAAATTGATCAGTCGAATAAAGCTCATCAATAACATCGAAATACTTCTGTTCGAGCGCATTAATACGTTCTAAAGCACCCGATGTATTGCTTTTGTAGAAATAATCGGATATTTCAACTAAACTGTTAGTTGTACCCGACATAGCCGACAACACGACAATCTTTTGTTCACCATCACAAATTAAAGCTGCAACATCTCTCATGCGCGATGCTGAACCAACCGATGTTCCTCCGAATTTTAAAACTTTCATCTATGTAAATTTAAATTATTTATAAGTCAAAAAAAATAATGCTGCGATATTACTTTTAATACAATTCAGGTTTGAATATTAATCAATTATAATATTAGGGACTGCAAAAATAATAATTTTTTCCCAATTTTACCCCACACAAAATATCGAAATTTTCAATACCTTTGCAAAACAGTACGATATAAAACTGCTGCAATGAAAAAAAAGGAAACACCATAACAGGCATTTCCTTTTTTTTGGGTGGGAGACGGGGCTCGAACCCGCGACCTTCGGAACCACAATCCGACGCTCTAACCAACTGAGCTACAACCACCGTGTTTTGCGGTTGCAAAGATAGCACAGCAATTGTAAATGTGCAATATCTTTTGAATAAAAAAACGACAATTTTATATGTTGTTGAATATCAATCTATAAACTTTGAAATATAATGGAACTTTTTCTCTCAAACGACAATATTGAACGCCAAATTAAGGATATCAAGCAAAATATAGTGCTTTCGATGAACGGAATTGTATCGGAACAGATGAATAAAAGCGGCATTTTTTACAAAAAAAATTATGGAGTTTCAATTCCACGCATTCTCGAAATTTCGAAATTGTATAAACCCGACCATAATATTGCCGAACGATTGTGGGCAATGAGGATTCGTGAAACCATGATGTTGGCACTGCTTATTGAACCGATTGAAAATTTCGCTTACCGGTTGGCAAAAAAAAGAATCGGCGAAATCGAACAACTTGATTTAGCTGAATTCTCCTCCATGTATTTTTTCAGCAAATTACCTTATTCCAATGAGTTATGCCTCGAATGTGTTTTTTCGGATCATGTTTGGACGCAAATTACGGGCTTCATGATCGGTGCAAGAATCAAAGATATTTTAAATGAAAAAGAAATTATTTCACTGATTGACAGAGCAATGGATCTTTCAACAACGACAGAATATCAACTACACAAGTCAATTTCGACCTGTTTAAGCAGACTTTGCCGGATTGATAAACACATTGCTCAAATCATATCGGTTAAAATTAAAAATTTTAAAACCGCTGAAAGCGCAGGACAACAATATATTCACGAAACTGTAACGCAGGAAATCAATTTTTTAAACCCAATCTAAAAAAGTTTCCATAAAATTTTGTACCTTTGTTGGTCAACTTAAAATAGGATGAAAGACACAAACACTTTTGAATCGGTTAAAGCTACTTTTACGGAATATCTTGTTAAAAATCAGCACCGTAAAACGCCGGAACGATTTGCAATTTTAGAACATATCGCTGAAATTGACGGACATTTTACAGCCGAAGTATTGTATAAAAACATGCAAACCAATTTTAGAGTAAGTTTAGCATCGGTTTACAACAACCTCGATTTACTCACAAAAACAGGATTACTTACCAGGCATCAATTTGGCAGTCATCCGGCCGAGTATGAAAGAACATTCCACACGAATGTGCATCATCATTTGGTTTGTTCCAATTGCGGAAAAATTAAAGAGTTTACCGATAAAAATTTGAAAGAAACGATCGAGTCGAAAAATTTCAATAATTTTTTACCGACTCATTTCACACTTTATATATATGGATATTGCAATAAATGTAAACACATTATGTGATTTACCATTTATCCCGTAGCTATCGGGGTTACAATTTACATTGTAAAATAAATTTTAAAAGAATAAAAGTATCCTGAAATTTAGAATTTCCGAATTTTACATTAAAATTCAGAAGAAGAAAACAAATTATAACAACTTAAAAAATAAATATTTAAATCAGAATTATAAATGAAGTACCGCAATTATGTTTCAATCATTCTTCATTGGTTTTTTTAATCCTGATTTTTCTATTCTTAAAAAAATAACAAATAAATGAAAGTAGATGTATTGTTAGGTCTCCAGTGGGGCGACGAAGGCAAAGGCAAAGTAGTAGATGTTTTAACTCCTGGTTATGATTTAGTTACCCGATTTCAGGGCGGTCCGAATGCAGGACACACACTCGAATTTGAAGGTAAAAAATTTGTTTTACGTTCCATACCTTCGGGCATTTTTCAGGGCGACAAAATTAATGTCATAGGGAATGGAGTAGTGCTTGACCCGGCTTTGTTTAAAGCTGAAGTTGACGCGCTCGAAGTTTCGGGACACCCGCTTACCAAACGATTAAAA
>ERZ795055.1463-NODE-1463-length-18975-cov-15.362156_pt1 | contig 18975 bp, 24 predicted proteins | sample MGYA00375139_ERZ795055 | MGnify/ENA primary metagenome ERZ795055 (study PRJEB30184, sample SAMN05720283) | anaerobic digester metagenome | isolation source: active sludge of municipal wastewater-treating anaerobic digesters | place: USA | collected 2015-01-23 ... | reverse complement strand
AAAGTAACTTTACAGATAATAAGTACGGATGGATCAATGTGGCCGATGGGTATGTCGATCGCGTTCGAGATGGATACTGTATCAGGCTTCCTCGCCCACGAGAAATTTAGTATGGATACTGTAAAAAGATATTCTCATGAAGACGTTTCTGAAAGTATTAAAAAACTTGTAGATTTAATGATTGAGCTAGCAAAAAATTTTGATCAACTAAGAATTCCTTTTGAAAAGCTAAATAAGAGTGAAAATAAGGATAGTCCAGCATAATTTTGATGCTTTCAGTACTTTCAAGACTCATCCCTGGTTAGAGGAAAGTACGCTGCGGAGTGACGACCGAACTATATTGCGTAGCCTAATCAGCAGGTCAATGACCTCCCATACGTCAATGGGTTGGTGACGGACGCTTAGCGACCTATGAACCGTAAAACCGCTGATAGGGATGACTCTTGAAAGTACTAATCATACTCTAAAAGGAGTTGGAATGAGTATCGATGAACAATATAAACAGGAGGAAGAAAATTATGACTAATCAGAATACTAATTATGATTATTGTAAAGGTGTTGAAAAATCTGTTGTTGATAAATCTGCTCTTGTTCGCCTGTGTGGAGTATTAGGTGTGCTAACAGAGAACAATGATTTGGCTACTGCGGCGCTTTTAGCCGCCACCAGAATTGAAAGACTTGAGAAAAAAATTCCAGCCCTCAACGTTGATTTAGCAGAAGCCAGTACACACGCCTACAATGGCGAAATAGCAAGAATGAAACTTGAAGCCGAACTCGCCCGCCTGAATGATGAATTGGAGACAATATTGTTGGAATACAACGACGAGATCACTCAATTCAACGCTGGTTTGAAAGCAGGGCAAGAAGGAAAGCTGGATCGTTGGAACGATCAGCCGGATTATGAGCCGGACTATGATGTGTGGATATTGGGCTATGAGGCTGGAAGTTTTAACCGTCTGACAAAACAGATTGAGGACTTGAGGGATGAAGGTGACCAAATCAAACAGGCGAATTGGAATTTCGCGAAAGAGTTTGAACGTCTGAATATTGTTATCGAGACGCAGAAAGAAGAGTTGGATAAAAGGGCCACAGTACATGATGAGAAAATTACCGATCACCCTGCATGACGCGCTGATGAAGGAACTTAATCAAACAGGAGAATAAAATGCTAAGTATCGATACTGCGCTCTTGATAATTGTCGTTTATCTGCTAGGAGCAATTACCGGAATATTTATTGAAAGAAGATATGGGAGGAATTGATGCCAACCCTTAATCAAATGAAAACTCGGTTATATTCTAAGTATCCAGGAAAGGCGTGGAAAAAGAAAGTTGATCAGATGACCGATTCTCAGATAATTGCAGTTTGGTATTCAATGCAGAAGAGAAAAGAAGAAGATATTTCTAAGTCGGAAAACACTTCTGAAGAGCCACTTCAGCCATCATTATTCAAAGATTTCTAAAGGAGATCAAATGTTTTTACTATATCCAGTTGATTCGTCAAAAAGATATTTTGCAAAACCGGTAATGGTATTGACCATGGATTCTGATACAAGCCATGGAAAAAGGCTTTCAGATGATGAAATTATTAAAGTATATTCCGAGCATCCAGAAAATCACGGTATTGTTATAACCGGATCGGATGCAATGGATCATGTCGATGAACTTAGAGCATTCATATTTACCTTCAGAAAACATTTTGCTCCAAACACTAGGCCCCGTATTATTATATATACGAATTATTTCATGGAAGAATTAAATGATAAGAAGTATTGGCGCGGCCTTAAATGCGAAATTCTATTCTATGGAAATGTTCTCTTAAAATACGGACGGTCATCACAATACGATTGGCGTTTATATTTTGACAAGTTCCTTGGAATTAAACTTATGGGACGTGGCCAATCAGTAAACTGTTATACAAAAATGCAACATGAATGAGGATTGATATATGGGAAATAAAATTATTATAAAAAACAATCTCAAAAAGCTTGATGACGAAGAACTTGCAAAGAAAATTGAGAATGAAGCAGATCGAAAAATGCTTTGGAAATTTCAAAAAGATCGGACCCAAAAAGAAGATCCAAAAGAAAATGCGAAAAATGATTCGCAGTAATTACGAATACTATAATGAGGCTATTCATGCCTTATATATTTTCAATATTTAAAAGGAGTAAAAAATGAGCAACGGTGTAGTTTGTAAAGCTGGAAGTAAATTAGCTTGTATGAGCAGTAAACTTGGAAGGTTCGCACATAAAGGAATGTTTGTACTTAACCAACATTCCCCGGAAATTTTAACTGTCGTTGGTGTTACCGGAGTTGTTGTGGCGACTGTTATGGCCTGTAAGGCAACTTTGAAAGCCGGAAAGATTCTTGATGATCACAAAGAACTAATGAATTCAATCCATGAAGCGGAAGCATTAGAACCCGAAAGTTACACTTCACAGGATATTGTTCAGGATAAGGTTTTGGCATATTTTATGACTGCCAAATCATTTGTGCGTCTATATGGGCCTTCGGTTGCTATTAGTACTTTATCGCTTGCTTGTTTGGTCGGATCAAGTCTGATTCTTAAAAAGCGTAATCTCGCAATCGCTGCCGCATATTCTTTGGTTGAGAAAGCTTTCAACGAATATCGGGGCCGGGTCGTTGAGGAATTTGGACCTGAAAAAGATTTTCATTTTCGATATGGTACTGAATATGAAACGGTTGTCGAAGAAGTAACCGATGATGCTGGAAAAACAAAAAAGATCAAGAAACAGGTTCAGGTTTTAAAGCCGGGAACTGGCCCAAGTATGTATGCTCGAGTATTTGAAGAGCAGATATATGATACCAATGGTAATTATACTGGTAGCTCACAGTGGTCTCCAAGTGCAGAGTACAATGCAAGTAACCTTATTCTAAAGAATGCTTGGGCAAATGAGCACCTTAGGGCCCGCGGATATTTGTTCTTGAATGATGTCTATGATGAATTAGGATTCCCCCGTACAAAGGCTGGGCAAATGGTTGGATGGCTATGGCAAGGCGATGGAGATAATAATGTTTCTTTCGGCCCGGAAGTTGATGCCATAATTAGAAAGATGCCTGGCTATATGGCCTATCGTGATGGGGGTTCATTCCTTTTGGACTTTAATGTGGACGGTGTAATCTTAGATGGGATTGAATAGAAACGAGGCTTTTATGAAGCTATCACCGGTTAGACCGCAATTAGCCCAAGGTGATGAATTGCAAAAGATTTTATTATTGGTAGATTACAGTAACATTCTATACAGATCATATTTTAGTAGTATTAAAGGATGGGAAGAACGACCTTGGTTACCGATATTGCGGTTTATAGACTCTCTCCGACTATGTATCCAACGTTCAAAAGTACCTGGTGTACGAATGGAGGTTATATTTGCCGGGGAGAGTCGCGAGAAGTTAGACAGAACTAAACGCGATAAAACCTATAAAAGTAACCGGATTCCTGTTAAAAGTGATATATTCAGAAATTTCAGAAAGATTATGGTCCCTGTACTCAGAGATATGGGTACGGGGATTTTATCTCGGGCTGGCGCAGAAGCTGATGATGTTATTGCGGGTATTGTCGGACTCGTAGCAATAGATGATTATTCTCCTTTAGATAGTTTCAATCGAAAGCGAAAACAAAAAACCGACATAGTTGTATTCTCGAATGATAAAGATTTATATCAGCTTCTGCGCTTTAAACGGTGCTATATTTACAATCAGCAAGGTGTATTTTATACAAGAGAGAATTTTATTGATGACTACAAATTTCATCCGGATAAATTTCCTTTGTATAAAGCAATGGCTGGAGACAAATCAGATAACATTCCAGGCGTTGATGGGATTGGGCCGGTCAAGGCAACTGACTATATTTTAACGGATACAATTCCAGTAGATGACCCAGAGTTTATAAGATCCTTGAACCTTATTAATCTGGACTATGATTTAGATGTTCCAAGTGTAGGAAAGGTCCTATATTTTGACTCAAAATTAAGTCATAGTAAAAGTCAAATCTATAATATCTATGGTAAAAATTCTCGCGCGTTTGCTGAAATTCAGTTAGCACTTAACATGCTAAAAGAAGTATATTTACATTAAGAACAACTAAAAGGATAAAATCATGACAACAGAATTCGAAATATACTATGCTAATGTCTTAGAGCCAGATGTCTATGGTATTCATACCATTTTTGTTATTGCATCAAATCTTATCGATGCAACTAAAATGATTAATGAAGAGGTTCGTGAGTTAATTAAAACCTATTGCGGATTATATCGAGAGGTTGATTTTGTTGATGTAAAACAAATTGATCGAACCAAAACCAATACAATAATGCATAGTAGATATATTAGCTAGGAGAAAAATGAAAATCTATTTGGCTGGTGGAATGAGAACCGACTGGCAAGATGCCTTTATTAAAAGATATCCTACCGTTGAATTCGTCGATCCAAGAGAGCATGGCTTGGCATTAGCTCGGGAATACACATTTGCTGATAAGCTTGGTATTCGACAATCCGATCTGGTTGTCTGTTATTTTGAAAGAGGAAATCCTTCGGGTTTGGGTTTAGCATATGAAGTCGGCTATGCAGATGGACTTGGTATTCCCTTTATCCTAATTGATGAGAAAGAGGATAAGTATGCAGCAATGCTACGGGCTTCTGTTCCATTTTATTATGTTACCGTTAAAGAGGCATTCGATTTTCTGGATGCACTAATTGGTAGAAATAAAGTCAATAAGGAAGATGATGAATGAAGATATATTTAGCTGGATCCATCTCCGGGCAAACTGGAGAAAGTGTTATTGATTACTTTACTCTTACAGCTAGTTTTCTTCGCGAACTCGGCTTTGAGGTAATTCATCCAATGATAGCAAAGGGATATTTTCGGAATGAGCCAAAGTTTAAGGCGGAGGGATATACACATAAGCCAATGTCAACAAATCATGCTATTATAGAGCGTGATTGCTGGATGGTTCAGCAATGTGATATTCTGTATTGTAATCTGACTATGGCTGAAATCGTTTCAATAGGCTCTTGTATGGAATTAGCCTGGGGACATATTTTGAGAAAGCACACTGTAGTAGCCATGCAAGCGGATAATATTCACCGCCATGCTTTTGTTATGGAGGCTGCGGATGTTATATTTGAAACTCACCGCGAAGGGCTTGAGTATTTACTAGAATTGAAAAACTAAAAGGAGTAATATGCCTGAAAGTGTTCAAATTTTTGTTTTGGTAGTATTCCGGATTCACGGAAAGGAACTTCTCGATATTGTTCTTCGAGATTCCTCTTTGACGCTTGATCAACAGATAGATAAAGTATGTGACCAGCACGAAGTAAGAAGAAGCGATTTTTATGGCCTTTCATTTTGTATAAAGGGTTAGGAATACATTTCCAATATCCGATTCATAGTGTCCGACTAAAATGAGTGATATATTGTTGTTCCTCAAAACTATCGGTGTATAGTAAGGCGCAAATCGCCGAGCTATGAATCAATCATATTTCTAAAAGGAGAAAATCATGGTATCAGCTAAATTTATGAATTTACTAACAGAAATGGAAGATATCCACAAACGTAAAAATGCTGGGTATGCTGGAGAAGGCTCTATGGATCCGTGGGCAAATTTCCGGATGTCCGAAGCTATTGGAGTATCTGCTTTCAACGGATGCTTAGTACGTATGGGCGATAAATATGCTCGCGCCTGTAATTTGTCAAAAGATCCTCGTAATGAGCAGGTTGGGGAATCACTCCATGATACACTAATTGACTTGGCCAATTACGCGCTTATTGCAATCTGTCTTTATGAAGAGGAAGAAGATAATCTCATAAGTCAGCCATGCCCTCCGGAGGATGATAATTCAAAGACTATTCATTATATTCTCACTGGAAAACATGCGCGCGTATTTGACAGAGAAATGACACTCGGAGTTGGAGTTATTACAGATGTTAACTCTGATAGGGTTCTGGTTTGCTTTGATAATGGAACTAAATTAAGTGTTGGTCATTCAAATATCGAAGTTTTAGATTAAAAGGAGCCTAAAATGGAAATGCAGTTCAGTTCACCATTATTTAATATTCTTGGCGGAGTATGGGCCATTATATGCGCCGTGCTCTTCATCTGGTTTTCGGCGGTGATTATTTACTACTTGATAGACAGTATTAAACACCGTACCAAAAAATGACAAGACCCTATAAAGCCGCTTACCATAAGTACCGAGATTTAGAGTGGGTTAGGCTTTACCAGTCTGGAATCTCGGTACAGGAAATTGCTACAATGTGGCACTATAACTATGGAACCGTTTCTCGAGTACTAAGATATTACGGAGAGAAACCACCGCGTCCACAATTATATTTGAATCAGATTCATCAACTCTAAAAGGAGAGAAATGGCCGTCGAATCAGGTGTGTGCGAAACTATTGCGATAATTATATTTGCAGTTTTTTGGTCTGGACTAATGTTCTGTACTGGGTTCCTTAGTGGAGAAGGAGATAGGTAATGAAAGCTCAAGAATATGCAAACTCTTTCTTTGATGCAGTAAAGCGAAGTAGAAATGATGATGAAGTAAAGAAAGCGATCCATGATATTTTGATCGAATTTATGGAAGAAGGCAGAGATCTATCTATAGCGCGCAAGGTGGAAACTGATAGTGCTACCATTGCTATATTGAAAGAACAGTCTGCAAAGTGGCGAGCGTTTGCTCGGATTGTAAATAAGAAGTATGGAGTATTTTTGATCAAGACGAATGGTTTTAAAGAGTACATACTTTCTAAACTGCCGGAATTAACTGGCAAACTATAAAAGGAGAAATAAAATGAATATTTATTCTAAACCAGCGATTATAGCCCTGGTTTCACTTGGCGTTGGAGGAGTTGCAGGATTTCTTGTTGCTAGAAGGCTTCTTGAACAGCATTATCAAGAACTTTCCCAAATGGAAATCGATGATGTTAAAGATTATTATCGCAAGAAGTATGAAGGTAAAGAGCCAGTCATTGTAACTGCTGACACTACTGAGGAATATCGCAAAATTGCGACGAGATATACTAAACCCGATCTTCATGAATTGGCAAAGGCTAATAAAGATGAGGATGAGGAAATTGAAGAAGATGATGAGACCGATGAGCTTGAAGAAGAGGAGTATGACGATTTGGACGACGATGGCGTAATTATTTCCCCGATTGAAACAGCCGATCACTTGGATCCAGACAAAGAACCATATTTGATCGATTATGACGAATTTGTCACGCCAACCGATATTTTCGACAAAGTGGATCTGTTCTATTATCGCTTTGATGATACGGTATGCGATGCTGATGACGTGATCATGAATGAGCCTGAGAATACTCTCGGATGGGAATGGATGAAAATTCTTGAAACTAAGACGACTGCTTTTGTCCGCAATGAGGGAATGGCAACCGACTTCGAGATTCATTCATTTAGCAAATCCTATAAGGAAGAAGTTGCTTCCCGTCTTGAAACCGATAAAGAAAAGAAATACCGGCACATGGCTCGGAAGAAAGAAGCCATGGATTCCTCAAGTGATGAATTCATCGAACATGAAACTTTAGCTAAAAAAGAAGAAGAAAAGAAAAAAGCAGCTGCCGTACGTAAGGCAAAAAGACTTGCCACGCAAGCCGCCGAATAAGAATAGTTGCTAGAAAAGAAGGCCTTAAACAAGCCTTCTTTTTTTTCTAAAATAGAAAGGAGGTGTGATAATGATATGGATAAAATCGAAGAAGACTATACGAATTATTTGAAAAATTTAGTAAGAGGCCCGAAAGAAACCGAGTATGAACTTCTTTTAGAGCGATTATGGAAAAAGGAATATTACAGTATACTTCCAAATGATCAGAATCGGGAAAAAGATGGAATAGGATTACGAGATATTCCGGACGGACCAGATTATAGAGATTACTATGGGCCTTGTAGTGTTTTGGAAATGCTAATTGCGCTAAGTAAGCGAATGGAATGGGAAATATCTGGTACTGGCTATAACGTAACATATCGAGATTTGTTCTGGGAGATGCTTGAAAATTTGGGATTAAAGAAGTTTGATAATTTAGCAGTTATGCATGATGCACGTACTAATGAGTTGGATCATATTTTAACAAATTGGATAGAGCGACAGTATTCTCCGGACGGTTCGGGTGGTATATTTCCGATAGAAAACTGGAGAAGTCGAACAGATAAACCTCAAAATAAGGTAGAAATATGGTATCAAATGATGCTATATCTGTCCAAAAACTATAAAATTTGATAAAAAACAGTCACACTTTTAGTCACACTTTTTAAAAAGTCACAAAAAAAACCGTGATTTTGCCAAAAACGGGACTAAAAACGTGACTGATAATAGGCTAAAAATGCAAAAAAATGAACTTAAAATTGAGAAAAGCCGCTAAAAAGTCACGAAATCACAAAAAAAAAGGCGTTTTTCAGTTTACGCTATAAAAATTTTAAAAAAACTTTTATAAAAATAAAGTGCAAAAACGGTATTTTTTCCGTGATTTCGTGACTGCTCATAATTTATCAAGAAAGGAGGTCCTTATATGGATTTTTTGGAAGTTGTCGAAAAGAAAGCCGTAAATACTAGCAAAGGAAGATCACCAGGGGCAATTGATATTTATCCCGATTTCAAAGTTTGCAAAAGTAAGGACCTTATGGTTCGTGGACGTTCGTTTTATGCAATCTGGGATTCAGAGCGAAATGCTTGGCTTACAGATGAGATGGAAGTCGTTAGATTGGTTGATCAGGAGCTATTTAATTATAGGGATACTGTATTGGGGCATGAGGACCATGTAAATATTAAAACTCTTGCTAGTTATTCTACTGGCGCATGGAATCAATGGATCAAGTTTATTAAAAGTATGCCTGATAATTATCACACCATCGATAATAAGATCTTATTTGCAAATGATAAGATAACAAAAGCCAGTTATTCAACTCATAATCTTCCATATAATTTAGAGAAAGGATCAACAAAATCTTATGATCGTTTGATGTCTGTTCTTTATGATGAAGAAGAGCGACAGAAATTAGAATGGTGTGTTGGGGCAGTACTAACTGGTGATAGTAAAAAGATTCAAAAGTTCTGTGTACTTTATGGCGATGCAGGAAGTGGCAAATCTACATTTTTGAATATTCTTCAAAAGCTTGTCGATGGATATTACATTGCATTTAATGCTAAGGCGCTTGTCGGAAATAACAATATATTTGGGACTGAAGTATTTAAGAATAATCCCTTGGTTGCTATCCAACATGATGGTGATTTAAGTAAAATTGATGATAATAGTACTCTTAATTCTATTATATCGCATGAGCAAGTTGTTATTAATGAGAAGCATAAGTCCCAATATTCTATGCCTATTAACTGTTTTCTCTTTATGGGTACTAACAAACCAGTAAAGATTACAGATAGTAAGTCCGGAATATTAAGGCGCTTGATTGATGTTCGTCCTAGTGGGCGTCATCTATCTCCAAAAGAATATGATCAAGTTATTTCTGAAATCGATTTTGAATTGGGAGCGATTGCTTATAAATGTATTGATATTTATAATGGTTTAGGAAGTAAGTTTTACAATGCTTATCGCCCGAAAGAAATGATGTTCGAAACAAATGTAGTATTTAACTTTGTAGAAGAATATTATTTCTATTTTCTAAATGAGATTGATTTTATTCAACTCAAAGATGCTTATATTTTATATAAGGAGTTTTGCCAAAATAATAGTACTGGCTATGTTCTTCCTCGCCATACTTTTAGAGAAGAATTAAAAGCATATTTTTCGGATTATATCGAGCAAAAAAGAATAGATGGAAAAGCATATCGGTCGGTTTACTGGAATTTTAAGAAAGAAGTTATTGATAATAATCAAGCTATTATTCCAGTAGAATCAGAAACAACGGAAGCTTTAGTATTGGATAAAACAAGTTCTATTTTTGACAGAGATCATGCCGATTATCTGGCGCAATATGCAAATGATAATGGAATTCCATATTTTAAATGGGATAACTGTAAAACAAAACTGTCAGATCTAGATACATCTAAAATTCATTATGTTCGTCTTGATCCAAATCATATTGTAATTGATTTTGATTTAAAAAATAATGATGGAGAAAAGGATCGAGCCATGAATCTTGCAGAAGCAAGTAAATGGCCAAAGACCTATGCAGAATATAGTAAAAGCGGAGCAGGAATTCATTTGCACTATATTTATGATGGTGATCCGACTGATTTAAGTCATGTCTATTCAGATGGGATTGAAATAAAAGTCTTTACAGGTAAAAGTAGTTTACGAAGACAGTTAAGTTTATGTAATGACATCCCGATCGCTCATATTTCGTCAGGTTTGCCATTAAAAGAGAAAGGAGGAAGTTACCAAATGATGGATGATAAGGCAGTAAAAACTGAGCGAGCATTACGGGATTTAATTATTCGTAATCTTAATAAAGAAATTCATCCCGCAACGAAGCCAAGTATTGACTTTATAAAAAAGATTTTGGATGATGCGTACAATTCTGGATTAGTATATGATGTTAATGATATGCGCGGTAGAGTTTTAGTCTTTGCCATGAATTCTACAAATAATTCAGAATACTGTGTTTCTCTTATCCCAAAAATGAAGTTTGCATCAGAAAAGGAGAGTAACCCAAATAGTAATTATAAAATAGAAGATCTTGTATTTTTTGATGTTGAAGTCTTTCCAAATTTATTTATAATTGTATATAAATTGGAAGGTAATAGTCATGAGCCCGTTACCCTTGTTAATCCAACCCCAGAACAAGTTGGAGAGTTATTTAATTTTAAACTTATTGGATTTAATAATCGCCGGTATGATAATCATATTTTGTATGCTAGATATATTGGCTATAGTAATGAGCAACTTTTCAATCTAAGCACAAGAATAATAAATTCGGAAAATAATGATGTATTATTTAGGGAAGCCTATAACTTATCCTATACAGATGTCTACGATTTTTCAAATAAAAAGCAAGGTCTTAAAAAGTTTGGAATTGAGCTTGGGATGCACCATCAGGAATTTGCGTTCCCATGGGATGAACCAGTTCCAGAAGATAAATGGGATCTTGCAGCAAAATATTGTGCAAATGATGTATTTATCACAGAAGCCACATTTAATGATAGAAAAGCCGATTGGGCCGCTCGACTGATTCTAGCCGAGTTAGCTGGCGGAACTCCAAATAATTCAACAAATCAGTTAGTAACAAAATTGATATTTGGAGATGACAAAAATCCAGAATTAGTCTATACAGATCTACAAGAAACATTCCCAGGATATGAATGGAAAAAGCTTGATGATGGGCGTTTTCATAATATGTATAGAGGAGATGATGTTGGCCTTGGGGGCTATGTATATGCTGAACCAGGAATATATACTAATGTGGCATTGCTCGATGTCGCCTCGATGCACCCGACATCTCTAATCAATATGAATTATTTTGGTAAATACACAAAAAATTATGAAAGCATTAAGAATGCCCGTGTACTTATTAAACATGGAGATAAAGAAGCTGTTTCAAAAATGTTTGACGGAATGCTTTCGAAGTATATGACAGATGATTCTATTATGGAAGACTTGGCATATGCACTTAAAATTGCACTGAATTCTACATATGGATTAACATCGGCTAGATTTCCAAATGTTATGAAGCATCCCAAGAATGTAAATAATATTGTTGCATTAAGGGGCGCCTTGTTCATGAGAACTCTTCAAGATGAAATTCAGAGTAAAGGGTACGTAGTTGCTCATATTAAAACCGACTCAGTTAAAATTGTAAATGCTGATAAGGATATCATTGAATTCTGTAAAGTGTTTGCAAAGAAATATGGATATGAATTTGAGCATGAAGCAACCTACGAAAAAATGTGCCTTGTGAATGATGCAGTTTATATTGCTAAGTATGACTGGGCAGCAAAGAAACAAGACATTGGAAAATGGACAGCAACTGGAGCTCAATTTCAGCAGCCTTATGTATTTAAAAAGTTATTTACAAAAGATGCGATTGAGTTTGAAGATCTTTGTGAGATTAAAACGGTTACTGGATCATCTGCTTTATATTTGGATCTCAATGAGGATCTAAAAGAAAATGAGCATAACTATAAATTCGTTGGCCGTGCTGGAGAGTTCTGTCCAATTAAACCAGGTTTTGGTGGAGGTATTCTATACAGATATAAAGACGAAAAATATTATGCTGCTGCTGGAACCAAAGGCTATAGATGGTTAGAATCAGAAGTTGTTCGCAATCTTGATAATAAAGAAATGGTAGATCTCGGATATTTTAATACCTTAGCTGATGAAGCAATTGATGCCATAAATAAATATGGAGATTTCGAGCAGTTTACAAGTAATGTTAATTAAAAAGGAGATGTATTATGGTAACAAAGAATGTAATCGTAAAAGATAATATTAATATTTCGGATGCGCGTATCGGCTTTAGGAACTTTTCCGGAAAAGAAGGGCAATATAATCCAGCTGGAAATAGAAATTTTGCTGTATTTCTTGATAATATTAATGAGGCAAAGGCGTTAGAAGCTGAAGGTTGGAATGTTCGATGGCTTAAACCACGAGATAAAGAGGATGAAGATCAACCAATTCTTTCAGTCAAGGTCGCATTTGGCGCATATCCGCCAAAAGTAGTTCTTGTAACTCCTAAGGGCCTTAACCAAATTGGTGAGGATGATCTTTCTATTCTGGATTGGGCAGATATCAAATCGGTGGATCTTACGATTCGCCCTTACAATTATGAAGTCCAAGGAAAGAAGGGAGTTAAAGCATATTTAAAGACCATGTATGTGACACTCCAAGAAGATCAGTTTGAGTCAAAATATGTTAACCCGCCTGATTCGGCCCAAGCATCCGTCTGTGAGCCAGGATACGAATATCGAGATGGTGCTTGTAGAAGAATTGAAGAGTAGTGTATAATGATACTCGATCTCTATGACCATCAGAAAAGTGCCATAGAGAAGCTAAAGCCCGGGTCAATTCTAGTTGGTGGAGTTGGCTCGGGCAAGACATTAACATCGTTGGTATATTTTTACGAGAAGATTTGTAATGGTAAAATTATGCAAAAAAACAGCGGTGATTATTCTCCAATGCACATAGAAAAAGATTTATATGTTATTACGACAGCAAAAAAAAGAGATTCACTAGATTGGATTAAAGAAGCTGCGAATATCTCGCTGAAAATAAAGGCCGTTGATAGTTGGAATAATATTTCAAAGTATGTTGGTATCAAGGATGCATTCTTTATTTTTGATGAACAGAGATTGGTCGGAGCCGGGGCATGGGTAAAATCCTTTTTAAAAATTACAAAAAATAATAAGTGGATATTACTAAGTGCAACTCCAGCGGATACATGGATGGATTTGATCCCAGTCTTTATTGCTAATGGATTTTATAAAAATCGGTCGGATTTTCTAAGGCGGCATGTCGTATATAGTCGCTTCTCTAAATTTCCTAAAGTTGAAAGATATTTGGAAATTCCAAAATTGATTCGACTTAGGGATTCAATTATGATTAATATGCATTTTAGAAAAAATACGGTTTCTCATGAGACTAAAATTTTATGTGCTTTTGATAAAGAAAAGCAAAAGCAACTTATGGTTGATCGGTGGGATTTTTATAATAATCTTCCAATTAGAGATATTTCGCAGTTATGTTATCTATTGCGAAAACTTGTTAATTCTGATAGAGACCGATTGCTAAAATTAAAAGCCTTATTCTATGAGCATAAAAAGATTATTGTATTTTATAATTTTGATTATGAGTTAGAGGCTTTACGGAAATTTGGCCAGGATAACGCCATTACTTTTTCAGAATGGAATGGGCACAAGCATGAGGATATTCCAAAGGCAGATTCATGGTTATATTTTGTTCAGTATATGGCTGGTGCCGAAGGATGGAATTGTACCGAAACAGACACTGTCATATTCTTCTCACAAAATTATTCATATAGAATAATGACTCAAGCAGCAGGTCGGATAGATAGACTAGATACCCCATTTATCGATTTATACTATTATATTTTTATTAGTAACTCTATTATTGATTTGGCAATTGATAAAGCTCTTAAAAATAAACAACGTTTTAATGAGAATCGATTCACCAAATTTTAGGCGCGGGAAAAACATATGCTATAATAGAAGGAATAAGATATGGTTTGCTAAAACATACCTATGTTATTTTTTTTCGAAAGGATCTTATGCAAGAAAATACTTTTCAAGCAAAATTAATTAATGAATTAAAGAACAGGCTTCCGGGGTGCGAAGTTATTAAAAATGATAGTAGCTACATTCAGGGAATCTGTGATTTGATAATACTTTATAAAAATAAGTGGGCAATGTTAGAGGTTAAAAAATCTAAAACATCTGCTAAGCAACCGAACCAAGAATATTACGTCGAAAAATTTGGAGCGATGTCTTATGCAGCATTTATTTATCCCGAGAATAAGGAGATAATATTACATGAACTGGAACGATCACTCCTCTCTTAAAGATGAACATGCGTTTTTATCTCCATCAAAGTACCACTGGGTTAACTATGATTCAGAAAAGTTAGAAAGTGTATTTCTATCGTGGCTAGCTATTCAAAAAGGGACAGAACTTCATGATTTAGCCTCTAGATTAATTGATCTTGGCCAGAAGTTACCAAAAAGTAATAAAACATTGAATCTGTTTGTTAATGATGGAATCGGTTTTAAAATGATAACCGAACATACTTTATTTTATTCTAATAATTGTTTTGGAACTGCAGATGCAATTTCTTTTAGAGATAACATTCTGCGCATTCATGATTTAAAAACTGGTAAAAGCGCTACTTCCATGAAACAACTTGAAATTTATGCAGCACTTTTCTGTTTAGAGTATGATGAAAATCCAAATGCTATTGGAATCGAATTAAGAATATATCAATTGGATGAGGTTTTGGTATATAGTCCAGAGCCCGAAGAAATTTTGTATATTATGGAAAAGATTAAGGACTTTGATAAAAGAATTCAACGACTAAAAGATAAGGAGTAATGGGCATGAGCGAATTAAAGCATATCGGTGTCGCCCGAAGATCCGGGAGATATCCTTGGGGCAGTGGCGACGATGGATATCAACGAAATTCTTCTTTTAGAGGTCGCGTTCAAGAACTAGCCAAACAAGGTTTGAGCCAAAAGGAAATCGCTGATGGATTGGGATTAACGACAACGCAGTTGAGAGCAGAGTTATCATTAGAAAAAGCGGCGCAAAGAAAAGCCGATTCCGCCTTAGCTCAACGCTTATCGGATAAAGGATATTCTCCAACTGAAATTGGTAAGCGAATGGGGAAAAACGAAAGTTCCATTCGGAGTTTATTAGATCCAGTGATGCAGGAAAGAGCTTTAATAACCGAAAATACCGCTGATATGTTGAAAAGTCAAATATCAGAAAAAATGTATTTAGATATTGGAGCTGGAGTTGAAACTCACATCGGTGTTTCTAGGACAAGGCTTAATACAGCTATAGCTCAGCTTGAAAAACAAGGTTATAAGGTCCAGTATATCCAGACCGACCAATTAGGGACTGGAAAAAAGACGACAGTCAAAGTTTTAACTAAAGACGATGTAGATTATTCGACTCTTGTAAAAAATAAAGATAAAATTAGAGGAATTACAGAATGGTCCGATGATGGAGGGCGATCATATCTTGGATTAGAACCGGTTATTAATATCAGTAAAGCTCGAATTGATGTTAGATATAAGGAAGATGGTGGAGCAGATATGGATGGCGTTATACAACTTCGCCGAGGAGTAAATGATATTTCTCTTGGAGAAGCAAAATATGCGCAAGTTCGTATTGGTGTTGAAGGCGGAAAGTATTTAAAAGGAATGGCCATATATTCTGATGATCTACCACCCGGTATAGATATTAGATTCAATACAAATAAAGCAAAAGCGGATGGATTTGATGGAGCTTTAAAAAATGTAAAAAATGATCCAGATAATCCATTTGGCGCAACCGTTCGTCAGAAACATTATGTTGATGCAGATGGAAAGGAAAAATTATCTGCAATTAATATTGTAAATGAGGAAGGGTCTTGGGGAACATGGTCAAAAACATTATCCTCCCAGATGTTATCAAAGCAATCACCATCTTTAGCTAAGCAACAACTCGATATTGCTTTAAAAATAAAACAGGAAGAATTTGATGATTATAATTCATTAACGAATCCTGCTGTAAAAAAAAGGTTGTTATCTTCTTTTGCTGATGAATGTGATTCAGATGCAGTTCACCTTAAAGCGGCAGCCATGCCGCGCCAAGGAAGCTATGTTATTTTGCCAACGTTGGACTTAAAACCAACAGAAATCTATGCTCCAAACTATAAAAATGGAGAGTCTGTAGTTTTAGTTAGATATCCGCATGGTGGTATCTTTGAAATACCAGAATTAAAAGTTAATAATAACAATCCAAAAGCCAAATCTATATTTGGAAATGCTCAGGATGCTGTTGCTATTCACCCAGATGTTGCAAAGAAATTATCAGGAGCAGATTTTGATGGAGACACAGTATTAGTAATTCCAAATGGAAGAAAACAAGTTCAAACATCATCATCCTTAAAAGGTCTTGCTGATTTTGATCCAAAAACGGCTTATCCCGGATATCCAGGAATGAAGCCTCTTACTGCTCGAAATAAGCAAACGGAAATGGGGAAAGTTTCAAATCTAATTACCGATATGACCATCAAAGGGGCATCTCATGATGAGATAGCACGAGCAGTTAGGCATTCCATGGTTGTAATTGATGCCGAAAAGCATGGATTAAATTATAAACAATCTTTTAATGATAATGGAATAGCTGCTCTTAAGACCATATATCAGGGTGGTTCAACAAAAGGTGCAGCAACTCTTTTATCAAGAGCTAATGCCGAGACTAGAGTTGAACGACGAAAAGATGCATATAAAGTTGATCCAAAGACCGGTAAAAAAATATTCACTCCTGCTCCCGAAACATATGTAAATAAAAAAGGAAAAGTTGTTGATAAGAAAACAGTTTCCAAGCAAATGTATGAGACCGATGATGCTTTTAAATTAAGTTCCGGTACTCGTATGGAGTCTATTTATGCTGATCATGCAAATGCACTTAAATCTCTAGGAGATAGAGCCCGTAAAGTTTCAGTTAATACCCCCCCTCTAAAGTATTCCCCTTCTGCTAAAAAAGTATATGCTAATGAAGTTGATTCTTTAAAAGCTAAGTTATCAATAGCAATTAGTAATAAGCCCCATGAAAGGCAAGCCTTACTATTAGCTAATAAAGTTGTATCTACTAAGCGTTATGCTAACCCCGATTTGACCCCCGGTGACATTAAAAAGCTTAAAGGTCAAGCATTAGCAGAATCTCGGTTAAGGGTGGGTGCAAAGAAGAAGAGTGTAGATATTAAGCCGAGAGAATGGGAGGCAATTCAGGCCGGGGCTATAAGTAATAGTCTTCTCCACCAGATTTTAAATAATACCAATTTAGATTTAGTCAAGCAGTATGCAACTCCACGCAACTCCACAAAACTCTCTCCCGCTAAGCTAAATAAGGCAAAGATCTTGCTTGACCGTGGGTATACATCAAGTGAAGTAGCTGGAATGTTGTCTATTTCAACTACATTATTAACAAATGCCATTAATGATAAAGGAGGATAACATGGATAAGCAAAAGATTGCAGTATTATTGACAACAATTGACAATCCATTTGATCCTCTAAGTCAATGGAACGAATGGCGGCGCTTTGATGAAGATCATGGCTACTATACATCAGAATACTTAGCAAGAATTGCGAAAGTTTCTGACGAATTATCTGATGCTGATTATCTTAAAGCAGTTGAAGAAGCAGTAGATAGTATTTGTAAATTAAATGTTCTTGGAATTTATAAAAAAATAGAAGTTTTCGAGTAGGGGACGGGGGTATCCTCAAAAAATACCCCCCCTCTCAAATCGCGGGCTCTCAAAAAAAACTCCGGGGGAAAAATTAGGGCCTCCCTTGGGTGCCTATTGCTTTTTTCATCTGGCCTTGGCTAGATCGGTGTTGGTGAGCACCGTCCTCCTTTCAGACAATAGGCACCTTATGGAGATCCTAAAAGTTCCACCAAACATTATGAAACATATTCAAAACTTTCCGGAAGGAGGCATAAACAATGTCGAAAGATACTAGAAGTAAACAACAACATTCCAGAAAATTGCCTCCGGCCAAAACCCCAGAAGCAAGAGAGAATCAATTAATTGCAATGGCGGTAGATTTAGCGGAAAGGCAACTAATGGATGGGACTGCAACATCTCAGGTCATTACCCATTTTTTAAAGATGGGTTCTACCAAAGAGAAAGTTGAAAAAGAGATTTTGGAAAAGCAGAAAGAATTAATTACAGCTAAAACCGAGGCACTTAAGTCTCAAAAGAGAATCGAAGATCTTTATGCGAATGCACTTAATGCTATGCGCCGATATTCTGGAGTTTCAGAATTGGATGACGAAGAAGATGACTAGAAACTATGAAGATCTTATTAGATTAAAAACTTTTGAAGAGCGATTTGATTATTTGAAATTAGATGGAAGTGCTGGAGTAGCAACATTTGGATTCGATCGATATTTGAATCAATACTTTTACACATCCTACAAATGGAGACAGGTTCGACGCGATGTAATTGTTAGAGATAGTGCTTGCGACCTGGCGATTCCAGAGCGTGCAATATTTGGTGCAATCAGAGTTCATCATATGAATCCAATTACTCTTGAAGATTTAGAATTTCAAAAGGATATTGCAATTGATCCAGAGTTTTTAATTTGTGTTTCATTGAATACGCACAATGCAATCCATTTCGGAAACAAAAAAAATCTTTTTGATTTGCCAAAGGAAAGAAAGAAAGGAGACACAAAATTATGGAATTAAAAACAAGAGCCATTGCGCATTATGGTATCTTAGGACAGCGATGGGGAATAAGAAAAAAGGAAGAAACGAAG
>ERZ795055.1461-NODE-1461-length-18986-cov-5.526649_pt1 | contig 18986 bp, 14 predicted proteins | sample MGYA00375139_ERZ795055 | MGnify/ENA primary metagenome ERZ795055 (study PRJEB30184, sample SAMN05720283) | anaerobic digester metagenome | isolation source: active sludge of municipal wastewater-treating anaerobic digesters | place: USA | collected 2015-01-23 ... | reverse complement strand
CACCGCCTCACTACCTGGTTCGATGTGTTTCTTCCAACCCTTAACCTCGAAAAGAATGAGGTGGCAAACCTGGTCTCAGATTCTACCGTATGGTGGTTGAATGAATTTCAGCTCGACGGGTTCAGACACGATGCTGCCAAGCATATCCCGTTGTCGTTCTGGAGAATGCTTACCTATAAAGTAAGAAAGCAGGTGGTGTTTGCTGAAAAAAGGCCGGTGTACCAGATTGGGGAAACCTATGGCGGCAAGGAACTTATCGGAAGTTATCTCGGTAGCGGCCTCCTCGACGCCCAGTTCGACTTTAATGTGTTTGATGCGGCGCTGGGTGCTTTTGCCGGCGGACGCCCATTTGTCCCGCTATCGAATCGCCTGATGGAAAGTCTGGAATATTACGGACATCACAACCTGATGGGGAATATCACCGGTAACCAGGACCGTGGAAGGTTCATCTCCTATGCCGGAGGAGATCTGAAATTTGAGGAAAATGCCAAAGAGGCAGGCTGGACCCGGGAGATTGGTGTCGGTAATCCGGTAGGCTACAAACGTTTGCAGATGATGATGGCATTTATCATGACCATCCCCGGAATTCCGGTGATCTACTACGGCGATGAATTCGGGATGCCCGGAGGCAATGACCCTGATTGCAGGAGGATAATGCGTTTTGGAGATCAGCTCAGTGATCCTGATAAAGAGAACCTCAGTATTACCCGCAATCTTACAGGTATCAGACGGAATAATCTGGCATTGCAGTATGGTGATATTACCTGGCATCTTGTGGATGAACACGTTTTCGCTTATGCAAGATCCTACTTCGGCAATACCGTAATTGTGGTTTTCAACAATAGCCTGGAAGAAAGGAAAATCAGCATCGACCTCACGGATTTTGCACCGGGGAAAAATTTCCTGCCCCGATTCGGCCATCAGGTAACATCGGGGAAAGATCTGCTTACCGTATCTTTACCCGGCAATTCATTCGAAATACTCATTAATCCCTGAATATACCCATGAAGAAACCCATCCTTATTGCTGCGGCAGTTGCTCTCTGTGCAACAGCATGCCATAATGAACAAAAAAATGAATCCATGAAGATGAACGGAACCCATGAAGACTGGTCGAGGAGCGCAGTGATCTACGAGGTAAACATCAGGCAATACACACCTGAAGGCACCTTTAACGCTTTTTCCACGCATCTTCCAAGGCTTCAGAAAATGGGCGTTGACATTCTGTGGCTGATGCCGGTTCATCCCGTTGGAGAACTCAACCGCAAAGGCTCACTGGGAAGCTATTATGCCGTAAAGGATTACCGGGCGGTAAATCCTGAGTTCGGAACGATGGAGGATTTCAGGAATCTGGTAAACAAAGCACATGACCTGGGGATGAAGGTGATGCTCGATTGGGTCGCCAATCATGCAGCCTGGGATAATGTATGGACCATTACCAATCCAGACTTTTTCGAGAAAGATGAAAAGGGAAAATTCGTTTCACCCTACGACTGGACCGATGTGATTTCACTGGATTATAACAACCGGCAGATGCGCGACTCGATGATTGCGGCCCTGAAGTTCTGGATCACAGAAACGGGCATCGACGGGTACCGCTGTGATGTGGCAGGTATGGTACCTACCGATTTCTGGGACGAAGCGCGTAAGGAGCTGGAAGCATTAAAACCTCTGTTCATGCTGGCTGAGGATGAAGATAATGCAGATCTTCTCAGAGAAGCCTTCGATATGAATTATGCCTGGAAGGTGCATAAAATCATGAATGGGATTGTGAAAGAGGAAAAAACCCTGCAGGATCTGCAGGATTATTTCCGATGGAATGATTCCGCATTTAAACCGGATGATTACCGGATGAATTTCATCACCAACCACGACGAAAACTCATGGAACGGAACGGAGTTCGAGCGCCTCGGGGCTGCTACGGAGGCTTTTGCAGCATTCACCTTTGTGATGCCGGGCATGCCGTTGATGTACAGCGGTCAGGAAGCCGGCCTGGATAAGAGGCTCAGGTTTTTTGACAAGGACACCATTGACTGGACCACCGTAAAATATGAGGATCTGTACAGCAATCTTATCAGAATCCGAAAGAAGAATTCATCCCTCTGGAGTGGTTCCTATGGCGCACCCATGGAGATGCTGAAAACCAGCAGCCCGGAACAGGTGTTTGCATTTATCAGGCAGAATAACCAGGTGGCCATTGCTGCTGTATTCAATTTTTCCGATAAACCCTGCAACGATCTGAAGATAAACCTCGACGGAAACTGGAAGAATATGATGACCCGGGACAAGATGCGGTTCAGGGAAGAGACGCGTATTAGTCTGAAACCATGGGAGTATCTGATTCTCAAGCAGAAGTAAATTGAATTGAGAATCAATCCTCCTTAAGCAGCTGTTTGTTTACCTTTGCCGGCGATTGAACCTTAACCGTTACCTATGCTCCAAAGGCTTGTCATTACCAACTATGCCTTGATCCGTCACCTCGATCTTTCGTTTGGAGCGGGGTTATCTACCCTTACCGGTGAAACCGGAGCCGGGAAATCGATTATGCTGGGAGCCCTGGGTCTTGTGCTTGGAAACAGGGCAGATACACAGGTCCTCTGGGATAAGGAGGAAAAATGTGTGGTGGAAGCAACCTTCAGGGTGCAGGGATATCAGCTGGAAGAGTGGTTCAGCGGGAATGACCTCGATTATCTGCCCGAAACGATCCTGCGCCGGGAAATCACTCCGGCCGGTAAATCCCGTGCTTTTATCAACGATACTCCTGTAACCCTGCCGCTGATGAAAGAGGTGGGTTCCCGCCTGGTGAACATTCATTCCCAGCATGAGATCCTCCTGCTCAATAACCGCGATTTTCAGCTTGCAGTGATTGATTCGTTTGCTGGAATCGAAAAGGAGGTGGACGCCTATCAGACATTATTCAGGGATTATACCCGCCTGAGGGAAAAACTCGCTGCGATAAGGGAAGAACATGCCGCGCAGATCGCACAGCAGGACTACGACATGTTTTTGCTGGATGAACTCCGTCTGGCTGAACTGGACAAGGTTGATCTGCAGGCCATGGAAGCCTCGTGCCGCATGCTAGAACATGCCGGGGAAATCAGGCTGGTGCTGCACAGGCTGCTGGATCTTTTCAGCAATGAACCGGTGAACCTGATATCAGCCTTTCGTAATGCATCTGAAAGCCTGTACCGTATGGAAGCAGGCGGAAAGCTGGCACAAGTGGCAGAGCGGTTGAAATCGATGTGGCTCGAAACAGACGATTTAAACCGTGAAATGGAACTCCTTGCCGGTGAAGTGGATGACAACCCCGAAGAGCTCGCAACCATCCGTGACCGGTTGAGCCAGCTGTACCATATCATGCAGAAGCACCGGGTAAACGACCTGGCAGGCCTTATCAGCATTCGCGATACGCTCAGCGAGAAATGGCTGAAGCACAATGACCGTGGAACCGAAATCTCCAGGATCTCGGCTGAATGTGAAATAAAATATCAGGAACTAAAGGATCGCTGCGCAAAGCTTTCCAGGGAAAGGGCACAGGCCTCCAAACCCCTTGCGGAACATCTGGGCGGTATTCTTGCAAAGCTCGGGATGCCACTGTCAGCAGTGAATTTTCAGATCACTCCTTTGCCGGAACCCGGTGCAGATGGGTCGGACCATGTAGAGTTGTTGTTCAGCGCAAATGCAGGTTCAGATCCAAGTCCGGTGAGCAGGGTCGCCTCCGGTGGGGAACTGTCGCGCCTGATGCTGGCCATAAAATCGGTGCTTTCGACCCGGCAGCTGATCCCCACCATCATCTTTGATGAGATTGATGCAGGAGTATCCGGTGAGATTGCCGGGAAAGCCGGTAACATCATGCAGCAGATGGGATCTTCAATGCAGGTGATTGCCATCACCCACCTGCCACAGATTGCTGCCAGGGGAGCAGAACAGTTTCAGGCATCAAAATATCTTGAAAACGGACGTACTTTTTCGGTGGTGCAGAAGCTGACCCCCTCCGAGCGTATTGAGGCCATTGCCCGGATGCTGAGTGATGGCGACCCCACACCCGAATCGCTGGCGAATGCCCACAGGCTCATGCTTAGGGATAAAAGGTGAACAAATCGGAAACCTGCCTGTTTTGTCTAAGTAATCGTTAAACATTTTTCTCTATGGCATACAATCTACTGAAAGGAAAGCGGGGCATCATCTTCGGACCGCTCGACGACAAATCCATTGCATGGAAAGTGGCAGAACGTGCCCATGAAGAGGGAGCCCGTTTCACCCTCTCCAATACGCAGACAGCCATCCGCTTCGGAACCATCAGCGAGCTTTCAGAACGAACAGGATCAGAAGTGATTGCTGCCGATGCCACTTCGGTGCAGGATGTGGAGCAGGTGTTCCGGCGTTCGATGGAGGTATTGGGTGGAAAGGTTGATTTTGTGCTCCATTCCATAGGCATGTCACTCAATGTGAGAAAGGGGAGGAAATATGACGACCTCGATTACGGTTATTTTATGAAAACGATGGATATTTCAGCCTTTTCGTTTCACAAGATGCTGCAGGTGGCACGCAAGATGGACGCCATCAGCGAATGGGGTTCTGTGGTAGCCCTTTCCTATGTGGCAGCCCAAAGAACCCTTTTCCGCTACAACGATATGGCCGATGCAAAGGCAGCCCTCGAATCCATCGCCAGAAGTTTTGGATACATCTATGGAAGAGATAAAAAAATCAGGGTGAATACGATATCCCAGTCACCCACCATGACCACCGCCGGAAGTGGGGTGAAGGGTATTGATAACCTCATCGATTTTACCGACCGAATGTCACCACTCGGAAATGCAACTGCCGATGAATGTGCCGATTACTGTGTAACCCTGTTTTCAGATCTCACACGAAAGGTTACTATGCAAAATCTGTTTCATGACGGAGGCTTCTCCAGTATGGGTATGAGCCTGAAAGCCATGATGATGTACAACAGAAGCCTCGAATGCAAAGACTGCCTGGATCCCGACGATCCGGAGCTATTGAAATCCCTTGATGATTGACCTATGAAACTTGAAAACCGTCGGATCTGGATCACAGGCGCAGCATCCGGGATTGGGGAAGCCATGGCGCGTCAGCTCTCTGGGGTAGCCTCCCTGCTGATCATTTCTGATCTGAATGCTGAACGTCTCCTCGCGCTTAAGCCTGAACTGGAAAAGGGGATTACCACGGTTGACGCCCTGCCCTTCGATCTCAGCAACCGGACAGAGGTTGAAAAAGCGGCAGACAAAGTACTGGCAACCTACGGAGGAGTGGACTTGCTGATCAATAATGGCGGAATCAGTCAGCGCGGGCTCTTCTATGAGACTACTGAAGAAGTTGATCGCAGGATCATGGAAATCAATTACTTCAGCTATGTCGTACTTACTAAAAAGATGCTGCCGCCAATGCTTGCACAGGGTTTCGGGCACATCGCTGCCACCAGCAGCATGACCGGTAAGTTTGGTTTTCCCCTCAGATCCTCCTATGCTGCCTCAAAGCATGCTGTGCAGGGCTATTTCGAAACGGTGGGACTTGAATTGTACGACAGGGGAATCAGGGTAACCGTAGCCTCTCCGGGAAGGATACGTACCAATATTTCAGTGAATGCCCTGTCGGGGGAAGGGACACGTTATGGTCAGATGGATCCCGGTCAGGCAGGAGGTATGCCGGCAGAGAAGTGTGCAGCACGATACCTGAGGGCCATACGGCGGGATCAATGGGAAGTGTATATCGGTTATAATGAAATACTTATGATCTGGTTTAAACGCTATCTTCCGTGGTTATTCAGAAAACTGGCGTTGCGGGTGGGCAAAGTGTAAATCCCGCTTGAAGAAGGGTTACGGTTTTTGTACCTTTGCAGGTACATTCGCATATGTACTTCTCAAAAAAACCAATCGCAATGAAATATTCTATCGCAGGAATCCAGCAGGTGGGTGTTGGTGTTACAGATGTAAAAGAGGCATGGGCATGGTACAGGGAGCATCTTGGGATGGATATCAGGATTTTTGAAGATGCCAGCATTGCCGGATTGATGTTGCCCTACACGGGAAATGAACCGCGGGAGCGATACGCAGTACTGGCTTTTAACCTTCAGGGAGGAGGGGGCTTTGAGATCTGGCAGCATACCGGCAAAAAACCCGTGTATGCTGATGAACCACACCGGCTGGGGGATACCGGGATTCTGATTACCAAAGTGAAGAGTTATAATCTTGAAGCCGCCCATTGTTTTCTGGTCCGGAAGGGCATTGCCGGCCTTTCAGGTATCCAGAAGGACCCGGAGGGAAGGAAGTCTTTCTTTCTCAAAGATCCATGGGGAAATCTTTTTCAATTATGTGAAAGCAGCGATTTCTTCCATACCATGCGACCCATCCACAATGGCGGAGTTTCGGGAGCAGTGATCGGTGTTTCGGATATGGAGAAGAGTTTCAGGGTGTATCGTGATCTGCTGGGGTATGACCAGGTGGTTTACGATATCAATGGCCATTTCATGGACCTTGAATACATTGAAGGTTCCGAGGGGAGGTTTCGCAGGGTATTGCTACGTCACAGCCAGCCCCGAAAAGGAGCTTTCAGCCCGCTGTTGGGCAAAACAGAGATTGAACTGGTACAGGCCCTTGACCGCCAGCCCAGACAGATTTTCCGCGATCGAATGTGGGGCGATCCCGGCTTTATACACCTCTGCTTTGATATCAATGGCATGGATGACCTTAGGGAAACCAGTGCCTCACATGGATTTCCCTTCACCGTGGATAGTGCAAAAAGCTTCGACATGGGCGAGGCTGCTGGCCACTTCAGCTATATTGAAGATCCGGATGGCACCCTGATCGAATTTGTTGAGACCCACAGACTTCCCCTCATAAAAAAACTGGGCTGGTATCTCGATCTGCGTAAACGAAACCCCGAGAAGCCCCTGCCGGGTTGGATGCTTAGGGCAATGCGGTTTAACAGGGTGAAATAAAGGGATCTGTTCCTCTTACTGCTTCTTTTTGATGATGGCAGGGATCTTCCGGCGCCTGCGCAGCAGCTTTTTCAATTCAGGCTCCAGATCTTCCTGACGCAATGCCTCATCATCATCATAGATCAGAATCCTGGCTTTCTTGAGTTTTCTCGTTTCCAGGAGCTTTTCAAGCGACAGGATCAGTGAGGGAAGCAATATCAGATTCGTAAACATAGCCAGCAACAGGGTGAGGGAAACCAGGATTCCCATCGCCTGGGTGCCCCCAAATCCTGATGCGCTGAAGATTCCAAATCCGAAAAACAGCGTAATGGATGTGTACATCATACCGAAACCTGTTTCCCGTAAAGCCAATATCACACTCTTTCTCTTGTTGCCGCTGTTCAGCCTCAGCTCCTGCCGGAACTTGGCCAGAAAATGGATGGCACTGTCAACCGAAATCCCGAAGGCAATGCTGAAAACCAGGATGGTGGAAGGTTTTATCGGTATACCGGTATATCCCATGATCGCACCTGTAAATAATAATGGTATAATGTTGGGTATCAGTGATATAAGTACCATTCGGGTGGATCGGAAAAGCCATACCATAAATCCTGCAATTACCAGGATTGCAAGCCCCAGGCTCTGAAACAGGTTATTCAGCAGAAAACCGGTTCCTTCCAGAAACACTACTGCCATTCCGGTGGGTTCAATGGTATACTGATCGGGTACCATGTATCTGGCAAGAATCTCCTCCTTTTTTTCTTCATCCCAGCTCTTCCACTCCTGCGCGGTGAATGGTTTCACCGCCAGATTGGTTCTGGCCATAACATCCTGATTTCCATTCTCTTCAAACGCTTCTATCAGGCTGCTGATCGGTTCTTCTTCTTCAAAGTCGAGATTGTACCATTTCGGAGGATTAAAAACCCTTGCCACCAGGGGTTCCAGGGAGTCTTTGATCTGTTTGATCTGCTTCGATCCGATATTGGCCATCTGCATGCTGACACGGGTGTATCGCCGTGTGGAGTCAATAAATGGCCTGAAGGCATTTGAGTTGATGGAATCGCGGCTCAGATACATTTTTAGCTCTGAGAGTTCGGTTGCGGTGGGTACGAGGTAGTATTGCGGATCGCCATCGTGGTGCGCCTGATTGAGAAAACTGATCCCATCAATCACCGACAGGGGCGGAGAAAGGTAGCGCGACAGCAGTGAATCGGCCTGTATTTCCCTGTAGAATCTGCTGATATGGTATAGGGTACGGCCATTGTTACTGAACACACCATCTTTATTGCGGGTATCAATCTTCAGTTCAAAAGGCAGCACGCCGGTAAAATGCTGTTCAAAAAACATGAGATCCTTATAAATCGGATCCTTTTTCGAGATATCATCCACCACATTCCCTGTGGTGGATATCAGGAACATTCCTGCAATTGTAATGGCCAGTACGATCCCGGTACCATAATAGACTTTATTCCGGTGATCGATGGTAAGCCTGACGATTTTTCCGACCTGCTTCCGGAAAAACACATTTTCGAGATGCCGGATATGTTTGTCGGTAGGGGAAGGCAGATAGCTGAAGATGATGGTAAAAAGGGTTAATGAAAGGAGGTAAAGCCCGATAATGTTGATCGAGGCTATCAGGCCGAACTGCTGAAGCACGTGGCTTTTTACAATAATAAAGGTGGCAAATCCGATGGCAGTGGTGAGGTTGGTCATCATGGTGGCGTTGCCAATCCTTTGGATTACCCTGGAGAGAGCTTTGATTTTATTGCCGTGATTCCGGAATTCGTGGTGGTATTTGTTGAGCAGGTAAATACAGTTTGGGATTCCGATCACAATGATCAGAGGGGGGACCATGGCGGTGAGGATGGTAATCTTATAACCCAGCAGATGCATACTCCCCAGCACCCACACTACTGCAATGCCCACAATGAGCAGTGAGGTGGCCACCACCCTGAAGGATCGGAAAAACAGGTACAGAATGATGGCCAGGATGAGGGCCGCAAGGGCGATGAAGATCAGAACCTCCCGTTTTACCTTGGCCATCATCTGGGTTCGGATGTAAGGCATCCCGGAATAATGGAGTTTGATCCCGGTATTATCCTCGAATTTTTTTGCCACCTCCGTCACCTCATTCACAAAGGTGATTCGCCCTTTGGAATTCAGGATTTTATGGTTCAGGGTGATGGCCATGATATGCACAAAACCGGTGTCCGTTTTGTTGTAAAGGTTTCCTTCGTACACCTTCAGCTTTTCCAGTACACTGAGGATGCTATCCAGCTCTGCCTGTGTTTCGGGTTTTTTGCCGGCAACATTCACCAGTCTGAGTTTGGATCTGCCGGTAATTTTTTCGATATTGTAGAAATTGGCAATGGAAAGCACCGTATCTACCCCTTCGATATGGTTGATAGCTGCAGTAAGATCCCAGTATTCCCGGTACGGCTTCAGCTTCAGAATGGCAGGATCGTCGGAGCCCAGAATCATCACCGAAGCATCCTGTCCGAATTTGTCCTTAAACTCCTGGTAGGTAACAAACGTTGGGTCATCTTCCGGCAGAAGCTGCACCATATCATAGTCCATCTCCAGCCTGAACGCCATGAACGCCATGAAAATCGTAATGGAAAAAATGGTCGCCAGAATGGCGATTCTGTTCCTGAGAATGATTCTGACGATTACTGTCCACATACCCGCTTCCCTCCTTCCCCTTGATTCCGGCCAGGGGAAACCGGCTGCAAAGGTATAAAATTCCAACAATTCCTTTTCGTATCTTTGCCCCTCGTTTTAACCCAAAGAATCTATGTTTGAGAGCTTAAGTGAAAGGTTTGACAGGGCGCTGAAAGTGCTGAAAGGGCAGGGGCGCATCACAGAGATTAACGTAGCCGATACGCTGAAAGATGTGCGGAAGGCATTGCTTGATGCGGATGTGAGCTATTCTATTGCGAAGGATTTTGCAAATCGTGTAAAGGAGAAGGCCTTGGGGATGAATGTCCTTAACTCCATTTCTCCGGGCCAGCTGATGGTAAAAATCATGCACGACGAGCTCACTGAACTGATGGGGAGCGAAAACAGTGATATCAATATCAAGGCAAAGCCCTCCGTCATTTTGATCGCAGGTCTCCAGGGATCCGGAAAAACCACTTTCGCGGCCAAGCTGGCCTGGCATCTGAAAAACAAACGGGGTAAGATGCCTTTGCTGGTGGCCTGCGATGTGTACCGTCCGGCAGCCATCGACCAGCTCAAAGTGCTGGGATCCCAGATAGAAGTTCCGGTATACACTGAGGAATCCAACCTGAATCCTGTGAACCTGGCGAAAAACGGGATTGCCCATGCCAGATCCACCGGACGCGATATCATCATTATCGACACTGCAGGTCGTCTGGCCATCGATGATGCCATGATGAAGGAGATCTCAGATATCCACAAGGCGGTGGTGCCTCACGAGACCCTGTTTGTGGTGGATGCCATGACCGGGCAGGATGCGGTGAACACAGCCAGGGCATTTAATGATGTGCTCGACTTTGATGGAGTGGTGCTTACCAAAATGGATGGCGATACCCGTGGCGGTGCTGCACTCACGGTAAAAGCGGTGGTGAATAAACCCATCAAGTTTATTGGTGTGGGTGAGAAAATTGATGCACTCGATCTCTTCTATCCCAAAAGAATGGCCGACAGGATTCTGGGAATGGGGGATATCGTAACCCTTGTCGAAAAAGCCCAGGAGCAGTTTGATGCAGAAGAGGCCGTAAGGATCCAGCGTAAACTGGCAAAAAACACTTTCGACTTCGATGATTTCCTGAAGCAGATCCGTCAGGTGAAAAAGATGGGAAATGTTAAGGATCTGATGGGAATGATCCCCGGGATGGGGAAAGCCCTGAAAGATATTGATATTGACGACAATGCTTTTAAAGGTATAGAGGCGATCATTCAGTCAATGACCCCCCAGGAACGCCAGAACCCGCACATTATCAATGCAAACCGCCGCAAGAGAATAGCCAATGGTTCAGGTACGGAGATTCAGGATGTGAACAGGCTGATCAAGCAATTTGAAGATACCCGGAAAATGATGCGTACCCTTACCGCCGGCGGCGCCAAACAGGCGATGCGCAATATGCGGAACATGCAGGGATTGCGTCGCAGGTAGAACAATACCGGTATCAAACTGTTATTTGTCTAACCAAACTGAAAACCCATATGATCCTGATCGACGGAAAACAAACAGCAGAAGATATTCGCCTGGAAATCGCCAGGGAGGTGGCTTCCATGATCGACAAAGGCATAAAGGCACCTCATCTTGCCGCGGTTATCGTTGGTGAGGATCCTGCTTCACAAACCTACGTTGCCAGTAAGGAGAAACAGGCCAAAGCTGCCGGTTTTACCTCCACAGTGTACAGGTTGCCTGCAGCAACCACCGAACAGGAACTTCTGGGGGTGATTGATTTTCTGAATGATGACCCCGATGTGGACGGGTATATCGTGCAGTTGCCTCTGCCCGGCCATATCAACAGCAATACGGTGTTACAGGCAGTTGCACCCGAAAAGGATGTGGACGGCTTTCATCCGGTGAATGTAGGCCGGATGGCCCTGGGCCTGCCCTGCTATGTGCCTGCTACTCCGCATGGCATCATGGAGCTCCTCCGAAGGTACCAGGTAGAGACCACCGGTAAAAAATGTGTGGTGCTGGGACGCAGCCATATCGTCGGTTCCCCGGTTTCCATCCTCATGTCGCAGAAAGGTACCCCTGGTGATGCCACGGTTACCCTGTGTCACAGCAAAACAGCCGGCCTGGCACAGATTGCCGCCGAAGCCGATATCCTGATCGCTGCCATCGGCAAACCCGGTTTTGTGACCGCTGATATGGTGAAAGAAGGTGCCGTGGTGATAGATGTCGGGATCCACCGTATCGAAGCCCCTGATACCAAAAGTGGCTTCAGACTGGTCGGAGATGTTGACTTCGAGGCAGTGGCAAAAAAAGCATCCATGATTACACCGGTACCGGGAGGAGTTGGCCCTATGACCATTGCTTCCCTGTTGCAGAATACCCTGAAAGCCGCCAAGAAGGAGATCTACGGATGACCTCTCCCGGCAGCAAAGGGCAGGCTGATGCGAAAGCCCCCTCCGAAGGCCTGCCGGTGATGGAAATTTTCGCTACGCTGCAGGGCGAAGGGTACCACACCGGAAAACCTGCAGTTTTTGTGAGACTTGCCGGATGTGACCTTGCATGCCACTGGTGCGATGTGAAAGAATCATGGAATGCCGGTTGCTGGCCTGAAAAACCCCTGGCTGAGATCATGGATGAAATTGAGGCCTTTCGTATCCCTGCCGTGGTGGTAACCGGCGGTGAACCTCTGATGAATGACCTCAATGACCTTACCATCGCTTTGAAATCAAAGGGTTACGATACCTTCCTCGAAACCTCGGGAAGCTATCCGATGACGGGGATCTGGGACTGGATTTGCCTTTCCCCCAAAGAGCAGCAGCCCCCGCTTCAGGATAACCTTGCTTTGGCGCACGAGCTCAAAGTGGTGGTACAGGCACCTGCCGATCTGCACTGGGCTGAAAAGCATGCGGCTTTGGTAAGCCCCGGTTGCAAGTGCTTCTTGCAGCCCGAATGGTCCGTGTGGAAGGAGGTGACGCCCCTCATCACAGATTATATTCTCAGAAATCCCCGTTGGATGCTATCTTTGCAAAGCCATAAATACATCGGAATTCCATAAGATCAGGTCTTTTCAGGCGTTTATACTTCATACCATCCAGCAGATGCACCGTTTATGTATTCTTTTGTTGCTGATATATACAGCATTAAGCCTTCCGGCCCAGCAGTCGTGGAGCTCGGATAACCGCAAGGCGGTTGCCCGTATGAACCAGGCTGTGAAAAGCTATGAAGAGGGAGACTCAGAAACCGCATTCGATCTGGTAGGAAAAGCCATTAAGGCCGATTCATCCTTTATTGAAGCCTATATCCTTATGGCTGAGATATGTATGGACCTCCCGGGAAAAGATTCAATTGCCATCTTTGCCCTGGAATATGCAGTTGCCATCAACCCAGGGTTTTATCCTGCCAATCTGGTAAACCTGTCCGAGCTCTACATCCGGCATTCCCGGTACCCCGAAGCCCTGATTATGCTTGACCGGCTGAAAACCATTGCACAGGCCGGTGCCCAGACGCTGGCAAGGGGGGAACGACTTGAGAAATCGTGCCAGTTTGCCATCAGGGCGCTTAAAAACCCTGTTCCTTTTAATCCTGTAAACCTCGGGGGCGGTGTCAATACCGAACTTGATGAATACCATCCCAGCCTTACGGTGGATGAAAAATGGCTCCTCTATACCAGGGCCGATGTCCCGCAGGTCAAAAAGGACAGGATGGATGAAAACCTGTATATCAGCCAGTTCCGTGATTACCGGTGGCAATCGGCCCGGAACATTGGCAGACCCGTCAACACCATATTCAACGAAGGAGCCGCAACATTGTCACCCGACGGACAAATGCTTGTGTATACCATGTGCGAAATAGCCGGGCAATACGGGAACGGTTTGAAGGGATACGGAAGCTGCGATCTGTTCCTTGCATGGAAAACTGCCGAGGGCTGGACAACCCCTGCAAGCCTCGGATCAGCCGTCAACACCTCCCGCTGGGAATCCCAGCCGGCCCTGGATGCAGATGCCAGGACACTCTATTTTGTGAGGTCAGTGGCACCGGGAAATTCAGATATCTTCTTCACTACCAGAAATGAAAAAGGGTACTGGAATGTGGCACAACCTCTCGGTGGTACCATTAACACCCCGGGAAAAGAGATGTCCGTTTTTATCCACCCCGATGGCCATACCCTGTATTTCTCCTCCGACGGACACCCGGGCATGGGAGGCCTCGATGTGTTCATGTGCCGCAGGCAACCCGATGGCAGCTGGGGCGATCCGGTGAATATGGGATATCCGCTGAACACCTCAGGCGATGAATCAGGGTTTGTTATAGCCGGCAGTGGTAGCATGGGTTTCTTTGCAAGCGAGCGCGAAGGGGGTTATGGCGGAATGGATATTTACAGTTTTGAACTCGACCCTTCCCAGCGCCCCTGGCCGGTGACCTACCTGAAAGGTATTGTGTACGATGCTGAGTCCACACACCCTCTCGAAGCTGCCGTGGAACTGATTGATCTTGAGACAGGCAGCATCCTCTTCAGCACATTTTCCAACCCCGAAACAGGCGATTTCCTGGTAAGCCTCCCTGCCGACAAAACCTATGCACTGAATGTGAACCGCGATGGATACCTGTTCTATTCAGACCATTTTGAGCTGAAAGGAGAAGGTACCTCCCTGAAGCCTTTCCTGAAGGACATACCCCTTCAGCCTATCAAAAAAGGTGAATCAGTGGTGCTCAGAAATATTTTCTTCGACACCGATCAGTTCACCCTGAAACCGGAATCGAGGGTAGAACTCGACAGGCTTGTGACCCTGCTGACGGCCAATCCTGCCATCCACATCGAAATTGGCGGCCATACCGATAATACCGGCTCCAGGAAGCACAATGAGACCTTGTCGGAAAACAGGGCTAAAGCTGTGGCTGACTATCTGATTGCCAAAGGGATACTCTCTGCCCGTCTTACCTTCAGGGGGTACGCAGATACCGTTCCCATTGCAGACAACCGCACCGACGAAGGAAGGGCCCAGAACCGAAGGACCGAATTTACGATCATCAGGTATTGATTTTTATGGATGCACTTCAGGCCAAACAACGGATCGATCAGCTCAGGAGCGAGCTGAATGAACATAATTACCGCTATTATGTGCTGGCAGCACCGGTGATCAGTGATTTTGAATTTGATATGCTGATGAAAGAGCTTGAACAGCTCGAAAGTGGATGGCCGCAATTTGCAGATCCCAATTCACCCACCCTGCGGGTAGGAGGGGAGGTGACCCGTGAATTTCCGGTATTCGTGCATGTCAGGCCGATGTTGTCGCTTTCGAATGTGTACAGTGCGGCTGAGCTGGATGATTTCGACCAGCGAGTCCGCAGGCTTACCGATGCCCCTTTCCATTATGTGGCTGAGCTTAAATTTGATGGCGTGGCGATCTCTCTGCATTATGCGGGCGGGAGGCTGGTGAGGGCAGTAACACGCGGTGACGGTGAAAAGGGGGATGATGTAACCGCAAATATCCGCACTATCCGTAGTATTCCTTTGCAGCTCAGAGGTGATGGCTATCCTGATGAATTTGAGATCAGGGGCGAGGTGGTGATGCCTGTGGATGGCTTCAGGGAGCTGAACCGGCAGAGGGAGGAGGATGGAGATGCTCCGTTTGCCAATCCCCGCAACGCTGCCGCAGGAACCCTGAAAATGCAGGACAGTGCCCAGGTGGCCCGCCGGCCTTTGGATTGTTACCTGTATCACATGCTGGGGGATGATCTCCCGGCTGGCAGCCATTCAGGAAACCTTACCTATGCTGCCTCGTGGGGGTTCAGGGTGTTTCCGCATTACCAGGTGTGTAAAAATATGCGTGAGGTGTGGGAATTCATTGAACATTGGGGCGAGGCCCGCCAAAAACTCCCTTTCCAGACCGATGGGGTGGTGGTGAAGATTAATGAAACTGACGTACAGGAAACTTTGGGGTTTACTGCCAAATCCCCACGCTGGGCAGTGGCCTTTAAATACAAGGCGGAGCAGGCCGTAACCCGCTTGCTGGGGGTGGAGTTCCAGGTAGGCCGCACAGGAGCTGTGACCCCGGTGGCCATTCTGGAACCTGTATCGCTGGCAGGTACCACCGTGCAGCGGGCAAGCCTCCACAATGCTGATATCATTCAAAACCTCGGCCTCTGCCTGGGGGATCGGGTGCAGGTGGAGAAGGGAGGGGATATCATCCCGAAAATCGTCGGGGTAGAACCCGGAACCCACGACCTCTTTGCTGAACCGGTGAAGTTCATCGAAAACTGTCCGGCCTGTGGCACTTCCCTGGTGCGTAATGCCGGCGAGGCCCAGCATTTTTGCCCCAATGCCAAGTGTCCGCCCCGTATCAAAGGGGGTATAGAACACTTCATCTCCCGCAAGGCTATGGACATCAAAAGCCTTGGTGAGGGGAAAACCGGATTGCTGTACGATGCCGGATTGCTGCACAACATCGCGGATTTGTACGAACTCACTGCGGACAAGCTCACAGGCCTTGGAAAAGTATATACAGACCCTGTCACCGGAAAGAAAAGGACTATTGCCCTGAAGGAGAAGAGTGTAAGTAATATTCTGGAGGGGATAAAAGCCTCAGGGCAGATCCCTTTCGAACGGCTGCTGTTTGGGCTGGGAATCCGGTATGTGGGAGAAACCGTAGCACGGAACCTGGTGGCCCGCTTCCCTTCGGTGGAGGCGCTGGCATCGGCCACTTTCGAAGAGCTGCGTCAGGTTCCTGAAATTGGTGAACGCATCGCTGAAAGTGTAACGGCTTGGTTCTCAGATGAAGAGAACCGGTCACTGGTGGCCAGGCTTGCCGCTGCCGGTTTGCAGATGCAACAGAAAGCAGGGGGAATTACACAGCTATCGGCCGCACTGGAGGGATTGGGTTTTGTGGTAAGTGGCGTGTTCGCCGAAGTGTCGCGTGATCAGCTGCATGCCCTCATACGCAGCCATGGGGGTAAAGTGCTGTCAGGGGTATCTGCTGCCTGCAACTATCTGGTGGCAGGTGAAAATATGGGGCCTGCCAAGCGTAAAAAAGCTGAAGAATCGGGTGTATCCATCATCGGACTGGAGGAACTCAGGGCTTTAATCTCCGGTCAGGGGTCAGTTTAGCGAAGGGTCAGCCGGGAATTTAAGCCAGGGATCGAAATCCCTGCCCAACCCCTTTACCTTTTTAATCCACAGGTCACTGCTCTCCTCTCCGGTAACTTCTTCCGGGGCAATGTCCGACAGCACCCACGACTTGTTCATCATCTCCTCTTCGAGCTGTCCCGTAACCCAACCGGCATATCCAAGGTAAAACCTTACATGATGGTGCAGCGCAAAGGTCGGATCACTCATGAGTTGTTCCAGGATCTCTGTATCACCTCCCCACCACAGCCCTTTCGTAATGGCTACACTGCCGGGCAACACACCACCCAGGCGGTGCAGATAAAACAGTCCGTCTGACTTCACAGGCCCCCCCAGAAACACCCGTAAGTCGAGCCCGGCAAAGGACTCGGTAATATCCTTTAATCTGAGATCGAGGGGTTTATTCAGAATCACCCCAAATGAACCGTCTTCCCCATGATCGACAAGCAGCACCACGCTCCTCCTGAAAAAGAAATCGTTGAGCAAAGGGTTGCTGATGAGCACCTTTCCCTGCTTCGGTGGTTGGGTATCACGCGTGATGTGCAGCAGTTTATCCAGATCAATCATCTTCCTGACGTATCATGCAAATATAACGTTTACAAAGGGTGCCTGTTACATCCTGTGAAAAAAAAAGTCCCGATGGCCATCGGGACTTTCAGAATTCCACAAGAAGCGGAATTACTTAACAACCTTGGCCAGTTCGCTTCCGGCTTTAAACTTCACCACCTTTTTGGCTTTGATGTCGATCACCTGGTTGGTGAGGGGGTTGCGGCCTTTACGGGCTTGCCTTGCGGAAACGCCGAATGTGCCAAATCCCACGAGAGCTACTTTGTCGCCTTTCTTGAGGGCATCCTGGGTAGCACCCACAAAAGCATCCAGTGCTTTCTTTGCATCGACTTTGGTTAAGTTTGCCTTTGCAGCAATGGCTTCGATAAGTTCTGCCTTGTTCATCTTCTTCTGATTTTTAATGACTAATAAGATTATTAAGCATAGCAAATATAAGTAAAATAAGGGAAAAGTCAACAAAAATCTCATTAAAGTACTGAAATTGTTGAAAAAACGGGATTTTTGTTAATAAAACCCTTGTTATCAGGGGGATTGAGTGCTGTCTGCAGGGAAAAATCCGGCAGATTATTGGAGTTTCCATCCCTCTCCGGCGGCAAATCCCCTGAGAAAATCTTTAGTTATCATCCTGTTTCTGTCCTGGAGTTGCACCTCCTGTACGGAAATCACCCCATCAGGGAGAAGAAAACGGAGGTACGTCCTGCCATCTGTGGAGATAGCGGGGAACTCCTGCGGACTGGTGGTGAGGGGCAGGAGCTGGCTCCTGAAAATTTTCAGCACCTGGCTTCCGTGTGTGGGATGTGTCAGCAGGGTAAATGCTCCGGGGTAAGGAGAGAGCCCTCTGATCTGGTTGTGAATCTGGAACGCAGGGGCTTCCCATCGGATCCGGCAGTCGTCTCTGGTGATTTTGGGAGCTGTGGGGATCTGACCGCTGACCGGGGGTTGGGGTACCGGGCTTACGGTACCGTCTGCGATAGCCTCAACGGTTTTCAGCACAAGGGGCACGCCGGCCACCATCATCCGGTCGTGCAGTTCACCAGCCGTCTCATCAGCCCAGATCTCCATCCTTTCCTGAATGATCATGGCCCCGGTATCGGTTTTATGATCGAGGAAGAAGGTGGTGAGGCCGCTGGTGTGCTCGCCGTTCATGATGGCCCTCTGGATCGGGGCGGCACCCCGGTAGAAGGGGAGCAGGGAGGCATGCAGGTTTATGCTTCCGAAACGGGGGAGCGTGTACACTTCATGTGGCAGCATCCTGAAGGCTACCACCACAATCAGGTCGGGGTTCCAATGCCGCAGGAGCTCAAGAAAGCCCTTTTCCCTGAGGATTTCGGGTTGAGCAAGGGGTAACCCCATCTTCAGGGCAGCCTCTTTCACCGCACTGGCCCTGAGCTTTTTGCCACGCCCGGCAGGTTTGTCGGGAACGGTAACCACACCACAAACGGAATGGCGGCTCTGTACAAGCCCTTCCAGCACAGGTACCGAAAATTCGGGAGTACCCATGTAAACGATCTTCAGGCAGGGGTTTACCGCTGTGTGGGACATGTATATACTATGGTATGCTGCGAAGGTGCACCCTTCAGAGCGTTGTTTCCATCTTCTGCTTCAGTGCGAGCATCGACACTACGGCAGCGGCAGCTTCAATCCCCTTGTTGCCGTGTTTACCGCCTGCCCGATCGAGGGCCTGCTGGTGGGTATCGGTGG
>ERZ795055.1454-NODE-1454-length-19025-cov-5.494781_pt1 | contig 19025 bp, 19 predicted proteins | sample MGYA00375139_ERZ795055 | MGnify/ENA primary metagenome ERZ795055 (study PRJEB30184, sample SAMN05720283) | anaerobic digester metagenome | isolation source: active sludge of municipal wastewater-treating anaerobic digesters | place: USA | collected 2015-01-23 ... | reverse complement strand
ATAAGCTTGAAAAACTCCGCAGGATTAAAAGAAGTTATGGCGAAGGAGATAACATCAGATAATTATTAAAAGGTGGATTTCGAAAAGGACGATATGGAATTAAGTGAGTTGTTCAGGAAGACGTTTGAAAACGCTGAAGTGCTTCCTGATCCTTCAGTAAATGTGAAGCTGATGGGAAAGCTCGCACGCAGGGAATTCCTGTCTTTTAATCCCGGCAGCTTCAATATATATTATCTTGGTGGTTTGGTTGCAGCAGGGCTTACGGCTGCTGTTTTGCTGTTATCTGATAAAGAACCGGTCACTGTGCAGAATGAGAATAATATCCGGATACAGGCATCATCACCTGTAACTGAAAAAGCTGCAGCCCCTGAAATCACTGAACAGAAGCCCTCAGTTCTCTCAGTTCAGCCGGAAAGAAGTAATTTGAGAAAGGGCAGCGATACCCCAACCCGATCAAAAACTGTTGGCAGCAGGATTAGCGACAAGTCTCAGCCAGATAAAACAACAGTTAAAGCAAGGATTTCTGCAAATGAGTTTATAAAGGCAGAGTCAGTGCCTTCAGGTAAGCTTGCTGCTGATATAAATGGCATGAGCAGGATTGTAAGCTCTGTGAGTGATGGTTGCGTCCCATTGAAAGTTGGATTCATAAATGCTTCAAATTCAGCTGATTCATGCAAGTGGAGTTTTGGAGACGGAGGAACGGCAACAGGCAATAAGGTTGAATGGATTTATGATGTTGACGGAGAGTACAAGGTTATAATGGAGGCATTTTCAAACGGAAGACTTGTTGGAACATCAACGACAACAATTAAAGTTTATCCTGTACCTTCAGCAAGGTTTGAGATACATCCGGAAAAGCCTGCAATACCTGATGATGAAATCAGATTTATCAATTATTCGGCTGATGCAGTAAGATATCTCTGGAATTTTGGCGACGGTGAGGGTTCTGAAGTATTTGAACCCCTTCACAGATATGATAAATACAACTCATATAATGTCAGTCTTGTTGCAATAAATGAATACGGCTGCACTGATTCGATTATTGTTATGAACGCCTTTGCAGGTTCAAAATATTTCATTGATTTCCCGAATGCTTTCATCCCTAACCCTGACGGGCCTTCAGGAGGTTACTATACACAGAAAAGTGATGAGTCGGCTCAGGTATTCCATCCAATATTTATGGGAGTCATGGAATATCAGCTTAAGATATTCAGTAAAATGGGCATTCTTATATTTGAGAGCAATGATGTAAACATTGGGTGGGATGGATATTTTAACGGCCAGCTGAGCAATTCAGGCGTTTATATCTGGAAAGTCAGGGGTAAATACCGCAATGGTCAGCCTTTCACAATGATGGGTGATGTGACCCTTCTGAAATACTGAAAATACTGTTACAGGCAGAAAAATATTTAATCAGGCGTTAATCAAAAAAAACAGGCCATTCATCCATAAATATTCATCATTTGTTGAATTATCGCCCATCTGAAACGGGAGTAGCAATTATTTTTGGTAAATTGTAACAGTTTTAAATTTCAAATAGCTATTTTCGTATATACTTACCAGAAGAGTGTTGTGTTGGGCAGGAGGATAATATATCTGATATTATTGGGTACTTTCTATTTAGAATGTTCAGGCCAGGATCCGACTTTCTCCCAGTTCTATGCAAACTCTCTTTATCTGGCTCCATCATTTACAGGTGCAACAGAGGAATACCGTTTCTCCGTGAACTACAGAAATCAGTGGCCGTCAATTCCCGGGGTATTTCATACATACAGCATTTCATTTGACAAGGCAATGCCGGCATTCAACTCCGGCATCGGAGTACTGGCAACTTATGATGTGGCAGGATCGGGAAACCTGAGTACAACAAATATAGGCCTTCTCTATTCTTATGATTTCAATATAAACAAGGAATGGCATATCCGGCCGGGAGTTAATTTTAAGTTCTATTATCTGGGACTAGATATTGGTAGACTTATATGGGCCAGTATGATTTCAGGTACAGGTACAACTCCTTCTATTACACCTCCTCCCTTTGATAATGTTGCTGATGTCGACTTTGCTTCATCTGTTATGGCATATAACGACAGAATATGGGGCGGCATTACACTTGATCATCTTCTGGTTCCAAAGACCTCATTTTACGGAGATGATGCCTCTGTACCAATAAAGATGAACATTTTCGGCGGCATGCAGATTATTAAGCATACACGCCTCAGGCAAAAGTTGCAGGAAGTAATGTCAGTTGCAATGAATTTCCAGAAGCAGGACAAGTATTACCAGACTGATGTAGGATTGTACTATTATAAGGATCCACTCATCTTCGGTCTGTGGTACCGTGGTATCCCTCTTGTTACATCCCAGGCTGGTGATGCAATTATAGGTCTTGTGGGAATAAAAACAAGCAATATTCACATTGGTTACAGCTACGACTTTACAATATCTAATCTTATCAGCTCCACAGGCGGCGCCCATGAGCTAGCTATTATATATGAATTCAATAATCTCTCTCTAGGGCAGCAGCGTAAAAGGATAAGAGCCATTCCATGTCCTGAGTTCTGATATCTGGTTTTATCAACCCTTCCTCCCTTCTGCCTTTCAGCCTGAAAATAACATTTCCCAAGTGGCCCCATTTATTTATTTGTTTATATTTGCGCCTTACTAGTATATTAAAATTAAAATCCGTGATGAAGAAATTATCTGTAATTCTGTATGTTGTAATTTTTCTGGCCATTGCCGGCCTTTATCTTTTACACTTTACCGGAAATAAGAAATGCAGCCAGTCTGAAACAGGCTCATCAGTACCTGCAGGAGGCATAGCCTATGTGAATATTGACTCAATAATTTACAAGTTCGATATGTTCACAGATCGCAGGAATGAGCTTATGGATAAGCAGAAAAAAGCTGAAGCTGAACTTACTTCAAAGGGAAGTCAGTATGAAAGAGGTGCAAGAGATTATCAGGAAAAGGTTCAGAAAGGACTTGTTACACGTGCAACAGCTGCAGAAATGGAGCAGGCTCTTGTTCAGCAACAGCAGGAACTTGTAACCCTCAGGGATCAGCTTCAGGGCAGCCTTATTGAGGAAGAACAGGTAATGAACCGCCAGGTAATAGACTACATAACAACTTTCCTTGAAGAGAACAAGTCTGAGTATAACTATCAGTATATCTTTGGAAAAAGTTTCGGCAGCGTAGTGCTCTACAGCGATTCAACACTCGACATAACACAGAAAGTGCTTGAGGCTCTGAACAAAAAATATCAGACCGAGAAGAAATAGGGCATGAGCTTCGCCTCAGCCTATATTGAAAAACGGGCCCTTTTCCCGCAGCTGATAGATGAGGCACCTGATCAAAATACCAGGATAATTGTTGTTGTCCCGTCTTACGCCGAGACTCAGATAACAAGAATGTTCAATTCACTGCAGGCTGCACATAAGCCTGATTGCAATGTTGAGGTGCTTGTAATTGTGAATGCACCTGAAAATGCTGCGGAAGAAAACATACTGCAGAACAGTAGAACACTTACAGAAATAGAAAGCTGGAAATCAGAAAACAGAAGTTGCTGGTTCCGGCTTTTTTCTTTTTATGTACAGCAGGGTGCAGTTCCGGGCTGGGGCGTCGGGTTGGCACGAAAGACCGGAATGGACGAAGCAGCAAGGAGATTTAATTCAATTGAAAAGCCTGAGGGATTGATAGTTAACCTTGATGCTGATTGCACTGTCAGAGAGAACTATTTCACGGCACTTTTTAATGAGTTTTACCGTGATAACAGGAAAAAGGCCTGCTCAATATATTTTGAACATGAGCTGGAAGGAAGGGAATATGATAAGAGGGTTTACCGGAATATAGCCTTATATGAATTGCACCTGAGATACCTGCTTCAGGCTCAGAATTATGCAGGATTTCCATGGGCATTTCATACTGTTGGCTCCTCAATGGCAGTAAGGGCATCAGAATACGTCGCTGCCGGAGGGATGAACAGGAAACAGGCCGGAGAGGATTTCTATTTTATCCAGAAGCTTGTCGATTCGGGCAACTATTTCAGCCTGAATTCCACTGCAGTGTATCCTTCACCAAGGACATCCTTCAGAGTACCTTTTGGTACCGGTGCTGCCATGGGTAAAATGCAGGAAGATTCAGATACAGAGTATTTTACATATAATATTCAGGCTTTTGATGACCTCAGGATTCTCTTTTCAGGTCTTGATAAAACATTCAGCTCACAAACAGGGGCAGCAGAGTTTTATAATTCCTTGCCTGAAAGCATCCGTACCTTTGTTTCAGAGTCAGAATGGCTTGATAAGCTGACTGAAATTCAACAAAATACTTCAGGTCTGCTTTCTTTCAGGAAAAGATTTTTTGTATGGTTTAATATGTTCAGAATTGTCCGCTACCTGAATTCTGTTCATCCTGGTCTATATCCGAAAATTCCTGTTAACAAGGCTGCCGTTTCCCTGTTTAAAAGACTTGGAGTGGATTCAGATTCAGATTCTGCTTCAGATCTGCTTGAGATATACAGAGCGTTGGAAAGAAAGAGTTAACGGTTTCTCCTGTTATTTTTCCTGTCTTCTGACGGTGACATTATTATGTAAAGGTCTTCATCAGGCTTCTTCATACGGTATTGTTCCCGGGCAAATTTCTCGAGGTTCTTATTGTCAGTCTTCAGTTCATGAAGTTTCTTCCTGTCTGATTCGATCCTGTTTGTAAAATACTCCTTGTCCCTTTTCAGCTTGTGAAGTTCTCTTAATGATTTATATCTGGATACCAGATTGTTTGAGTCAAAAAGAGTGATCCAGATGATGAAAATTACAACAGTCAGGAAATATTTATTCCTGAATGCCGGGGGGATTTTATCTATTAACTTCAGTTTTATCATTCCGGAGCAAACCTACATAATTTTTATCAACCTCCGCTCATCAGGTACAACATCTGAACATCATCCTTATTATATATATATGTGCTGTCGTATTCCTCCCTGGGGATGAGCTTGCCGTTTACCTTGACTATTCTGAGTTTATATGTAAAACGCTTAAGTTCAAGCATTTCATTTACTGTAAGCTTATCTCTGTCAAATTCTTCCTCCCTGTTATTTATAGTAATCTTCATACGGAAACCTGATTCAGCGTTTAATGTTAAGCAGAAGGCTGATTACAAGATCAGCCTGCATATTTGCAACAATTGATACTCCCGGGGCAAGCGCCGGCAGATCGTCAGAAACTTCTGATTCTTCATCGCCGCATACATACAGGGTATCGTCAATTTTTCTGCTTCTAAGATTACCTGTATTGTCCCAGCCGGCAACACCTGATCCTATTATCAGAGGAGTGGCTGGCATTGTTGCCTGTACAGCCTTAATTATCATTTCCTTTGTTTCACTGTTGTCTACAGCCTCAACAATTATGTCACAGTCACTGAACACTGAGGGTATATTTTCAGGATCAAGCAGAATATTATGGATCTCAACAATTACGTCACTGCAAGCCAGTTCAATATTCTCCTTAAGAGCCTCACATTTCAGTTTTCCGGCCTGTTTCTCAAAATAATACTGCCTGTTGAGATTTGTCCTTTCAACAACATCATTATCACAAATTATGAGCTTGCCGACACCGCATCTTGCAAGGGCCATTGCACAGTTGGAACCAAGGCCTCCTGCCCCGGCAATGCCAACTTTGAATTTACCAAGGTGTTCTTTGATATCGGAGTATTTCATAACTCATAATTACTGAAGTAAAGATAGTTACAAATTGATTTATATCATATTCTGTCTCGGCATAAACTCTTAAATTTGAATCACATGTATTTACAGGAATAAGCATTATTTAGTGTTATGGGAATAACTGAGATCAGAAATCAGCTTAAGACAGGCATCAGCCGGGATTATACATGGACTGCACTTCAGCAGGGCTATACTGATAAAATATTGTATATAAATGTCGGTAGCCCTGAAGTAAGGATCAAGGATGTTCCTCCTGTTATGAAGGAGAAGTTCATTGGAGGCAAGGGTTACGGACTGAGACTCCTTTGGGATGCGACAAAGCCTGATACACAATGGGATGATCCTGAAAATGAGATCATTATTTCCTCCGGACCAATAGGTGGAATAACACAGTACTCAGGTACCGGCAAATCGCTGGTAGTTAGTATTTCACCACAGACAAACTCGGTGATGGACAGTAATGTGGGAGGTTATTTCGGATCCTTTCTGAAATTCGCAGGTTTTGATGCTCTTGAGATCCAGGGAAAAGCAGAAAATGATATTATAATCTATATCGACGGGATAAATCATCATATTGAGATATTCGATGCTCCTGAAGAAGCTGTCGACAGTCACATTCTGACAGAACAGCTGACAGACTTGTTTGCTGAAAATGAGAATGATAAGAAGAATATCGGGATTGTATCTTCCGGTATCGCAGCAGAGAATTCACTGATAGGGATGCTTAATTTCACTTTCTGGGATCCCAAAAGGAAAAAAGTAAGGCTGAAACAGGCCGGCAGAGGAGGAATCGGGACTGTCTTTCGCAATAAAAAAATTAAAGCTCTTGTATGTAAAATACCCGGTGTAAAAGGTAATCTGAATAATGTTGTTGATATTGAGGCGATTATGGAGCGTGGTCGTCGCTTTAACAGGGAGATAAGGGAACTTGACGACAAACAATGCCAGATGAGACAGGTCGGAACAGCCCACCTGATGGAGATAATGAATGACCATGATCTCCTTCCGACAATGAATTACCAGTATGGCAGTCATGAGGATGCCTGGAAAATTGATTCCTCGGTATGGAAAAGCAAATTCACACAGAACATCCCCGACGGATGCTGGATAGGCTGCACAATGTCCTGTAGTAAAGGGGCTGATAATGTTACGCTTACAACTGGTCCTTATAAGGGCCAGGTCGTAACAGTCGACGGACCTGAGTATGAAAATGCAGCGGGTCTGGGATCAAACTGCGGCATATTTGATCCGGCTTACATAATTGAAGCGAACTTTTATTGTGATACTTACGGGATATGTACAATAACATGGGGAACACTTACTGCTTTTATAATGGAGTGCTTCCAGCGTGGTATCCTGAATGCAGACCGGGCACAAGGCTTTGAAATGCATTTCGGTGAATCAGACAAGGCACTTGAATTGCTTCATTTAACAGCCAGGGGAGAGGGATTCGGACGCATTGCCGGAAGGGGTGTAAGGAAAATGAAGGAATTATTCATTGCAAACAAATGGGGTGATCCGGGGCTGATATTTGATATTGCCATGGAAAATAAGGGGCTGGAGTACTCGCAGTACATGTCGAAGGAATCTCTTGCACAGCAGGGCGGTTATGCCATGACAAACAAAGGACCCCAGCACGATGAAGCCTGGCTCATCTTCATGGATATGGTTAATAACCAGATCCCTACATTTGAGAACAAGGCTGAGGCTCTGCATTATTTCCCTATGTTCAGGACCTGGTTCGGACTTGTTGGCCTGTGTAAGCTCCCATGGAACGATGTGGAACCTGAAACTAACGCCCAGACAGATGAACCTGCAAAAGTGCCTGAGCATGTTGATAATTATGTGACTATATATAAGGCTGTTACCGGAAGGGAGTTTGATAAGAACAGACTTGTTCAGGATTCAGAGAGAGTTTATAATTTCCAGCGAATATTCAACCTGCGGAGGGGATTTGGCACCCGGGTACACGACAGGCAGCCATACAGGGCTGCAGGCCCGGTTACAAGTGAGGAATACGAATCGAGAGCAGAAAGATATGACAGGCAACTGAAAGAACTTGTCGGCTTCAATACTGAAGGTCGGTCAACCCAGGAAAAAATGGCTGCCCTGAGGAAATACCGCGAGGATCAGTATGAATCGCTTCTCGATGCCGTCTATAAGCGCAGAGGCTGGAACAGAAACGGCGTACCAAAAATTGAATTCCTTCAGAAAATAGGTATGGATTTTCCTGAGCTGATAGAGGTTGTAAAGGATTTCCAGTAATTTGCAGTCATATTTGCATTTTACGATATAGCTTCTCCTCACATGCAAACCCTTGTATCCTTTCTTCGCGGTGTGAATATGACCGGTCATAATACAATAAAAATGACTGAGTTGTCAGATATGTTCAGCAATCTGGGGTTTAAAAACAATAAAACCTATATACAAAGCGGAAATGTAATTTTCAAAGCTGCAGGGAAGACATCTCAGCAAGAGACAGAAAGACAAATAGAAACTGAAATCAAAAGAAGATTTGGCCATACGGTTCCGGTCATGATCAGATCTGTTGCTGATTTGCGATTGATTTCAGAGAAAAATCCATACCTCGTGGAACCGGATTTTGATCCCGCAAAAATGGCAGTTATCTTTCTTAAGGAGAGTATCACAGAAACTCAATCCGAAAAAATGATAAATATCAATTATCCACCGGATAAATATCAATTATCAGAAAAGGAAATATTGACTTTCTGTCCGAATGGATTTGGCAAGACCAGGCTGTATACTAATTTTTTCGAAAGCAAAATGGGCGTAACCGGTACAGCCCGGAACTGGAAAACTGTTATGTCACTATTAACTATAGCTGAAGAATTCTGAATATGAGAAAGCTGCTCCTGTTTTCAATTGTTGCCTTATTTTTTATTTCAGCTTGCAGAACCAAAAGCAGCCAGGAGAAGAGTGACATTATTATTTTTCATGCAGGAAGCCTGTCTGTGCCATTTCATGAACTTAAGGAAGTGTACTCAAAAAGAAATCCGGGGATAAAAATACTTCTTGAACCGGCTGGCAGCCTTGTCTGTGCACGCAAGATAACTGAGCTTAAAAAGCCCTGCGACATTATAGCCTCTGCTGACTATTATGTTATAAATCAGCTTCTTATTCCTGAATACGCTGACTGGAGCATAAGATTTGCGACTAATGAAATTGTAATTGCATTCAGTGACAAGGCAAGATATTCAGATGAAATTGATTCAGCAAATTGCTTTGATATTCTGCTAAGGGATGATGTCCTTTATGGCCGTTCCGATCCTGATGCAGATCCATGCGGATACAGGAGCGTGCTTGTAATGAAGCTGGCTGAAAAGTATTACAAGAAACCCGGACTTGCTGACAGGCTTACATCAAAAAACCGTGATTACATTCGTCCGAAAGAAGTTGACCTCGTAGCGCTTATCGAATCCAACTCTATTGATTACATGTTTCAGTACAAATCCGTTGCAATCCAGCATAACCTGCGGTATGTAGAGCTCCCGGCAGAAATAAATCTTTCGGATCCTTCAATGGAAGAGTTCTATAATACAGCTGTTTTAAGCATACGTGGCAATAAACCCGATGACAAGATAACAGTCAGGGGTGAGTTTATTAATTACAGTCTGACAGTGCCTTTAAATGCGCCAGACAGGGAGGCTGCAATCAAATTCCTTTCTTTCGTTCTGGGAAATGAGGGTATGGAGATATTCAGGAAGAACGGGCAGAAACCACTGATTCCGCTCAGCACTGAGCAGCCGGGTAAAATACCTGAAGAACTTAAGATCTTTCTGCCTGATATCAGAAAATAAAAATGAAAAGAACAGGAACCTTCAATCTCTTGCTGCTTCTTCTGTCATCACTGGTGCTCCTATTCCTGGTAGCTCCTCTGCTGGGAATGTTCATTTCAACAAATGCGGGCGATTTTTTTGCCACTGCAGCTGAAGAAGAAGTCAGGCAGAGCATCTGGCTCACGGTATGGGTTGCCTTTGTGTCAACGCTTTTGTTCGCACTGGCTGCAGTACCCTTTGCCTGGATTCTGGCCAGGAAGGAATTCCCAATGAAAAGTGTAGTTCAGGGAATCATAGATCTGCCTGTAGTTCTGCCACATACAGCAGCGGGGATTGCTCTGCTTGGTTTCATATCGAGGGACGGATTTCTTGGGAAAATTGCTTCATTTGCAGGCCTGAACCTTGTGAATAATCCGGCAGGAATTGCCCTTGCAATGGCCTTCGTCAGTCTGCCTTTTCTCATTAACTCTGCCCGCGACGGTTTTGCTGCTGTGCCCGAACGCCTTGAGAAAGCCGCATTAAACCTGGGCGCTGGAAGGGGACGTGTCTTTTTTACTATTTCACTACCTCTTGCCTGGCGGAGCATTATAACAGGCTTTGTGATGATGTTTGCAAGGGGGATGAGTGAGTTCGGAGCAGTTGTAATTATCGCCTATCACCCCATGATTGCACCGGTGCTGATCTATGACCGGTTCAGCTCCTTCGGTCTTAAACATGCCCGGCCGACTGCAGTATTGTTCATAATAGTTGCACTGGCAGTATTTACAGTCCTCAGGCTGATATCCGACCGGAAACCCACAGGAATTAAAACGGAAGAGGATGCTGAAGCTTGATAAAGTATGCAGAAAGCTGGGATCATTCCGGCTGGCGGATATTACACTTGATATCCCTGCAGGGACCTATTATGTGCTGCTGGGTCGTTCAGGAGCAGGGAAGACACAGCTTCTTGAGCTTATTGCAGGACTTACCCGGACTGACAGCGGTGCAATATGGCTTGATGGTGTTAATATCACTCAGGAAAGTATTCAGAAAAGAAGAATCGGACTTGTTTTCCAGGATTATGCAATTTTCCCCAACATGTCAGTGTTTGCCAATATAGCTTATTCACTGACTTCCGGAAGGTATGACAGGACTGCAGTAAAGGAGCGTGTTATTTCTGTTGCCCGGGAACTGAACATAATGCATCTTCTCGACAGAGATACAAGGCACCTGTCAGGTGGTGAAAAACAACGGGTTGCACTTGCCCGTACACTCATAACTTCACCAAAGCTGCTTCTGCTTGACGAACCAATGTCCTCTGTTGATGCAAGCCTGAAGGATGATATCAGGCGTTTATTACGGAGACTGAACAGGCAGGGACTTACAATAATACACGTGACTCATGACTACCGTGAGGCTGTCAGCCTGGCCTCAAGAGTGGGAGTTATGCACAATGGAAAGATAATACAGGAAGGTACTCCCGATAAGGTTTTCCGCAAGCCTGTCAACAGGTTCGTTGCCCGTTACGCCGGTATACGAAATTTCTTCAGGGTCAGGTTCACGGAAAATAACGGAGAATACCTGGCAGTAAGCAGTAAGAACATAACTTTCAGTTTATCAGAAGATTCCTTCCCTGATGAAGGAATGATCATTCTGAGAAGTGACGATATTGAAATATCCACTGTTTCTCCTCCGGCAGTTAAGAAAAATGCTTTCAGAGGTATTGTAACTGAAATATTACCAACTGAATCGGGTTACGAACTTACAGTTGATGCAGGCGAGGTCTTTTATGTGGATATCTCCGCCGACATGTATAAAAATCATCCTGTAACAGAGCAGTCGGAAGTTTGGCTTAATTTTGCAGCGGAAGCGCTTGTTGTCTTACAGGGTACAGGGTAGCTTTGAGCATTTACAATATTATATAAAATGATTTCTTTCGATAAGGCTTATGAAACAGTAATGGCCTCATCATTCAGGATGGGGACAGAGGAGGTTCCTTTCACTGCTGCTGCAGGGAGGGTGCTTGCAACTGAAATTCTCAGTGATATTGATATGCCTCCTTTCAACAAGGCAACAGTTGACGGTTTTGCATGCCGGTTGGAAGATATCGAAATGGAACTGGCTGTTATTGAGACAATTCCTGCAGGGCGCTTGCCGGAAAAGGCTATCCGGAAGGGAGAATGTTCAAGGATCATGACCGGGGCTCCGGTTCCGGATGGAGCAGATTGTATTATTATGGTAGAAGATACAGTTCTACTGCCTTCAGGTTTTGTGAAATTCACAGGAGTAAATACCAAGGCAAACATTTCATTCAGGGGCGAGGATATCAAAAAAGGAGAAGCCGTCCTTCATCCGGGGAAATTATTAAGTCCTCAGGATATTGCTGTACTTGCTTCCGTTGGCGCAGTTTCCGCAACAGTAAGCATTAAGCCTCTTATCGGCATTATCAGCACAGGTGACGAGCTTGTTGAACCACAATATGTACCTGCCATGTCGCAGATAAGGAACTCAAATGCATGGCAACTGATAGCGCATTCTGAGAAAACAGGTTGTGAATCAAGATATTACGGGATTGCAAGGGATGATGAGGCTGAAACTTTCAATATTGTGAATAAGGCAGTTTCAGAGTGCGATATACTTCTTCTTACAGGCGGTGTTTCAATGGGGGATTTTGATTTTGTTCCTTCAGTTCTTGAAAGGGCAGGAGTTAAAATACTTTTCTCGCGAGTCAGGGTTCAGCCAGGAAAACCAACCACATTCGGAATACATGAGAAGTGCCTTGTATTCGGATTACCGGGGAATCCGGTCTCATCTTTTATTCAGTTTGAGCTGCTGGTCCGCCCCCTGGTTTACAGGATGATGGGACACGAATGGAAACCCATGTCACTTGACCTTGTGATTGATGATAATTACAGGAGACGTTCATCTGACCGCCTTGGCTTCGTCCCAGTCAGAATAAGCCCAGAAGGTACAGTGAAAATCATTGATTATCACGGATCTGCACACATAAATTCAATGTCGATGGCTGATGCAGTCATGTCGGTTCCTGAAGGCAGGAGTGAAATACGAAAGGGGGAGATTGTTCATGTTAGACAGATTTGACAGGCAAATAAATTATCTGAGGATCTCAGTTACCGACCGTTGTAATCTCCGGTGCGTTTACTGTATGCCATCGGAGGGTATTCAGCTGCTGAAACATACTGAAATTCTTACTTTTGATGAGATAACTTCTTTCTGCAGAGTCGCTGTCAGTCATGGAATTACGAAAGTCAGACTTACAGGAGGCGAGCCTCTTGTGAGAAAGGGTATCAGCGCTCTTGTAAGAATGCTGGCGGACCTTAACGGGATATCAGACCTCTCGATGACAACAAACGGGATATTGCTCAGGGATCATGCGGATGAACTTAAATCAGCCGGACTCCACCGGGTTAATATCAGTCTGGATACGGTTAATCCTTATAAATTCAGGGAAATATGCAGAGGAGGTGACATAAAAATGGTATTTGAGGGGATCAATGCCGCTATCGATGCCGGGCTTACACCTGTCAAGATTAATTGCGTTGTCAGGAAATCGGATGACGAACCGGACGCAAGGGAGGTAGCAGAATTCTGCAGCAAAAAGGGGCTGGAAATAAGATATATAAGGCAGATGGATCTTGTGCGTGGCCATTTTTCAACTGTAATCGGAGGCACAGGAGGAGACTGTGCTCATTGCAACCGTCTCAGGATCACCGCTAACGGTATTCTGAAACCCTGCCTCTTCAGTGATCTTGAATTTGATATAAGAAAGCTGGGAGCAGAGCAGGCTTTCATGAAAGCAATTGAGCTGAAACCGGATTGCGGAAGTGTAAACAGCAAAAGTGCATTTTATAATATAGGAGGCTGAATTATGAATAAACTGACACACACTGATACTGAAGGAAAAGCTGTAATGGTTGATATCGGTACAAAGATTATCCAGCAACGTGTTGCACGTGCGGCAGGAAGTATAATGCTTGCGCCTGAGACGATAAAGCTGCTGAAGGAAAACAGCATCAAAAAGGGTGATGCTCTGACTGTTGCACAACTTGCAGGCATTGCTTCTGCAAAAAAAACATCTGAGCTGATACCTCTCTGTCATAATATTCTGCTTGAGAATATAAAGGTTGAACTTAAAGTAACTGATTCCGGTGTAAGCGCGGAAAGCGAAGTTAGGACAACAGGAAAAACAGGCGTTGAGATGGAGGCTCTGACTGCAGTTTCCCTTGCACTTCTTACTGTTTATGATATGTGCAAGGCGGTTGATAAGCAAATGGTGATAAGTGAAATTCGCCTTACTGAAAAACTTAAGCTATGAACTTTCCTGAAAAACTTGAAATACTTGTAATAACACTGAGTGACAGGGCTTACAGGGGTGAATATAAGGATCTTAGCGGACCAGGGATAAAGGAGATGCTCTCAGGTTTCTTCGCAGTTAAGGAATTGGAAGTATCTGTTGACACAAGGCTTCTTCCCGATGACTCAGAGCTTCTCAGGAATGAATTGCTCAAAGCCATCACGCGGTACAATATTATTGTCACTTCCGGGGGTACAGGTATTGGTCCGAGGGATATTACGGTTGAGACTGTAAAACCCATGCTTGAGAAGGAACTGCCTGGTATTATGGAATATATACGTGTTAAGTACGGCGCTGAAAAGCCAAATGCCCTTTTAAGCAGGGGGGTGGCAGGAATAGCAGGTAAATCAGTGATTTACACGCTTCCGGGTTCTGTAAAAGCTGTTGAGGAATATATGCATGAAATACTGAAAACCCTTATGCATGTACTTCAGATGCAGTATGGGATCGACACGCATTCAAAACACTAACTGGCGGGCTTGTTCACAGTGTTTGTCATTGTCATGCCAAGGAGCCGGTCATATCTCTCCTGTGGATTTCTGTAATAAATGAGGATGAGATAATCGTTTTCGGTTTCATAGTGGCTCCCCTCGAAATATGTTGCAGTACCGTCAGCGCTTCCGTCTTTAATGAAAGCGTATTCATAATTGTAGTAGCCCTGCTTCAGCAGTATTGAGCATTCATATTGTTCAGTCTGTGGATTATATTCCATCAGGTTGTTTTCATTGTAGGCCCAGTTATTGAAGGCCCCTGAAACTAATACATTGCCTCCGGCAATTTTCTGCTTTGCGGGAAGAGTGAAGAATACATTTACATAGTCAGCATCAGTGTCGAAATTCCTTCCTTCCTGAATTGCCACATAGTATTTGCCGTTGAAGTCGGGATTATAGAAATACTGCTTAAACTCCCTGCTTTCCGAGGGAAACAGAAATACATTGTAACCGGGAGAAACATAGTCAATGCTCTTCACATATTCCGACTGGTAGCGGAGGCTTTTAATATCAAAGAACCTGAATTCATTTCCGCCTTGAAAAATATTTTTATCTGATAATGAGTTGTATTTCAATTCATTATTGCTGTAAAATTCAGGTTTCAGGTTCTTTTTGGCATTATCCCATCTTCCATTCTGCAGGATGAAAGCGTAGATATGCCTGTAGGGATCAATAATGTTTCTGCCGAACTGGCTGACAGTGAAATCAACCTGCTGGCCGCTGTTATTGTTATCAGTCATCATTGGCCTGTGTGTGGCCGCATTAATCCTGACACTGTTTTCTGTTATAAGGAATCTTTTTATCAGAAGCGGCTCATCAGGTTTATTTTCAGGATATACAACAATGACATAATTACCTGATAATGTCAGATTTACTCTGTCGTTTGGAAAAATGATCCTGTAATTGTAGTAATCGACTGTTGTATTGAAGGAAGGCTTGTAATCTTCAACAGGATTCTCAGGATAGCCTTCTGCATAGTCACTTTCAAAAATATCGCTCTTCCCCCAGTCCTTGTCGCAATGGATGAATTTATAATAAAGGTTCTCAGAACTGCTGCCCAGCACATCAAAATTGAGGATGAGCTTATCGCCACTGTTAAGGTTCATTACTGGATAAGACAGATTCCATCCTTCCCTTGTCAGCTGAACCGTTTTTACATGCTTGTCAGAGGTCCTGTCGAAGTAAACACTTTGCTGATCAGTCTGGGAAAATGCTGATAATGTTATTGCTGCAAACAGGATGCTGATATGTAATCCGGAAAACTTCATTTTATAACCTGATCACCTGCTGATCTCTTTTAAATATTTTTAACTATAATAACTAAACAATTATCCTGCCAATGATAAATAATATTCATCATATTTTACAATTTTTGATGATATAACTTTAATTTTGCACCTTAATTGTTAATTAATTAACAGTAGCAGGAAATAATCAAAAATAAAGAAGATGTCTTTATCTTTCAAATTGAAAAAGGGGCTTGACATCAGGCTCAGCGGTCAGGCGGAGAAGATAATAAGTCCTGAAAGGATTTCTCATTTTTATGCAGTTAAACCTGTCGATTTTCCCGGTCTCACACCAAAGTTAAATGTCAGGGAAGGTGATTTGGTAAAGGCCGGTACACCTTTGTTTCATGACAAGCTCAGGCCTGAAATCATGTTTGTATCACCTGTCAGCGGTAAAGTATCCGAGATTACCCGTGGTGACAGGCGAAAAATCATTGAAGTTGTTATAGAACGGGCTGGTGATGAATTTGTTGATTTCGGAAAAGCAGATCCGACAGACATCAGCAGGGATGATATAAGGAAGAAATTACTTGATTCCGGATTATGGCCGGCTGTCCGTCAGCGTCCATACAACATCGTGGCAAAACCGACTGACATACCAAAGGCAGTTTTTATTTCTGCTTTTGACTCATCGCCACTTGCCCCTGATTATAATTTTATTTTCGAAAACTCATCTGATTCATTTTTCAGGACTGGTCTCAGGGCGCTGAAGAAACTGTCAGGCGGAAGGATACATCTTGCTGTAAACGGGAATACCGAGCCGGCACAAATTCTTAAAGATGCTCCTGCCGAAATTGAAAAGTTCTCGGGGCCTCATCCTGCAGGAAACGTCGGAGTTCACATTCACCATATTGAACCGATAAACAAGGGTGAGGTTGTATGGCATGTTAATCCACAGGATGTGATTGCGATCGGCAGATTGTTTGAGGAAGGAAGGTACCTTCATGAAAGGATTATTGCGCTGACAGGATCGGAAGTTATTAAACCTCAGTATTTTAAAATGAGGTCAGGAGCCTCAGTGCATCCAGTTGTAAAGGATAATGTCAGGCAGGGTAAACAGCGTTATATAAGTGGTAATGTCCTTACAGGCTCAAAGATTGAGGCTAATGGCTACCTGGGATATTATGATTCACAGGTGACTGTAATTCCTGAAGGTGATTATTTTGAGTTTTTCGGATGGGCGATGCCCGGGACGGATAAATTCAGCTTTTACAGGACCTTTGCTTCTAAGATCTTCCCAAAGAAGGAGTACAGCTTTGATACAAACTTTCATGGCGGCGAAAGAGCTTTCGTTATGACCGGCCAGTATGAAAAAGTTGTTCCGATGGACATTTATCCCATGCAGCTTCTTAAAGCTATACTTGCCGCAGATATTGATATGATGGAGAATCTGGGTATTTATGAGATCGCAGAAGAGGATTTCGCTCTTTGTGAATATATCTGTCCTTCAAAGATTGAGATCCAGTCAATTGTAAGACAGGGACTTGATCTGATGGTAAAAGAGATGAATTAAAGCCAGAAGTCAGAAGTCGGAAGTCAGAAGCCGGAAGACGGAAGACGGAAGACGGTAATTGGTAATCAGTAAACAGTGATACAAAATATATAATGGATTCATTAAGGAAAAAGATCGACAAGATCAGGCCGCATTTCATGGAAGGCGGTAAATACTCGAAGTTACGCTCGGTTTTTGAGGGATTTGAGTCTTTTCTGTTTGTCCCCGACAGGGTGACTTTCAAAGGATCTCATATCCGTGACAGCATCGACCTGAAGCGGACAATGACAGTTGTTATAATTGCCCTTATACCTGCTTTCCTCTTTGGCGCTTACAATACCGGCTTGCAGCATTTCAGGTCAATAGGTGTTGAATCAGGCCTTCTGCAGAATTTCTGGTTTGGCTTCCTGAAGATTCTTCCACTTGTTATTGTAAGCTATGTTACCGGACTTGGAATTGAGTTCATTGCTGCTCAGCTAAGGGGGCATGAAATTAATGAGGGCTTTCTTGTTTCAGGGCTGCTGATACCTCTTGTAATGCCTGTTGATGTGCCATTGTGGATGCTTGCACTGGCAACTGCTTTTGCCGTAATTCTGGGCAAGGAGATATTTGGAGGTACCGGAATGAATATTTTCAACCCGGCATTGCTTGCCAGGGCTTTCCTGTTTTTCAGCTATCCGGGCTGGATGACAGGTGACAAGGTTTGGATTGAAGGACTCACACAGGGACAGAATGTAATTGACGGATTCTCAGGCGCTACACCACTTTCTCTCCTTGCGCAGGGCGAGGCAGCCAAACTTCCTTCATTCATGGAAATGTTCATTGGAACAATACCAGGGTCAATTGGAGAAACCTCAACAATAGCAATACTGATAGGTGCAGTGATCCTTATCGCAACCGGAATTGGAAGCTGGAAAATTATTCTCAGCACCTTTGCCGGCGGATTGTTCATGGGTCTTCTTCTGAATATTTTTGCTGTTAATTCTTACATGGAACTGCCTTTCTATTACCACTTTGTGATGGGAGGCTTTGCATTCGGGGCAGTTTTCATGGCCACTGATCCTGTATCGGGTTCGCAGACTGAAACCGGGAAATGGATCTATGGTTTTCTTATAGGCGTATTGTCGGTTCTTATAAGGGTTCTGAATCCGGCATATCCTGAAGGAGTGATGCTTGCAATACTTCTTATGAACGTATTTGCACCGCTTATTGATTATTATGTTGTTCAGTCAAATATAAACCGCAGGCTAAGAAGAGCCAGGGTAGCTATTAAAAATCAGGTAAAATGAAACACTTCAGCAACAGATATATTTTCATCTTTTCATCAGTAATGGTTATTGCTGTGGCAACTCTTCTTGCCATGGCTGCCACAATGTTGCAGCCGAAGCAGCTTAAAAATCTTGAGATTGAAAAGAAAAAAAGCATTCTTGAATCAATAGGCGTTGAAGCAACAGCTGCTACAACTGAAAACCTTTACGATAAATACATCACCGAAAGCCTTGTTCTCAATTCAAGGGGAGAAAACATCGAGGGATTTGATGCATTTGACATTGTTCTTAAGGAAGAGGAAAAGAAACCGCTTGAAGAACAGCACCTTCCTCTCTTCAGGGCAACTGCTGAAAACGGAGAGAAAGTGACAATTATCCCTGTTGAGGGCAAAGGACTATGGGGGCCAATCTGGGGTTATATATCAGTTAAACCAGATATGAGTACCGTTTACGGAGCAACCTTCGACCATAAAGGAGAAACTCCGGGACTGGGAGCAGAAATCAATACCAGAGCTTTTGAAGATATGTTCATAGGTAAAAAGCTATTTGAAAGCGGGAAATTTGTTTCAGTTGGTGTGATAAAAGGAGGAGCAAAAGACGATGATCAGCACAATGTGGATG
>ERZ795055.1447-NODE-1447-length-19063-cov-4.498264_pt1 | contig 19063 bp, 15 predicted proteins | sample MGYA00375139_ERZ795055 | MGnify/ENA primary metagenome ERZ795055 (study PRJEB30184, sample SAMN05720283) | anaerobic digester metagenome | isolation source: active sludge of municipal wastewater-treating anaerobic digesters | place: USA | collected 2015-01-23 ... | reverse complement strand
GCGAAGGAGATCGATTATAGCGCCGTCCTGTATAAGCCGGACATCCCCGCAGACGTCGGGCGTTATTGCACGCGAGCGCAGGAGTGCGGACTCGACAACGTCCTGGACCGCGAACTCATCGCGGCGAGCAAGGACGCCTTCCAGAAGAACAGGCCTGTGCGGATCTCGCGGGCGATACATAACACCGACCGGGCCGTGGGCGCGATGCTGAGCGGCGAGGTGTGCAGGCGGTGCGGCGACGGCGTCCTGCTCGAGGACACGATCACCTGCGCGTTCACGGGCGTCGCGGGGCAGAGCTTCGGCGCCTTCCTTGCGAAAGGCGTCACCTTCGAGCTGGAGGGGATGTCCAACGATTATGTCGGCAAGGGGATATCGGGCGGGAAGATCGTCATCTATCCGGACAGGAAGTCGCACTATGCGCCGGCCGAGAACGTGATCATCGGCAACACCTCGTTTTACGGCGCCATATCGGGCGAGGCATACATCGCCGGCCTGGCGGGCGAACGGTTCTGCGTGCGGAGTTCGGGGCTGTACGCCGTCGTGGAGGGCGTCGGAGACCATGGCTGCGAGTATATGACGGGAGGCAGGGTGATCGTCCTCGGTCGGACAGGGCGTAATTTCGCCGCGGGCATGTCGGGCGGCATCGCGTATGTGTACGATGAAGAGGGGGCCTTCAGGGGGAGGTGCAACACCGATATGGTCCTTCTGGAAGACGTCAAAGAAGACGACAAAGATACCATCTATCATCTCCTCCACAACCACATCAAATACACGAAGAGCGCAAAGGCGAAAAAGGTCATCGACAATATCCATGAAGAACTGAAGAGGTTCGTGCGAGTGATCCCGATGGAATACAAGCGTATCCTCGAGGGGATCAAGATAGAAAAGAAACTGAACCTGACGGAGAAGCTGGATGGGTGACACGAGAGGTTTTCTCAAGATAGCGCGGCAGGGCGGCCAGTACCGAGAGGTGTGCGAGCGCGTCCGGGACTACAAGGACGTTGCGCGGATGCGCCCGGACGCGCAGACCCAGGAGCAGGCCTCGCGCTGTATGGACTGCGGGACGCCCTTCTGCCATTCGGGATGCCCGATCGGCAACTACATACCCGAGTGGAACGACCTTGTCTATCGGGGCAAGTGGGAAGCGGCGCTCGCGCTTCTTGATGCGACCAACTGCCTGCCTGAGGTCACCGGCCGGGTATGCCCGGCGCTGTGCGAATACGCCTGCGTCCTGGCGCTGAACGATGACGCGGTGACCATCCGCGAGAACGAACTTGCGGTCGTTGAATACGGGTTCAAGCACGGTCTCATGAAGCCGGCGGTCATCAAAGAGCGGACGGGGAAACGGGTCGCCGTGATCGGATCGGGGCCGGCAGGACTCGCGTGCGCGGCGCAGCTGAACCGGGCGGGCCACGCGGTGACCGTCTTTGAGCGGGACGAAAAGCCGGGCGGGATACTGCGCTACGGCATCCCCGATTTCAAGCTCGAGAAACACCTCCTGGACAGGCGCATCGATATCTGGAAAAAGGAAGGGGTTGTTTTCAGAACAGGGGTCAACGCCGGCGGCGACTATGCGGCAGGCAAGCTGCTGAGCGAGTTCGACGCGGTCTGCCTCGCGGGCGGGTCGCGTGTTCCGCGGGATATTGCGGTGCCGGGCAGGGACCTGAAAGGCGTCGCCTTTGCCATGGATTATCTGACGCAGTCGAACAGGCGCTCGGCCGGTGAGACGATACCGAAAGGCGAGCTGATCGACGCGAAAGGTAAAAAAGTGGTGGTGATCGGCGGCGGCGACACCGGCTCCGATTGCGTCGGCACTGCGCATCGCCAGGGGGCGGGGTGCGTCGTGCAGATTGAGGTGATGCCGCGGCCCGACGAGGGGAGGACCGAGGCATACCCGTGGCCGCGATATCCGCTCCTCCTGAAGACGACGTCGAGCCATGAAGAAGGGGGAGAGCGCCACTGGGCCGTTTTGACCAAGGGCTTTATAGGCGAGAAAGGCCGTGTGACAAAGCTTTCCTGCGTCAGGGTTCAGTTCGTGCACGAGCACGGCAAGCGGTTTCCCGCCATGAAAGAAATGCCGGGAAGCGAATTCGAGATCGGCGCCGACCTGGTCATCGTCGCCGTCGGCTTCCTGAATCCGGAGCATGCCGGTCTCCTGGCGGACCTTCACGTCGCCTTCGACGAGCGCGGCAACGTGAAGACGGACGAAAAGTTTATGACCTCGGTTTCGAAGGTTTTTTCGGCGGGCGACATGCGGCGGGGCCAGTCGCTGGTGGTCTGGGCGATCGCGGAGGGCAGGCGGTGCGCGCGGAGCATCGACATGTTCCTTATGGGCGAGAGCAACCTGCCGGCGATGTGAGCGGGTTTTTCTTCGATAACGGAAACCTGTCACCCGCTGCGAGAGGCAGCACGAGTATTTGGATGTGCCATATAAAATATTTTCAGGAGATACCATGATCAGCACGGGACTGAAGGGGCTGGACGGCGTTATCACGGGACTGCGGCTCGGCGACAATGTGGTCTGGCAGATAGACGACATCAAGGACTATATCGGCCTGGTGAAGCCTTTCGTGCGCGAGTCGCTTGCGCAGAACAGGAAGGTGATCTACCTGCGGTTCGCCTCGCACAAGGAGATCATCAAACCTGCGAAAGAGATCAAACGGTACGAGCTCAACCCGGATACCGGCTTTGAGGTGTTTACCGCCCGGGTCAACGCGATCATCACGAAAGAAGGCGAGGGGGCCTATTACGTCTTCGATTGTCTCTCCGAGCTCCTGTCCGCCTGGGCAGCCGACCAGATGATCGGCAACTTTTTCATGGTCACCTGCCCGTACCTGTACGAGCTCAAGACGGTCACCTATTTCGCGATCCTGCGCAATAACCATTCGTTCAAATCGATCGCGCGCATACGGGAAACGACGCAGCTCCTCTTGGATGTCTACCACTGCGACGGCGGGATGTATATCCATCCGCTGAAGGTGTGGAACCGCTATTCGCCGACGATGTTCTTCCCTCACCACTGGGCAGGCGATACGTTCGTCCCGATCACCGACAGCGTCAACGCCGTCAAGATCCTGTCGTACATCAGGGAAAAGGGAGCGGAAAGCGCGAAGCGGAACCTCGATTACTGGGACCGTCTGTTCATCGAAGTGCAGGAGATGATCTGCGGCAAGGTAACTGAAGCCCGTCGCAAAGAGATGGTCAGGAAACTCTGCGACATCATGATCACGAAGAACAGGAAGATGTCCGAGCTGGCGCAAAAGCATTTCTCGCTCGAGGAGATCGTCGAGATCAAGTCGCGGCTGATCGGCACGGGGTTCATCGGCGGCAAGGCGGTCGGCATGCTGCTGGCGCGGAAGATCCTGTCGGAGAGCAAACAGCTTGACTGGCAGAAGCTGAGCGAGCCGCACGACTCGTTTTACATAGGGTCGGACATCTTCTACGCGTATATCGTGCAGAACCGCTGGTGGAAGCTCCATATCCAGCAGAAGACCGACGAGGGTTATTTCGGCGTCGCCAAGATATTGAAAGAAAAGATGCTGTACGGCACCTTTTCCGAAGAGATCATGGAGCATTTTCAGCAGGTCATCGAGTATTTCGGCTCATCTCCCATTATACTGCGCTCGAGCTCTCTCCTGGAGGACGGCTTCGGGAACGCGTTCGCCGGGAAATACGAGAGCGTCTTTCTGGCCAACCAGGGGACGCCCGAGCAGCGGTATATCCAGTTCGCCGAGGCCGTCAAGAAGATCTATGCGAGCACGATGAGCGAGGACGCATTGGCCTACCGCAAGCAGCGGGGGTTGGATAAACTGGATGAGCAGATGGCGCTCCTGGTCCAGCGGGTGTCGGGGTCTCACCACAGTCAGTATTTCTTCCCCGACCTTGCGGGCGTCGGCATGTCCTACAACACCTATGTCTGGAACGAGCAGATGGACCCCAAGGCGGGGATGCTCAGGATGGTGTTCGGCCTCGGGACGCGCGCGGTCAACCGAGTGGAGGGCGATTATCCGCGGATGGTCGCGCTTGACGATCCGATTCGGCGGCCGTACGCGGAAAAAGACGACCTGCGGAAATACTCCCAGCACGAGGTAGACCTCATCAACACGAAGGACAACCTGTTCGCGACGGTGCCCTTTGACGTCCTGCTCGGCGAGCATGCCTGCGGGGATATCGGGCGGGTGGCGGTGCGGGACCACGAGGCGGAACAGATGATGAACAGGGACGGGAAGGGTGTCAAGGAGTACTGGATCCTGACACTCGACACGGTGTTCGACGACCCGGCCCTGGCAGATTCCTTCAGGAAGATGCTGAATACGATCGAGCGCGCGTACCGGTATCCAGTGGAAATCGAATGGACGGTCAATTATACGAGCGACGGGACGTTCAGAATTAACCTGCTGCAGTGCCGGCCGCTTCAGACGCGCGGGCTGGGGCATAAGGTGGATATGCCGGACAGCGTGAAGAGGGAAGAGATGCTGTTCCTGTCGCGCGGGTATTTCCTGGGGGGTAACGTCTCGCAGCCGATCAAGAGGATCATCCGTGTGGAAGCCGAAGGGTACTGCAAGCTCGATCTTTCGGATAAGTATGAGATCGCCCGCATCATAGGGGCGTTGAACAGGGAGATACGGAGCAGAGAAGAAATGCCGACCCTGCTGATGGGCCCGGGGCGTTGGGGCACCACGACGCCGTCGCTCGGCGTTCCGGTGAAATTTGCCGAGATAAATAACATGGCGGCCCTCGCGGAGGTCGCTTTCCCCGAGGGAAATCTTATGCCTGAACTTTCATACGGGACGCACTTCTTTCAGGACCTGGTCGAGACGGGCATCTTCTACGTCGCGCTGTTCCCCGGTAAGAAAGAGGTTGTGTTCAATACGGAATGGTTTCAGCCGTCGGAGAATATCTTCGGGCGGCTCATGCCCGAATCGGTAAAATATGCCGATATCATCGGCGTCTACGACGTCGGCGACAAGGACCTGCGGATCATGTCGGACGTCGTTTCTCAGAAGGCAGTATGCTTCTCGGATGTGAAGAAGGCGGCCGCGCTCCGGTAAGGCAGATACATAGAAAGCCTGTGTCATGCCGCATAATGCGCGATCAGGTAGGGATGTCGCATGAAATACATCACATTGTTGGCCGTATGCGCGGCGCTGACATGCGCGGCCCGCGTCTATCCGGGCAGCGTCGGCGCGGCGGATACGTCAATGCTCGCCTTTCAGGCGGCGGGCAAGGTGATCGTACTTTATTCTTTAGAATCCCATGCAAGGAGGTATGAATGAGAACAAAGTGTTCCGCGTCCCTTTGCGCTTGTGCGCTCATAGCGTTCCTCGTTCCTGCGACCGCCATGCTCTGCCTTGCGGCGGAGGATCTTGCCATCAAGAAGAGGGGGCTGACGACGACGGATCTCAATAAGGGGTATTCAGACAAGTTTTCGTTCTCTTCACAAATCCTTAAAAATGAAGAAAAAAAGGAAGTTAAAGAGATAAAGGATAAGAGAAGCAGGAATGTCGAGGACCTCAATAAAGGGAGCACCGATAATTTTAAAATGGATCTAAAGCCCCGCGTCGGTTCAGCGACTCCGCCGGGAACTATGCTTGGTGCGCATGAATCGCTCAGCACGAAGGGTAATCTGAAAACGTACGATCAGATGTCTGAACAGTACAAGAAGAAATAGTGCCCCAACGTCGACGAAGGAGATACATAGATGAACACGTTGATCCCGATGCTCGGTCAACCGGCAGTCCAGACGCCGCTGCTCAAGCTGCTGCCGGAAAAGTTCCAGAAGACGGTGTTTATCGCCGACGATGAACGCGTCTTGTTCGACATCCGCGCGGCGAACGTGCGGCGCATGATCGCGGAAGGGAAAGAGATACCGTCGTTCGAACAGGCGGGGCCGCGCCGTTCGATCTTCTTCGAGCCGTCGCAGACCTCCGCTGCGATCGTCACCTGCGGCGGCCTCTGTCCGGGCATCAATAACGTGATACGCTCGGTCGTCATGACGCTCACTTACCGCTATGGCGTCAAAAGGATACTCGGCGTCAGGAACGGCTACCAGGGTTTCATCCCCGAGTACGCGTGTGAGCCGATCGCCCTCACCCCCGACATGGTCGACCACGTTCACCGGCAGGGCGGGACGATGCTCGGGACGTCGCGCGGCAAGCAGGACCCCGAGCGCATCGTCGATTTCCTCCTGAACAACAAGATCGACCTGCTGTTCATCATCGGCGGCGACGGGACGCAGCGCGGCGCGCTCGTGATATCCGAGGCGGCGAGAAAGCGGGGAGCGAAGGTCAGCATTATAGGGATACCGAAGACGGTCGACAACGATATCGCCTTTATCGACCGGAGTTTCGGTTTTGCGACGGCGTCATCGGTCGCCTGCCAGGTGATCGCCACGGCGCACACCGAGGCGAAGTCGTCACCGAACGGCATCGGGCTGGTCAAGCTGATGGGGCGGCATTCCGGCTTTATTACCTGCCTCGCGGCGCTCGCGGTGAGCGAGGCGAATTTCGTGCTGATACCGGAGGTCCCGTTCTCGCTGAACGGCGGCAGCGGCTTCCTGAACGCGCTCAAGGAGCGGATGCTGCGGCGCGGCCACGCGGTGGTGCTCGTCGCCGAGGGGGCGGGGCAGGACCTGATCCCGGCGAAGAGCCAGGAGCATGACGCCTCGGGGAATATCAAGTTCCAGGACATCGGCATTTTCCTCAAAGACCGCATCAACGAATTTTTTAAGAAGGAAAAGATCGAGATAAACCTCAAGTATATCGACCCCAGCTACATCATCCGCGCGATACCGGCCAACCAGATCGACAGCGTCTACTGCTACATGCTCGGCGAATATGCCGTCCACGCGGCGATGTCGGGGCGTACCGAGATGGTCGTCGGCCTCGTCAATAACGCCTTTGTGCACATACCGATGGCCATGATCGCCGCCGGCCGCAAGCGCGTCGAGCCGCACGGCCCGCTGTGGCTATCGGTGATCGAGGCGACAGGACAACCGCCGGAGATGCTGTAGAGAACGCATATGGGTACGGAAAATATGGAGCTGGGAACACAGCCGCTCGACGGCATCATGACCCGGCTGAACCTGGCGAATGCTGATCTGGTCAAGGCGTCTATCGAACAGCTGACGCACAAGGTGGTCCAGAAAGGGCGCAAGGGGCGTCGGCTGACGCAGAACGCCCGTGAGAAGATACTGAAGGCGCTGAACGCGGTGAGCGGGGAAGAGAAGTTCGCGCTCAAGGATCTGTTCACCTATTAATAGGGAGAAATACATGCCAGACCTCTCCGGCCAGCTGAGGACCATCGAGAAGTGGGAAACCGACGAAGGGGTGCCGTTCCCGATCGGCGCGACGTGGGTCGACCATCTCAAAGCCTATAACTTCTCGCTTTTCTCGAAGTACGCGACGGGCGTCACCCTTCTCTGTTATACCAAGGTTGACCGCGATGTTCCCGTCTACGAGTACCGGTTCGACCCTCACAAGAACAAGACCGGCAGGATCTGGCATTGCTGGATCCCCGCCGAGGAGATGAACGGCGCGACGCTCTATGCGTACCGCGTTGAGGGGCCGCACGAGCCCTCTGCCGGTCACCGCTTTGACGACAAAAAGATCCTTCTCGACCCGCTTGCCAAAGAGGTCTGGTTCCCGCCGGAGTTCGACCGCAGCGCGGCGATCGGGCCGGGGGCGAACGACGGCAAGGCGCCGCTCGGCGTCCTGCCAAAACGGCAAAAGGGCGGTTTCGAGTGGAGAGATAACGTCCGCCCCCGTCATACGTCGGACGCGATCGTTTACGAGCTGCATGTCAAAGGGTTCACCGCACGGAAGAACTCCGGCGTGACGCCGGCAAAACGCGGGACGTTCGCCGCCCTCATCGAAAAGATCCCGTATCTGCAGGAGCTCGGCGTCACGATCGTCGAGCTGATGCCGGTCCACCAGTTCGATCCCCGGGAGGGGAATTACTGGGGGTACATGACGCTGAACTTTTTTGCGCCGCACGCCGGTTATGCGACGGGCAGTCCGATGGAAGAGTTCCGCGAGATGGTGAGGGCGTTCCACAAGGCCGGGATCGAGGTATGGCTCGACGTCGTGTACAACCACACCTGCGAAGGGGATGCGCGCGGGCCGACCTATTCCTATCGGGGGATCGACAACCACTGTTTCTACCTCCTCGAACAGGACCGCAGCCGGTACGTAAATGACGCCGGTTGCGGCAATGTCCTGCGCGTTGCGCACCCGACGGTGAGGATCATGATCATCGAGAGCCTCCGCTACTGGGCGCGGATGATGCGTGTGGACGGCTTCCGGTTCGACCTCGCCTCGATCTTTACGCGCAACAACGACGGGTCGGTCAATGTCACCGACCCGGCTCTTGTCATCGAGATCGGGTGGTTCGCCTACATGAACGATATCGCGCTTACCGCGGAGGCGTGGGATATCGCGTCGTACCAGCTCGGCAGGACGTTCCCGGGGATGATGTGGCGGCAGTGGAACGGCAAGTTTCGCGACGACGTCCGCCAGTTCGTCAAAAGCGACGCCGGGATGGTCGGCGCGCTCATGCGCCGTCTATACGGCAGCGACGATCTTTTCCCTGACGCGGTGATCGACGCGAGCCGGCCGGTGCAGAGCGTCAACTTCATCACCGCGCATGACGGGTTCTGCCTCTACGACCTCGTGTCGTACAACCAAAAGCATAACAAGGCGAACGGCAACAACAACACCGACGGCGCCGACAATAACCTGAGCTGGAATTGCGGGCATGAGGGTGATCGCAATGTTCCCGCGGAGGTCATGGAGCTCCGGCGCCGGCAGGTCAAGAATTTCTTCACTATCCTGATGCTCGCCAACGGCACGCCGATGTTCTGCGCCGGCGACGAGTTCATGAATACCCAGAAAGGGAATAACAACCCGTACAACCAGGATAACGAGACCACGTGGCTGGACTGGTCGCTTCTCGACAAGAACCGCGACATGTTTCGCTTCTTCAAGCTGATGATCGCCTTCCGCAAGGCGCACCCCTCGATCTCCCGCAGCCGGTTTTGGCGCGACGACGTGAGCTGGTACGGCCCGAACGGCGGGGTCGACCTCGGCCACGGATCGCGCACCCTCGCCTATTGTCTGCGCGGGGCCTCGCAGGGCGACGGCGACATCTACGTGATGATCAATGCCTTCTGGGAAGACGTCGACTTTACGGTGCAGGAAGGGAAACCCGGCGAGTGGTCGCAGGCTGTCGATACCGCCATGGCTTCGCCGGACGATATCTGCGAAACAGGGAACGGCAAGAGGCTGCATGCGCGTTCGGTGAAGGTCAAAGCCCGCTCGATCGTGGTCCTTGAGCGTCAGCAATCAAAGGAGATGAGTGACTAACAACAATCGGAGGTATACGATGAAGATCGGGAAAATTCTTCTTGCAGGGTTTGCGGCGACCGTTGTTCTATCGGTATTTGCGATAGTGACCGACGGCTGGCTGTTCAGCTGGATATATAAGCTTGAGCCGGTGAATGTCTGGCGGCCGATGGCAAAGGGTCCCGGCATGGACTATTACGCGGGGGCCTTCGCGCTCAACTGCCTTTTCGCGGCGGTTTATGCCGTGCTCAAGAACGGGGTCCCGGGTAAGAACCGGTACGTCAAAGGGATCGTGTTCGGCTTGTGCGTGTACGCGGTCGGCGTCCTGCCGGGGATGTTCCTGACCCATATCTTCATGACGGTCTCGTCCGTCTGGGTGATATACGGGACGCTGCTGAGCGTCATCGATACGCCGCTCAAAGCGCTGGTCATAGCGGCGATATACGGCGATTGATCGAAAGGGAAACAGAAAAATGGAACAGTATCTGTCTCGAAAGCGCTGATTAGCGGAAATATGATGTCGTTAATTCTTACGAGCGCTTTCGCCATCTGCACCCTTGTTTGCGTCTGCGCCGCGGTCGCGATGTTCGGGTCCGGCGATACGGGGGGCGGCTTCTTCTTTGTCTTTTTCGGCATGTTCTTCGGCGCGCTGGTCCTCGCGTCCGTCGCGGGGCGGCTGGCGGGGAAGGGCGGGTTTTTCGGAAAGTTCCATCGGGCGGTGTGCAGCAAAGAAAGACCGCGCCCGGCATTCGTCCCGCACTGGATCACGATGTTATTGCTGTGCATAGCGGCCGCTGGGGCGCTTATCGCGGTCATCGTCCCGGTGATGTCGCGGCTGCACAAATAAGGAAGACAAGATTCGCCGCTTCGTGTAGAATACAGGTTCTTGCGCAGGTGCGGTATCTGCACGTCAAACACAAACAGGGGTGAGCCATATGTCGTACGCACTTATCAAATATACCAGTATCAGCGAGATCATAGGCGACCTGATCAGGGTGAAGGCCAAGAACGTCGCGTTCGGCGATATCGCCGTCGTGGAGAACACCGACGGCGAAAAATCGTTCGCGAAGGTGGTGGAGCTCGACGGCGACACCGTGAGCCTCCAGGTCTTCGCCGGAGGCAAGGGGCTGTCGACCGACGCGACGATCCATTTCCTCGGCCATCCGTTCGACGTGACCTATTCGCCGAATATCCTGGGCCGTATCTTCGGCGGCTCCGGCCAGCCGGTCGACGGCGGGCCTCTCCTCGACGGGATGCCCAAAATACCGGTTGGCGGGCCGACGGTCAACCCGATGATGCGCATCCTGCCTAAGAAGATGATCCAGACCTGCGTGCCGATGATCGACCTCTTCAACTGCCTGGTCGAAAGCCAGAAGATACCTATTTTCTCGGTGGCGGGGGAGCCGTACAACGAGCTGCTTGCGCGGATCGGGTTCCAGGCCGACGCCGATATCGTGGTGTTCGGCGGCATGGGGCTTATCTTCGACGACTACTATTTTTTCAAGAACGCGTTCGAGTCTCACGGCGTCTTCCACAAGACGGTCATGTTCGTCAACCTGGCTTCAGACCCGATCGTTGAGCGGCTCCTTGTTCCCGACATGGCGCTGGCTGTCGCGGAGAAGTTCGCTGTGGAGGAACACAAGCGGGTCCTCGTCCTCCTGACCGATATGACGGCGTACGCCGACGTTATGAAAGAGCTGGGGATATCGCTCGAGCGGATTCCGGCGACGCGCGGTTATATGGGCGACCTCTATACCCAGCTTGCCCAGCGCTACGAAAAGGCGTGCGATTTCAAGGACGCGGGTTCGGTGACCATCCTGACGGTGACGACGATGCCCGGCAACGACCTGACCCATCCGGTACCCGACAATACGGGCTACATCACGGAAGGGCAGTTCTACCTTCACGACAAGATAATCGATCCGTTCGGTTCTCTTTCCCGGCTGAAACAGCACGTGGTCGGGAAGGTGACGCGCGAGGACCACCCGCAGATCATGAACACGATGATCAGGTTCTACGCGAGCGCGAAAGAGGCCGACCGCAAGAAGGCCATGGCGTTCGAGCTGTCGGCGTTCGACGAAAAGCTCCTGAAGTTCAGCTCGCTGTTCAAGGAGCGTTTCATGGATATTTCCGTGTCGCTGACGCTGGAGGATGCGCTGGACCTCTGCTGGAAAACGCTGGCGGAATGTTTCGATCCTTCGGAGCTGCTGATGAAACAGGGGCTGATCGATAAGTATTTTCCGGCGAAAGATGCGCCTGCGGCGAAATAGGATGTCATGGCAAAGATATCGTACAATAAAAGCTTCCTCCAGAAGCAGCGCGAACAGCTGAAGCTGTACAGGCGGCTGCTGCCATCTCTCGACCTGAAGCGGCGCCAGCTCACGTTCGAGCTGGTCCGCGCGCAGAAGGAGCTTGCGGAGATCATCCAGGCGAAGGAGAAGTACGCGGCGTCGATCGGTGCCCAGCTGCCGATGCTTGCCCGGACGAAGGTGTCTCTGTCGGGGCTTGTCCGGATCGCCCGGCTCGATATCGGAGAGGAGAACGTTGTCGGTATCCGCCTGCCGGTGGTGCGCGAGGCCGTCTGCGAGATCGTCGATTATTCGATGTTCGTCAAGCCGCAGTGGGTCGATTTTCTGGTCGTCAGACTGAAGGAGATGGTCCAGCTCCATTTCAGGGAGAAGATCGCCAGAGAACGGGTGTCGCTGCTGGAGAAAGGCGTCAAGCACATCACCCAGCGGGTGAACCTCTTCGACAAGATCCTTATCCCCCAGGCGAAAGAGACGATCTTCCGCATCCAGATCTTCCTGGGCGACGCCGAGCGGTCGGCGGTGGTCCGTGCGAAGCTGGCCAAGCAGAAACACCGCAAGGAACACGAGCAGGAACAGCAGATGACGGAGAGCGCATGAGCATCGTGCCGCTGATCAAACTGACGGTGTTCGGGTTCGCGAAGGACAAAGACGCGATCCTCGCCGGGTTGCAGGAACTGGGCTGCGTGCACGTCGAGCCGCTGCAGGCGGGGCAGGGAGGGCGCGGTACTTCGGCGCCGGCGAAAGAGGCGTACGAGGCGCTCCAGTTCCTCTTGAGCTGCCCGAACCGCCGCAGGCAGGAGCGCCGCGTGACGGGGTTCGACGCCCGCAAGATACAGCGGGAAGCGCTCGCCCTCAAGGCGAAGATGCAGGACCTCGATTCGCAGCTCGACCGCATCGGCGCGCGGATCGTCGACCTGCGGCCGTGGGGCGAGTTCGCGCTGTCTCCCCTGGATGAGATGCAGGGACTGCGGCTCTGGTTCTACGTCGTGCCCCTCACGCTGATGCGCGCCGTCGAGGCGCTCCCATACCCCTGGCGCGCCGTTCACCGCGACCAGACGAACGCGTATGTCGCCGTCGTGTCGCGCGAGGAGCCGCAGGGGATGCCGGTCCTCCGCACGCACGCGGGGACGCTTTCCCTCTCCGAACTCGAGCAGAAGCAGGCGTCTCTTGAAAACGCAATGGCGGACCTCCAGTCGACGAGGGAGAGCCTGACGCGCTGGTGCGACCTGTTCATGCAGGCGATGTGGGAGCTGGAGGACCGGGCCGCCGTCGAAGAGATGGGATGCCGCACGCACGACGCAGAAGGGTTGTTCGCGCTGCGGGGATGGGCCGCGCGCGCAGACGAGGACAAGCTTCGGGAATTCGCCGTTGCGCGCCGGACGGCGGTATTCTTCGAGGAACCGCTTCCCGGCGAAGAGCCGCCGACCATGCTGCGCAACCGCGAGCCATTCGCCGCCGGCGAGGACCTGGTGGCGTTCTACATGACGCCCGGCTACCGGCTCTGGGATCCCTCGGCGATCGTCTTCGTCTCGTTCGTCGTATTCTTCGCGATGATCTTTTCCGACGCGGGGTACGGCCTGATCATGGCCGCGATCGTGCTCTGGAAATGGAACTCATTCGGCGGGAGCCCCTCGGGCAAGCGCTTCAGGACGCTCTGCGTCGCGCTGTCGGCAGCGACGATCGTATGGGGGGTTCTTGCCGGCGGTTATTTCGGCATACACCTCCGCCCTGACTCGTTCCTGGCGCAACTGAAGCTCGTTGAGATCGAGGACGACCGTGTTATGATGCCGCTGGTGATCCTGATCGGGGTTGCTCACGTCCTGCTGGCGAACGCCTGCGACGTGTGGCGCCGCCGCTGGTCGCTGAGCATGCTCTCTCCCGCCGGCTGGATCGCGATGATCTCCGGCGGCGCCTCGTTCTACGTCAGCACGCTGGCCCCGGCGATCGCGCGGCCGCTGCAGCTTCTGGCATACGCGTTGCTGGGGATCGGGGTTGCATGCATTGTCTTATTCTCCGAGCATGAGGGATCGCTCGTCAAACGGTTACTCGGCGGCCTGCACGGCCTGACGCGCATCAGCAGCGCGTTCGGGGATATCCTGAGCTACATGCGAATATTCGCTCTCGCGCTGGCGGGCGTGTCTCTCGCGGTCACGTTCAATAATCTCGGCGCGCAGATCTCGCGCGCCCTGCCGGGGATCGGTATCGCGATCGCGGCGCTGGTCCTCGTCTTCGGTCACGTCCTGAACTTCGGGCTTTGCATCATGAGCGGGTTCGTTCACGGGCTGCGCCTCAATTTCATCGAGTTTTTCAACTGGAGCATGTACGAGGAGGGGAAGCCGTTCAAACCCTTCGCAAAAAAAGGAGGTGTCGTTTGGAACAGGTGATGGTCATGTTGGGGTATGTGGGCATATTTTCGCCGCTGGCGCTCTCCGCCGTCGGCAGCTGTATCGGGTGCATGCGAGCTGGTATGACCGCCTGCGGCGCGATGCTCGACACGGAGAGCGGGTACGGGAAATTCATCGGGCTGTCCGTTCTCCCGTCGTCCGTCATAATCTACGGTATCGTGATCATGCTGTCGCTGCAAAAGGCGGCGGCGCCGGGGAGCCCTGCTCTCTTCGGTATCGGGTTCCTGTCGGGGGTGGCGCTGCTGTATGCGGGGGCCACGCAGGGGAGCTGCTGCGCGGCTGCCATCAACGCATCGAAGAGCAAGCCGGAGATATTCGGCATATCGGTCACGCCCGCGGCGGTCGTGGAAGGATTCGCCGTCTTCGTGTTCGTCTTCGCGCTGATACTCATCGGCTCGATAACGGGAGGGAAATAGCATGTCAGAATCCGCAAAAGTCTCCGCGGGCGTTGAGGAGCTCATCAGGCAGATACGCGACGAGGGGGTCCAGGCGACGCGGCAGGAAGCAGACAAGATATTGAAAGACGCGCGCGACCAGGCGGCCCGCATGCTCGACGGCGCGCGCAGGGAAGTGCAGGAGCTCAAGGCCAGGTCTCATGAGGAGATACAGAACGAAAAGGCCGCCTCGGAAGAGGCGCTGAAGCTCGCCGCGCGCGACTCGATCCTGCGGCTCGGCAACGAGGTCAGGGCGACGTTCGAAGCATATGTGAAACGGCTCGTTGCCGAGAAGCTGAGCGAGGAGGATGTGCTGAAGGAGGTCATCCTCGCCCTAGCGCGCAAGGCCGGCGCGATGCTGCCGGCGGATAACGAGATCGTGCTGCTTCTCGCAGGCGACCCCGCGGTGGCGGGGAAGAAGACTGCCGACGCGGCCGAGCAGAAGTTCCGCCAACTGGTGCTGAAGACGGCGGGGGGGATGCTGCGGGAAGGGATCGACCTTAAAACGGTCGGCGAGAAGTTCGCCGGCGTCAAGATTCAGCTCAAGGGTCAGAACATCCAGGTCGACCTGACCGACCAGGCGATCGCCGACCTGCTGGTGCGCCACCTTGTGCCGCGTTTCAGGAAGATCATGACGGGGCAGCACACGATCGTCTAGACGGAGAGGGGACACATGGGCGTGAATCTAAACGATTACTATGCGCTCATCGGCAGCCTGCCGCACCTGCCGCGGTTCGATCAGGCGACGCGGCTGCCGATCACGCAGGAGCGGCTCTCCGAGCGGCTGAAGATGCTGGAGCCGGGCGATGCGTACATCCTGTCGCGGATCGAGTCGTTCCTGTTCTGGAAACGCCAGGTCGTCAGGGAGTCGGAAAAAGAGCTCGGCCGCCAGTTCAACAGCCTCATGGAGCTGCCGATGCCGGACGAGCTCAAGGAGTTCATCCGGACCGTCATGACGCAGCGCGTGGTGATGGTGCAGCTGCGGCGCCGACAGCGCGGCCTCCCGCCGCCGGTGCCGGGCGCGGCATGGGGTTTCGGGCACCTTTTGCGGCACATCGAGAAATACTGGGCCGAGCCGGACTTCAAGCTCGCGTATCCCTTCATCCCGCGCGCGCGGGAGCTGCTCGCCGCGGGCGACGCGCCTGAGCTGGACAAGCACGGCGGCCTCTACGGGATGCGGCTGGTGGATACCCTGGTGTTCGAGAAGGAATATACGTTTATCGGCGTTGTCGGGTATGTATTCAGGTGGAACATGGTGGCCTACTGGCTGTCGTTCGACAGAGAGATGGCGCAAAAGCGGTTCGAAGAACTCGTCGCGGAGGTGTGCAGTGAATTCGAAAAACGGTCAGAGCAATAACGTGCAACGGCAGTCGTCCGCCGCCCGCGCACGGATCGTCGGTGTGCGTGACAACATCGTTCAGGTCGAGGTCGTCGAGGGCTCGATCAAGAAGAACGAGGTCGGCTATGTATGCGTCGGCGAGGAGCGCCTGCGTGCCGAGGTGCTGCGGATACGCGGCAAAAAAGCAGACATGCAGGTCTTCGAGGACACCACCGGCGTGCGCATCGGTGATACGGTCGAGATGACCGGATACATGCTTTCCGTGGAACTCGGGCCCGGCCTGTTGGGCCAGGTGTTCGATGGCCTGCAGAACCCGCTGACCGTCTTCGCGAAGAATTACGGTTTTTTCCTGCCGCGCGGCCGCGATATCCGGGCGCTCGACGCGTCGCTAAAGTGGCAGGTTACCCCCGCGGTCGCGGCCGGCGCGAAGCTCAAGCCGGGCGGAGTGATCGCCAGCGTCCAGGAAGGGCGGTTCGCGCACAAGATCATGGTCCCTTTCGACATCAAGGAGCCGGTCACGGTGACCGAGGTGCAGGAGGGGCCGGCGACGATCGACGGGCAGATCGCCCGCATCCGGCTCGCCGACGGCACCGAGCGGGATGTCACGCTCACGATGAAGTGGCCTGTTCGCCGGTCGATCCCCGCGTCGCTGCTCAAGGGCGGTTACGCCGAGCGGCTGTACCCTGACGAGCCTCTGACGACGACGATCAGGATCATCGACGCTTTCTTCCCTATCGCGCGCGGCGGCACCGCCTGTATCCCGGGGCCGTTCGGCGCCGGCAAGACGGTCCTCCAGAGCCTCATGGCGCGCTATTCGACCGTCGATATCGTCATCATCATCGCCTGCGGCGAGCGCGCAGGCGAGGTGGTCGAGACGATCACCGAATATCCCGAGATGAAGGACCCGAAGACGGGCGGTTCGCTGATGGACCGCACCGTCATCATCTGCAATACCTCATCGATGCCGGTCGCGGCGCGCGAGTCGTCGCTCTACACAGGCATCACGCTCGGCGAGTATTACCGCCAGATGGGATACAACGTCCTGGTGATCGCCGATTCGACGTCACGATGGGCTCAGGCGATGCGCGAGACCTCGGGGCGCATGGAAGAGATCCCCGGCGAGGAGGCCTTCCCCGCCTATCTCGATTCGTCGATAAAGAACATCTACGAGCGGGCCGGTGTGATCCGGACCGCGGACGGCGCCGTGGGGAGCCTCACGATGGTGGGGACCGTATCGCCGGCCGGCGGCAACTTCGAAGAGCCGGTGACGCAGGCGACGCTCGCGACGGTCAAGACCTTTCTCGGCCTGTCGTACGACCGCGCCTACCGGCGCTTCTACCCGGCGATCAACCCGCTTATTTCGTGGTCGCGCTACCTCCAGCAGCTCGAGCCGTGGTTTACGAAGAACCTCGGCGCGACGTGGGTGCAGGACGTCCGGGAGATGAACGAGCTCCTCGTCGAGGCCGACAACATCAACCAGCTGATGCAGGTGACCGGCGAGGAGGGGATCACGATCGGCGATTACCTGACGCTGCATAAGGCGACGCTTGTCGACATGGCCTATCTCCAGCAGGATGCCTACGACCCTGTGGACGTGTCGGTCTCGCGCGAGCGGCAGCTCGAGAGTTTCGCGTTCCTGAAGGAGATCATCCATCACGAGTACACGTTCCATACAAAAGACGAGGTGCGCGAGTTCTTCACGCGCGTCACGGGGCTATACAAGAACCTGAACTACAGCCCGCTGAAGTCGCCCGATTACGCGAAATACAAGAAGGAGATCGAGGAGCTGATGAGGTCGTTTACCGTCAGGGGGGCGAAGGCCGCCGCGAAATAGGCGTCTGAACCGCGGGTATCCATTCTCAGTTGAACTTAATTGACGACACGAAAAGGAGGTAATATGGGAAAACAGGGATTACTGGTGCGCTCATGTGCCGGTTTGCTAACAATCGTATATCTATTTGTCACTGCCGTTGCCGCGTATGCGGCAGCGCCCGAATGGCCCCGGCAGATCGCCGCGCAAGGGGCGCAGGTCATCGTCTATCAGCCGCAGCCCGAGTCGCTGAAAGGCGATCTCCTGACCGCGCGCGCAGCTGTGTCGGTGACGCAGGACGGCCAGGCAGAAGCCGTTTTCGGTACCGTGTGGTTCAACGCGCACCTGACCACCGACCGCGATGCGCGGACCGTCACGATCGTCGAGCTTGAGGTCCCCAAGGTGAAATTCCCCAACGCGACGCCGGATCAGGAACAGAAGCTTGCAGATATCTTGAAGAACAGCCTGTCGCAGGGGGAAATGACGATATCGCTCGACCGCCTCATGAGCAGTCTTGATGCAGCTCAGAAGGAGGAGGCCGCCGCGGCGCAGCTCAGGAACGACCCCCCGCAGATCATCTTCGCGAAAGTCCCGTCCGCCCTCGTCTCTGTCGACGGGGCGCCGAAGCTCCAGCCGGTGAAGAATTCGAAGATGATGCGCGTCATGAACACGCCCTTTACCATCATCCTTGACCCGGAGGCGAAGAAGTATTATCTCAAGGGCGGCGACAACTGGTATTCGGCCGCCGAGATGAAAGGGCCGTGGACGACGGAAGGAAATACGCCGAAGGCGGTCATCGACGCGGCTCCGGCCGGCGCCGGCGCGCAGGATGTGACGGCAGAAGAGCTTACGGCGGAAAAACCGCTGAACATCATCGTCTCGACGCAGCCGGCGGAATTGATCGTCTCCGACGGCGATCCGCAGTATACGCCGGTCGACAACACGAACCTCCTCTTCATGAGCAACACCAAGAGCGACGTCTTCATGAGCATCGATTCCCAGCAGTATTATCTCCTCCTGTCGGGCCGCTGGTACACGAGCGCGGCGCTGTCCGGCCCCTGGGCGTTCGTTCCCGCGAACGGGCTGCCGGCCGATTTCGCGAACATCCCCGAAGGCTCGCCGAAGAGCGGGGTGCTCCCGTTCGTGGCCGGCACGACGCAGGCGAAAGAGGCGGTGCTCGACGCGAGCGTCCCGCAGACCGCGACGGTCAAGCGGACGGCTGGAAAAGACCTGAAGGTGACCTACGACGGCTCCCCGAAGTTCAAGGACGTGGACGGGGTGAGGGCAAGCTATGCGGTCAACACGGCCAGCGCCGTCCTGAAGATCGACGGAAAATATTACTGCTGTGAAAAAGCGGTATGGTATGAAGCGGCGGACCCGATGGGGCCGTGGACTGTCTGCGTCAAGGTGCCGAAAACGGTCTAT
>ERZ795055.1443-NODE-1443-length-19082-cov-10.052662_pt1 | contig 19082 bp, 17 predicted proteins | sample MGYA00375139_ERZ795055 | MGnify/ENA primary metagenome ERZ795055 (study PRJEB30184, sample SAMN05720283) | anaerobic digester metagenome | isolation source: active sludge of municipal wastewater-treating anaerobic digesters | place: USA | collected 2015-01-23 ... | reverse complement strand
ACATAGACCTGGCACCTCGAAAGGAGAGGAGAGATAACCTCGAATGATGGATTCTCTGTTGTGGCGCCAATAAGAGTTATTATTCCCTGTTCCACCGCGCCCAGAAGCGAGTCCTGCTGCGATTTGTTGAAGCGGTGAATTTCGTCGATGAACAGAATGGGATTCGGCTTGCCGAAAAACTGCTGGCTCCTGGCCTTCTCTATAGTCTCCCGAACCTCTTTGACACCACTGTTAACAGCACTGAGCTGGAAGAAGGAGCGTTCAAGTTTCGATGCCACTATCCTCGCCAGTGTGGTCTTACCCACCCCCGGCGGACCCCATAGTATGAATGAGGGGACATTCCCGGACTCAATAACCTTTCTCAGCACCCCGTCAATGCCGACAAGGTGATCCTGCCCGGCAAAATCATCCAGGGACCGTGGCCTTAACCTGTCTGCAAGTGGCTGATTTGAAAACATATGGCAAATTCTTAAAATCAGATGCAAATTATTACAAAATCAATTGCACCGTCACGTTTTTTGGCCGTTTCACGGAAAATATTTTCTCAGGACGAAATAAATTAATACTTTTAGCAAGAAAATTTCATTTTACGCATACTGTTTGACTTAAGAATTCGTTTAGTAACAGGAAATTATATAATTCCGGTAACTATGAAAAAAACTCTGCTGATCACCTTAATTATTCTGGCAGTACTGCTGTTAATACCGGCTGTGAGCTTCATCAGATGGGCGTTTCAGGAGAAGAAGCCTATCGACGTTGTTATACTGGACAAATCTGTTCCGACACTTGACAGACTGGGTCACCGCTCGTTTGTTTATACACTGACCAACTCCCGTTTTGTCAGGGGAGAAAAGGGAGGCAGCTTCTCCGCTTCGAGGGACTATTATGGCTTCGAGCCGCTCAGGCCGGCGCGGGAGAAACAGTTCAGGAAGAAGGACTTCCGTCTTACCGAACTGATCGACCTTGCAGAAAACAATGACGCACTTTATTACACTGATACCTATGGGGTCTTTTTCAACGACTGGTACCAGGGGATCAAAAAGACACGCAGGTCACGCAAACTGTACGGCGGCCTGAACAATAACGACTACCTCCTTATGGTGGAGATGAAGCGCCGTGATAAACTGGTGCTCGTCGAGTACAACACTTTTGACTATCCGACGGCAGGACTCGAGAAATTCAAAACCGAAGAGTTGCTGGGACTTACCTCAAAGGGATGGATGGGACAGTATTACAAATCGCTGGACACGGTCTCACCTCATGGCGTTCCCGCCTGGATGCCGGCCCTTTTCAGAAAACAGACCGGAGAACCATGGACCTTTACAAAAGCAGGCGTCGTCCTGTTGATGGAGAACGATATCATTGTACTTGAGGAGGGAAAACATCTTACAGGTGCACTTCCACTGATCAGGACCGATGCAGCAAATGCTGAGAGGTTCGGAGTGCCTGAATCGGTCACCTTCGCTAATAGCTTCGATATAATTGACCCTGGCAAGAACAGCGTCATCTCTGAATTCGTTCTGAACACTACACCCGCCGGTGACACACTGCTCGCTGAAAACGATCTGCAGGCAGTTTTCCCCGCTGTCACACTGGAGCCGCTGACTCAGCGAACATATTATTTTGCAGGCGATTTTGCAAACAATGACATACCGTTCTGGACAGCCAGGCTGAAGAACATCCAGAAAGTCGGAAAGGCAATGCTCTATTCCGACCATCCCGATGACCCGCGGAGGTTCTTCTGGCTGTACTACAAGCCTCTGATTACAAATATCTTCAGCGAATACCAGGCTGATATGACCGGCAAATAGAACACTGACATTCAACAAGGAACAGGCCACGGGCCTGTTTTTTGTTTTATAGGGGTACCCGTTTGGTTTACTTCTGAACACAACGTCACCGGTGCTGTTTTATGAAGGTTACTTCATATCTTTATTTTCAATTTTGAATCAATGAAAGCAACGATAGTACAGTGCGGACTGAGCTGGGAGAACCGGGATGCCAGTCTTGAGCATATCTCATCTCTGCTTGATGCCGCTGCTCCCGGCAGCGGAATCGTGGTTCTGCCCGAGATGTTCACAACTGGCTTCACAATGAATCCTGCGCCTCTTGCCGAGGGAATGGACGGCCCGACGGTCGGATGGATGAAGGAGCGGGCTGCTGCCGGTGGTTATGCCATTTGCGGGTCTCTTATCATCAGTGAGGGTGGGGTGTTCTACAACCGGATGGTCTTCGTCACACCCTCCGGTGACATGACCTTCTACGACAAGCGGCATCTACATACAATGAGCGGTGAGCACAATGTTTACAGTCGTGGCAATAAGCGAGTTGTAGCGCCTTACCGCAACTTCAGATTTAATCTGCAGGTATGCTATGATCTCCGCTTCCCGGTATGGTCAAGGAACAGGGGTAACAACGACGTTATAATCTATTCTGCCAACTGGCCTTCAGTCCGCAGTTCTGTGTGGAAGGCACTGCTTGTAGCCCGGGCTATAGAGAATCAGTGTTACGTGATAGGAGTGAACCGTGTGGGGGTAAATCCGGACGGAACTTCATACAACGGTGATTCAGTAATTATCGGCCCGAAAGGTGAACTGCTGGCCTCACTGGAACCTGGTGCCGAAGGTGTCGTGTCGGCCATTCTCTCGCGTGAAGCGTTGGACAAATACAGGGCGGATATGCCCATCTGGCGCGATGCGGATCCGTTTGAATTGCTTTAGGCAATAGGCAAAAGGCATTAGGCAATAGTGTTGACAATATCCAGGTAGAGTTTGCATATTATGCAGTAAATCAGACTACTGCCTACTGCCTACTGCCTATTTCCTTAGCGGAGCGCAGCGAAGAGCACTTCGGCCGGATGGAGGGCGATTCTGCCCGTGCCGTCCTTGACATGATGGCGGCAGCTTGTGCCCGGGGCACATATAATAGTCTCGTCTGATGCCGCTCTCACATCGGGAAAAAGAACCATTTCACCTACCTTCCGTGAGAGATCATAATGCTCTCTTTCATACCCGAATGCGCCTGCCATGCCACAGCACCCTGAAGGAATTTCCCTGGCCTTGTACTTTGAAGGAATGTTCAAAGCGGCCAGTACCGGTGCCGAGGTTGTAATTGCCTTCTCCTGGCAGTGAACATGCACAAGCACCTCTGCCGGCTCATCGGTGAACATCTCACTCTTTATCCTTCCTGCAATGAACTCCCTGGCAATGAACTCCTCAAGAGTATAAGTGTGCTGCGCCAGCCTTATGGCCTCAGGGCGCAACTTATCCCCGGCCAGGTCGGGGAACTCATCCCTGAAACCGAGAATTGCAGAGGGCTCGATACCAACAAGCGGACGCTCAGCGCTGACGAGCGGGGCAAAGACCTCAATATTTTTTGTAATCAGCTTCTTCGCCTTGCGCAGAAACCCCTTGGATATGTATGTTCTGGCACTGGCGGTATTACCGGTAACAGTAATCCGGTACCCGAGACCGGTTAAAAGCCTGACCGTCGCGATCCCGGCGCTCAAGTCATTGTGGTTTGTGAACTCATCCACATACAGGCAAACCTCACCGGCAGGATCGGCCGGATTCAGTTTCGGCAGATTTCTTTTCAGCCACCGCCTGAATGTAATCGGTGCCAGAAGGGGAATGCTTCTTTCGGAGGCAAATCCTGTCACCTTCTTGATTATCAGTGAGCTGAATCGATTTGCAGCAAAGAAGTTGAATATCACCGGAATGAAGGAGAAGAAGCTGTAAATTATCGGAAGGGATGCTATCATCCGCGTCCGCAGCGACGGTGGGTGCGCATCGTTGTAGTGCTGAAGGAATTCCGATTTCAGTTTGGCGATGTCCACTCCGGAGGGACATTCACTGAGGCATCCCTTGCAGGCAAGGCAAAGGTCCAGTATCTCGTATATCTCACGGCTGTCCCACGGGTTGGCTTTGTCAGCATAAAGCATCTCCCTCATGATGTTTGCCCTGGCACGGGTTGTCAGTCGTTCGTCGCCTGTAGCCATATAGCTGGGGCACATCAGGCCGCCAATGATGCTACTCTTGCGGCAGTCGCCCGACCCGTTGCACTTTTCTGCGGCACGTACCACCCCTCCGCAATCTGAAAAGTCATAGTAAGTCGTAAGTTCCGGTGTAGGCTTCCCTGGAAGATAGCGCAGGAAGCTGTCCATGGGAGGTGTGTCAGTGATCTTGCCCGGGTTGAGTATCCCCCGGGGATCGAAAGCCTTTTTTATCCTCTTGTTGAGCAGGTAGTTATGCTCTCCGATGATCAGCGGAATAAACTCACCCCTGAGTCGTCCGTCGCCATGCTCGCCGCTCATTGAGCCGCGGTACTTTTTAACTATTAGTGCTGTCTTTTCACCTATTGTGCGCAGCAGCCTGGCCTCCACGGCATCCTTGAGGTTGATGAGAGGCCTTATGTGCAACTCGCCGGTGCCAATATGTGCATGATAGACAGACACTTTACCGTAGGCTGCCAGCATCTCCTCGATATCTGCAACGAAATCACCGAGCTTCTCAACATCCACGGCACAGTCTTCGATCAGAGAGATTGGCTTGGCATCTCCCGGCATGTTTGAGAGTATTCCCAGCCCTGCCTTGCGCAGGTCCCATACGCGCTTTACGTCGGATCCCCAAACTACCGGGAAGGCATAGCCCAGTCCCACGGAGCGCATCTCAGCCTCCATCGCTGCTGCTGCCACATTGATTTCATCACGGTTCCCGGCGCAGAATTCCACAATAAGAAGTGCTCCCGGTTCACCTTCAATGAAGAACATGTTTCGCTTCTGGCTCTCAACTGTTGCGGCCAGGTTCAGGATGTTGCTGTCCATCAGCTCCACCGCCCAGGGCTTGTATCTCAGGGCAATGAGATTGGCCTGAAAGGCATCGTTGCGGCTGATCAAATGGACGCATACCAGCGCCTTCACAGGCGGAGGAAGCGGCACCAACCCCAGCTTCGCCTCGGTGACAACTGCAAGGGTACCCTCGGAACCGGCTATCAGTCGCGCCAGGTTTATGCCCCGGCCCGCACCGGCAGTGAAGGGCCCGCTGTAAAGCAGATCGTCAAGTGCATAACCGGTATTGCGTCGCGGTATTGTTGCGTCAGGGTATTCGCGTAATATCGACTCACGGTTTGTGGAGTCCGACATTATATTATCTATCTCCCTGTATATAATGCCTTCAGCTGTATTCAGGGCGCATTTCTGCCGGTACTGCTCTTCAGTCAGCTCGCCGAAAATAGCTTCAGACCCGTCGTGCAACAGTGCTTTTACCTCTATGATATGATCCCTTACAGAGCCGTATACAACTGAATGAAGGCCACAGGCGTTGTTGCCGATCATGCCGCCTATGTTGCACCTGCTCGATGTCGATGTTTCAGGTCCGAACAGCAGACCATGGCTGCGAAGAATGGCGTTCAGCTCATCAGGAACCACCCCGGGCTCAAGCCTGACCCATCGCTCTGCGGTATTGATCTCAATTATTTTCTTAAAGTGCCGGGAGATATCGGCCACGATTCCTGATCCTACAACCTGGCCTGCCAGTGAGGTCCCCGCCGCCCTCGGTATGATACCGATCCGATGCTTCGCGGCAAACGCAAGGAGCTTTTTAAGATCCTCAGCATGACGTGGCCAGACAACAGCAAGAGGCTCCTCCCTGTAGATGGAGGCATCTGTTGCATACATGAGCTTCGAGCTCCTGTCATACATCACCTCGCTGTCAAGTTCGAGGGCCAGCATTTCAAGGTCAGACGCTGTGATTTGGTTCTGCATCCCGGGCATGTTCAGGCATCAAAAATAGAGATTTGAAGTCATCCCGGCAGGTCAAACAGAGGCTTTTTCGAAAAAAAATGACTAAAATTTGAAAATTCTGACTTTAATCATGTACTTGATAATTGCGGGATTACTCTTTTTTAGTACTTTTATCCCAAGACGTTTAATTAACTAAATTATTGATATACAATGGAATTGCTTGAACAGATCAAAATGAATGCCATACGGCACAACAAAATGATTGTATTGCCCGAAGGAACAGAGGAGAGGACTCTCAAGGCCGCTGATGCGGTATTGGCTGAAGGAATTGCGCGTATAACACTGCTCGGCAACCCGGCTGAAATAAGGGCAATGGCAGACTCATTTGGTCTGAAGAATATAGGCAAGGCAATTATTATCAATCCGCTTGACCATCCGAAGAAACAGCAATATATCGATCTTTTAGTAGAGCTGCGCAAGAGTAAGGGGCTTACAAGGGAGGATGCTTCAAAACTGATTGAAGATCCTCTTTACCTGGGTGTAATGATGATCAAGAGCGGCGATGCCGACGGCGAGGTGGCAGGCGCCAGGAACACAACCGGCGATGTGTTGAGGCCTGCATTCCAGATTGTAAAGACTGCCCCGGGGATCTCGGTCGTTTCGGGTGCTTTCATAATGATACTGAAGGACAAGGAGTTCGGAGCAGACGGTATAATTGTCTTCGCCGACGGCGCAGTCCATCCCGATCCAACGGATAAGGAACTGGCTGAGATTGCCGTCGCCACTGCCCGCACGACAAGGGACATCGTTGGGGTGGAACCCAAGGTCGCCCTGCTCAGCTTCTCTACTATGGGAAGTGCGAAGCATCCGTTGGTAGATAAGGTCGTGAGTGCCACAAAGATGGCGAAGGAGATGGCCCCCGAATTCATGTTTGAAGGCGAGCTTCAGGCAGATGCGGCACTCATCGAGGCAATCGGCCAGAAGAAAGCCCCCGGAAGCAAGATTGCAGGAAAGGCCAACGTCCTCATTTTCCCCAACCTGGAGTGCGGGAACATAGCATATAAGCTTGTGGAACGACTGGCACATGCTCAGGCAATCGGACCAGTGCTGCAGGGTATGGCAGCGCCGATAAATGACCTCTCCAGGGGCTGTTCTGTAAGCGACATCATTAACGTAGTAGCCATAACCGCCAACCAGGCAGCCGGCTTAAAAAAATAATAAAAATCAGAAGATGAATATTCTCGTACTCAATTGCGGCAGCTCATCCATAAAGTATCAGCTGTTTGACATGGAAAACAATGCCAGGGTGCTGGCCAAAGGACTTCTTGAAAGGATCGGGATAACTGACGGCATACTTACCCACAAACCCACCGGAAAGGACCCGTATAAGATTGTACTCGATATCCCGGACCATACAATCGGAATTAATATGGTAATGGAAGCCCTGGTTCACCCGGTACATGGTGTAATTAAAAACATAAATGAGATAAAGGCTGTTGGTCACCGCGTTGCTCACGGAGGCGAGAATTTCAAGGAGTCGGTGCTGATCGACAATGACGTAAAGCGTGATATCGAAAAGTGCGCTGAACTGGCTCCGCTTCATAACCCTGCACACCTGAAGGGGATTCTTTCATGCGAAAAACTGCTGCCGGGCATTCCCCAGGTTGCTGTTTTCGATACATCCTTCCACCAGACGATGCCTGATTACGCCTTCATGTATGCAATCCCTTACGAGTACTATGAGAAGTATCGCATCCGCAAGTACGGATTCCATGGCACCAGCCACAGATTCGTGGCTGAGAAGGCATGCCGGATGCTTAATATGGACCTCGGAAAGTCAAAGATTATTACATGCCACCTTGGCAACGGAGCATCGATCACTGCAATTGAAAACGGTAAATCAATCGACACATCGATGGGCTTCACACCTGTGGACGGCCTTATAATGGGCACCCGCACCGGCGAAATTGACCCGGGTGTGCTGCTCTACCTCGCAGACAAAGAAGAACTTAGCGTCAGCGGTGTGAATAACATGATCAACAAGAAGAGCGGCGTGGCAGGCATATCACAACTCTCCTCCGACATGCGCGACCTTGAAATAGCCGCCAACGAAGGTAATCCGAAGGCGCTGCTTGCGCTTAACATGTATGCCTACAAGATCAAGAAGTTCATTGGCGCATACATTGCTGCAATGAACGGAATCGATCTGCTGATCTTCACTGCCGGCGTTGGAGAAAACGACTTCAATGCAAGGAAAATGATCTGTACCGGAATGGAATACATGGGCATTGAGATCAACGCAGATGTAAACCACGGTGTCAAGGGAAAGGACCTTGTAATATCCACACCTTCGTCACGGGTCAAGGTTATGGTGGTCACCACGGATGAGGAGTTCGTGATTGCCTCTGATACTAAAGCAATAGTCGAGAAACATACGCACTAAACACTCTGTAACATGGCTTTAAAGCACCTGTCTGAACTCAAACAGCTGCTCGTCGACAAGCCCACCAGGCGACTGGTGCTTGCCGCGGCGCAGGATCAAAACTCGCTCTCATCGGTACTCATGGCTGCCCGCGACGGATTTATCGAACCTATACTCGTTGGCGACAGGGAAGCAATACAGAAGATTGCCTCGGAGAACAATATTGACCTGACCGGCGTCAGGGTGGTTCACGAGCCGGACACAGAGATGGCTGTTGAGATTGCTGTCAGGATGGTTCGCAGCAACCAGGCGGACATCCTTATGAAGGGCCAGGTGGGAACATCCTCACTGCTTAAGGGAGTGCTGAACAAGGAGTGGGGGCTGAGATCAGGAGCACTGCTCTCGCACTTCGCCATCTTTGAGGTTGCGGCCTATCACAAGCTGATAGCCGTAACAGACGTTGCAATGAACATAGCACCGAACCTGCAGGAGAAGATTTCGATTGTGAATAACTCTGTGGCTTGCCTTAACAAGCTGGGGATTGAGATGCCGAAAGTGGCAGTGCTGGGAGCTGTAGAGATGGTTAGTGAGAATATGCAGGCTACGCTTGATGCAGCGCTTCTGTCAAAGATGAACCAGCGTGACCAGATAAGGCATTGCATCATCGACGGACCCCTGGCGTTTGATAACGCTATCAGCCTTGAGAGCGCCATGCACAAGGGTATCAGGAGCGATGTTGCAGGTGATACTGACCTGCTGCTGATGCCTGATATTGAGGTAGGAAACGTCCTTTACAAATCGCTTGTCTTCTTTGCACATGCAGGGGTTGCCGCCGTGATCCTCGGCGCGATAGCTCCCATTGTGCTGACATCAAGAAGCGATTCTGACCAGGCAAAGTATTACAGCGTATTACTTGCCGCAGCAATATCAAGAAAGGATTGATATGATCACCAGTCTCAGGCAGATGGCTGACGTCGTGAGGATGTCAGGTATAAGACGGAAGATTGCCGTTGCCTGGGCCCAGGATCCGAATACGGTCGGATCACTTCACCGTGCTGTAAAAGAGGGTTTTGCAGAGGCAATAATGATCGGTAACCCCGATTCTATCCTCTCCACCTGCGGGGTGACCGGGATTGATCCCGGTTTGTTTACGATTGTTGGGGCAGACGACGAAAGGAGTGCTGCTGAGACAGCCGTTGCCATGACCCGCTCAGGGGAGGCGGATATTGTTATGAAGGGACTGGTTGGTACCGATAAGTTCCTCAGGGCGGTGTTGGACAAGGAAAAGGGCCTCCTGCCGCCGAAGTCCGTAATGAGCTACGTCTGCGCCGTCGAAGTACCTGCCTATCATAAACTGCTGTTTATCACCGATACAGCTGTTCTTCCCTTTCCTGATCTCGATCAGAAGGTTGCAATGGCCCGTTACGCAATCGATATGGCCCGTGGTTTCGGCATTGAAAAACCCAGGGTGGCACTGATAGGGGCATCTGAAAAGGTGAACGAACGGTTCCCAAACACCCTGGATTATGCTGAGATGTGCAGGATGGCAGAGAGAGGCGAGTTTGCCGATTGTGTGATGGATGGCCCGCTGGATCTCTTCCTGGCCTGTGACCCGGCAAGCGTGAAAATCAAGGGGGTGGATACTCCGGTGGCTGGTGATGCCGATATCCTTCTCTTCCCGTCCCTGGAAGCCTGCAACCCGTTTTACAAGGGACTGATGCTCTTCGGAGGAGGAGAACTTGCAGGCATGATCTGCGGGACCTCTAAGCCTGTGGTCCTTATGTCGAGAAGCGAAAGCGAACAATCAAAATACTACTGTGTTGCTCTTTCCTGCCTGATGGCTTCCCAAAAAACATGAATCAGATGAACAAAAAGCTTATAATTGCCATTAATCCCGGCTCCACTAGCACGAAGTTTGCAGTTTATGACGGTACGGTACTGGTACTCGAAAAGACACTGAGACACAGTTCAGGTGAACTTGAGGGTTTCATCAGGATGACCGACCAGCTGCCGTTCAGACATAAGGTGATAATGGAGGCACTGCGTGAAGCAGGTACTGACCTGTCTGCTGTAGCTGCGGTGGTGGGCAGGGGAGGACTTGTGAATCCCATTGAATCAGGTATTTACGAGGTCAACGACCTGATGAAGAAGCATCTCTCGGAGGCAATCAATGGGGAGCATGCAAGTAACCTGGGGGCGTTGCTTGCCGACATGGTTGTTGTCCAACTGCCTGACTCAAAGGCTTATATCGTTGATCCAGTAGTTGTTGATGAGCTGGAGCCCGTTGCCAGGTTATCCGGACATCCTCTTATAAGCAGGAGATCGATTTTTCATGCCCTCAACCAGAAGGCTGTAGCCAGGATATATGCCGCCTCTGTGGGGAAGAAATATGAGGATTTAAACCTGATAGTGGCCCACATGGGAGGAGGCATAAGTGTCGGTGCACACCGTCGCGGCAAGGTTGTGGATGTGAACAATGCCCTGAACGGTGACGGTCCCTATGCTCCTGAGCGCAGCGGCGGACTGCCGGCCTGGCAGTTGGCAGAGATATGCTTCAGCGGTAAGTATCAGGCATCTGAGATGAAGGCCATGCTGGCTGGTAAAGGTGGAATTGTGGCATACCTTGGGACGAACAGTCATATGGAAGCATCCAAACGTGCGGAGGCGGGAGATGAATTTGCCGCGCTTGTTCTGCAGGGATGCAGCTATCAGACAGCCAAGGAGATAGGAGCTATGTCGGCTGTCCTTGCCGGCGAAATTGATTGTATCATACTTACCGGTGGATTGGCTTATGACACCACTCATGTTGAAAGTATAAAGAGCAGGGTCAGCCATCTGGCGCCGGTGTTTGTCTATCCCGGCGAGGATGAGCTCAAGGCACTGGCTTTCAATGGATACCTGGCAATCAGTGGTCGTATCTCAGTTAAGCAATACAAGGGGTGACTTTGGGTCTGAAAGTCTGAGGGCCCCGACACTTCGTGTGCGGGGTTTCGGCTTCTTCGGAGAAGCCTCAATCTGAAGGTCTGAAAGTCTGAGGGTCTGAGAGTCTGAGTGTCTTGCGGTCTTGCAGTCTTGCAGTCCTGCGGTCTTGCGGTCTTGCAGTCAATAGACTGATTGTAAACTACATATCACTACTGCCTACTGCCTACTGCCTACTGCCTGCTGCCTACTGCCAATTGCCTGCTGCCAACTCCACTGTTGCCTGACTAAGGTACAGAAAGTGCCACCGGCAGAATCTTCCCGTTGAAAAACTTATTGCCATTTACTGCAAAATCAGCAATGAACACTGCCATCTGCGCAGGTGACACGGGAGCACTAAATCCCGGAAATGCCTTGCTGAACATCTCTGTCTGAACCGCACCGGGACAGAGGCAGTTGAAAGAGATACCGCGTTCCGCATATTCAGTTGCCAGGCACTCCGTCAGAATTGCCAGCGCACCCTTGGTAGCACTGTACCAGGCCAGTCCCGGGAACTTCAGACTGCCCTGAAAGCCGCCCATGCTGCCTATATTGACAACGTGAGCCCCCCGCTCCATTAGCGGTAATAACGAGGCTGTCAGCATCGCCGCTGAAGTGAAGTTCACGGCAACTGAAGATCTTATATCCTCCTCATTGTGCTCCTCAAAGGGTTTATTGACGAGATGACCCGCGTTGTTTATAAGAATATCAACCTTTACCGCTTCCTCGGAGAGCCACTTTTTAAGCTCTCTGAGAGACGATGGCCCTGAAGTGATATCCAGAGGCATGACAACGATGTTTTTATACCTCGCGCCATCTGAGAGGCTTCCGAGCGCTTTCTTTGACCTGGCAATTGCATAAATCCTGTTTTCGGGTTCTTCCGAGAGCTTGATGGCTACCTCGCGACCAATACCCGAGGAAGCCCCTGTTATTACTATATTCATCTTATTATCAGTGTTATAACTAAATTAACCATTTTAGTCGGGCCCAATTACCGTAAATGTACTGATTTTTGATTTTATTTGTAGCCTCAAAATGAGGTTACTGCATCATATGAAGAAGATATTGACAATCACTCTTTTACTTCTGGTGGTCGCTTCTGCAGCCGGACAGATACCGGAGACCGTGAAGGCCAAGGAGAACCCCCCTTTGAGGCAGCGACTCTTTTTCGGGGGATCGTTCGGGCTGCAGTTCGGAAGCCTGACTAATATTGAAGTTGCACCACTAGTGGGAATATGGCTCCTGCCACGACTGGCAGTTGGGGCAGGACCTTCATTTCAATACTATAAGGATCCCTACGGAAGAACCGCAATCTATGGTGGGCGGACCATGCTTCAAATGACTCTCATACAGGACCTTAATAATGTCATACCAATAGGTTTCAATACGGGAATTTTTGTTCATGGTGAATATGAAGCCCTGAGTCTGGAGAGAGCCTTCTTCACAACAACACCTGAAGCCTCAGGACGCTTCTATTACGGCAGCTTTCTGGCAGGGGCAGGGATCTCCCAGCCAACAGGCAAAAGGTCGAGCATGAACATCACTTTCCTGTTCAGTGTTACAGGTAATGATTACGGTTTATATGATACGCCGGAGATCAGGGTTGAGTTCTACTTTTAATATATATGGAATAATTTAAAATAAATAAAATCAAATAATTATGAAAATTGAAAACAATAGATTTGCCTCACTTGTCTATACCCTTCATGAAGCCAGTCCGGAAGGAAGGGTAATTGAAACTGTAGAGGAGTCAGCTCCGCTTGGTTTTGTTTTCGGAGCCGGCAGACTACTTCCTGCTTTTGAGGCTAACCTGGAAGGACTTGAAGAGGGTAGTCCATTTGATTTCAGCCTTACTGCTACTGATGCATACGGCGAAATGCGTGAGGAAATGGTGATAAGCCTTCCGAGAAGTATATTTGAGGATGAAGGTGTTCTGAGGAGCGAGATATGCTACGTCGGAAACAATGTGCCGATGATGGACTCACAGGGCAACAGGATGAACGGAGTAGTCGTTGAGATAGGCGATGCTTTTGTAAAGATGGATTTCAACCATCCCCTGGCCGGTACTGACCTGCATTTCTCCGGAAAAGTCGTGGGTGTCCGGGAAGCTACAGAAGAGGAGCTGTTGGGACCGTCATCAGGCGGTTGTTCATCATGTGGCAGCAAGAGCAGCGGCTGCGGCGGAAGCTGCTCATAGGCAGGAGGCAAAAGGCAATTTGCATTAGTGAAAAGGGGTTCCGTAATGGAGCCCCTTTTTATCTATGTGAGTATGTTAAATAATACTCTCTATATCGTTGCCAACACTACTGCCTATTGCCTACTGCCTACTGCCAACTGCCTATTGCCTACTGCCTATTGCCTACTGCCAACTGCCTATTGCCTATTACCCATTTCCTAAACCAACAACTGCTCGCCCTCCGACTTGGCAACTATTACAGCACCGCATGTATCACCGTAAACGTTGATTGTGGTGCGGAACATGTCGAGTATACGGTCTACTGCAAGAATAAGTCCTATGCCCTCAAGTGGCAGCCCGACGGCATTAAGCACGACTGCCATCATTACCAGTCCCGCCATGGGAATCCCGGCAGATCCGATAGCTGCGAGCAATGCGGTAAATATTACAACTATCTGTTGACCGATACTGAGATCAATACCGTATGCCTGTGCAATGAATATTACAGCAACACACTCGTAAAGGGCGGTACCGTTCATATTGATAGTTGCCCCGAGTGGCAGCGTGAAGCTTGCTATCTTGTTCGAGACACCGTTCCTGGTTTCCACGGTTTCCATTGTTAGAGGGAGGGTGGCGTTGGATGATGATGTCGAAAAGGCTGTCAGCAGTACTGTTGACATGTTCTTCATATGCTTGATCGGGTCAGCTCTTCCAAGGAACTTAACCAGCAGCGGCAGTACAATAAGCCCTTGTATCAGAAGGCCAGCCAGCACCGTAAGAAAGTAAATACCCATGCTTCCGATGATTTCGCCTACCTGGTTGCCGCTGTTGATCTGCTGTGAGAGCACTTTCGCAATTATACTGAAGACGCCAAGTGGTGTGAATTTGATGACGAAGAGGGTGATCTTCATTATCACATCGAGGATTGCGTTTACGACGTCCACCAGCAATACCCTGGATTTTTCCCCAACCCTTGTAACAAAAAAACCCGCCAGAATTGCGAAGAAGATTATCGCAAGCATATGGGCCTCAGCCATCGCCTTTATAATGTTGGTAGGCACAATGTTGATAAGTGTCTGCCCGAAACTTTCCTTACCCACTGCTATATCCTCCAGAGGCACCTGCAGACCTAGATCAGCTCCAACGCCTGGCTTTATCAGCTGAACCAACACAAAACCTATCAGTATGGCTATAAGGGTTGAGAATACATAATAACCCATTGTCTTCAGCCCGAGACGCCCCAGATTTTCCGCCGTACCGACGCTTGCAACTCCTGTCATGATCGAACAGAATATAAGTGGCACTATAACCATATTCAGTCCCCTGAGGAAGACGTCACCCATCCAGTTGGTATACTTTGTGAGATGGGGGAAGAAATAACCGAATAAACCACCCAGCGCCAGCATGATCAGTATCTGCCAGTGCATGGCAAGAGAGAATTTCCTTGTTACCATAAGCCAGTTGTCTTTCCTGAATTCAGGGTTAAAATTGCAGTTAACACTTTAAGTGGATGAAGATAATCAAAAGATTACACCACAAAAGATGTTTTAAACTATGTTTCCAGATTTCAAAATTCCCACAGAAGGTCCAAACCGACAGAAAAAATAGGATTCTCAGCCACTTCACGAAAAAGGAGGGAAGGCAATCCTTTGGGGACCGGCAAATATCATCTCATTGGTTACCTGATCACCGTAGATTACAGATGTAAACACATAAGAATAGAATGATGCAGTGCTTCTGGATTACTGATGTAACCGAGGAATAGTTATGAATGTAACAATAATCAGTCATTGCATATACTTGATCTTATATGCTTATATATCAATATAATATATAATCTATATGAATTAAAGATTAATATATACGATAAGTTAATTAAGTCATAGTATTAGATCCGGCAGTATTAAGATCGTTAACTGTCATATAATCAATATATATGATTATCTAAACTCGAGTGAAAGAACTGATTGTTAACGTACAACAGAGCTTTAATTCTTTATCCGGACCCAGGATCATGTAACAATGATTATCGGCTGAATTACAAATGTAAACAATATAACATGACAGATGTAAAAGGACTATTAATTACATTTGTAAAAACATTGTCTGATCATGAAAGATCGAATACAGGCCTTTTTACAGAACGAAAACAAGAGTTACGCTCAATTTGCTGAGGAAATAGGGGTTCAGCCATCCGGAATCTCCCATATACTCTCAGGCAGAAACAATCCCAGCCTCGATTTTGTAATCAAGATGCTGCACAGATATCCGTCACTTGCGGCTGATTGGCTTCTGTTCGGACGCGGTTCGATGTACAAGTTTGTATCTCAGCCCACCCTGTTCGACGTGGAGATGCCTGTAAGCCCTTCTGGCGAAGATGGAGGCAAAGGGTCGCCGGAATTACCGGATGAGACATCAGATGTCCCTGATGACCTGCAGAAGGCAACAGATGGCAAATTACAATTAATGGGAAGCAATCGGGACGGGGCAAAACACCTTACCCGTATAGTTATGTTCTATTCAGATAAAACTTTTACCGAATACAATCCATCCTGACAGGAATTCTGCAAATTGTCTATTTTTGCAGGCAAATGATTCCTGATGAAAAAGCGGGTTGAAGATCTTACGGTTACAGATAACAGGAAACTGACAGACAGCTTCTTCGTTCTAAAGGTACATTCCCCTGCAGGGCTGCCTGAGATCAATCCCGGTCAGTTCGTGCAGGCACTGGTGACTGATAGCCATGCCACCTTTCTCCGCAGACCATTGTCGGTACATGATGTGGATCCCGGCACGGATAGCATTTCGCTTCTTGTGCAGGTCGCCGGGCAGGGTACTGAAAGGCTTTCACGACTCACTCCTGGTGAGAAACTTAACCTTGTCTATCCCCTCGGGAACTCCTTCACCCTCCCGGGGGCAGGTGAAGAGGTGCTGCTTGTTGGCGGAGGATGCGGAATGGCACCGCTTCTATACCTGGGACGAAAGATCCGTGAGCTGGGAATAAAACCTCACTTTGCACTCGGGTTCCGTAATCATACAAGGATTCTCGAACATGAGGATTTTAAAAAACTGGGGCCGGTATGGCTCTCGACTGAAGACGGTTCAGAGGGTCACAGGGGTTTTGTGACCGACATTCCTGCCTTCAGGGACAAACACTGGGACAAGGTATACTGTTGCGGTCCCGAGCCGATGATGAAGGCTGTGGCTGCCCTTTGCCGCAGTCGGGAAATATTCTGTGAGGTGTCACTTGAGAACCTGATGGCTTGCGGAATGGGGATATGCCTCTGCTGCATAGTGCCAACAACCTCCGGAAACCTGTGCTCATGCACTGACGGGCCGGTATTCAACATAAACGATCTGAAATGGCAGACCTCAGGATAAAGATCGGAACGCTTGAACTGCGCAACCCGGTAATGCTCGCCTCCGGAACATGTGGCTACGGGGCAGAACTTGATGATTTTATTGACCTCGCGGCGCTTGGTGCCATAATAGTCAAGGGGACCACCCTCGAGCCAAGAGAGGGCAATGCCTATCCGCGGATGGCCGAGACTGCCTCAGGCATGCTTAATGCTGTCGGTCTGCAGAATAAGGGAATAGACTACTTCGAGAATAATATCTATCCTCGTCTTGCTGAGTACGATACGCATGTAGTTGTAAATGTGAATGGCAACACTGTTGAGGAATACGTTGAACTGTCGCGGCGTTTGGACCGCCTGAGCGCAATACCGGCCATAGAACTGAACATCTCCTGTCCAAACGTCAAGAAGGGGGGAATGATATTTGGCACAAATCCTGCATCAGCCAGGGAGGTCATTGCAGCTGTTCGGAAAGCATACAGTAAAACACTAATAGTCAAGCTGTCTCCAAATGTGACTGATATCACTGAGTTTGCCCGGATTTCCGAAGAGGAGGGAGCCGAAGCAATTTCTCTTGTGAATACTCTGCTGGGAATGGCTATCGATGTCAGAACCATGAAACCGAAGCTCTCAACAGTCACGGGCGGACTCTCGGGTCCTTCCATCAAGCCGGTGGCGCTCAGGATGGTCTGGCAGTGTGCCAAGGCTGTCAGGATACCGGTCATTGGCCTGGGAGGCATAATGAATGCCGACGATGCACTTGAATTCATCATGGCAGGCGCCACGGCAGTGCAGGTCGGAACAGTTTCGTTCATCGAGCCTCGTGCCGGGGTTCAGATAGTTAATGGAATAGAAAAATTCCTTGTTGAAAAAGAATTCGATTCTGTCAGCAGAATTACAGGTATTATAAATAGGATTTGAACTTGATTTGCTTTAAATTTGTAAATTTAGGGGCGGAATTATATTCATTGACTAAATTATAGAAAGTAATCATGGCAGAAAATTTGCAAATTGACAATCTGGACAGAAAGATTCTGGACATTATAACCAAGAATGCGAGGATACCTTACCTTGAGGTTGCACGCGACTGCAACGTATCAGGTGCGGCGATTCATCAGAGGGTCCAGAGACTCATTCGATTAGGTGTTATCAAGGGATCGGAATTCAAGGTTGATCCGATCATGGTGGGATTCAGGACCTGTGCCTATATAGGTTTATATCTGGATAATCCAGGTAAGTACAAAGAGGTGATAAACAAGCTTAGGGATATCCCTGAAGTAATTGAATGTCACTATACTACCGGTAATTACTCATTGTTCATCAAGGTATATACCCGCGACAATGAACATTTGCGCGAGGTCCTGACAGAAAAGATACAGGCAATCCCCGGCATAATGCGCACGGAAACCCTTATCTCCCTGGAAGAATCTATCAGCAGGCAGATACCTGTGCTCTCGAAGTAGTACAGCTCTGAAAATAAACCTGTAATACAATAAAAAGGTGCCAATTTTGGCGCCTTTTTTCTTGCTGTATTCCGGGAAAGTTCTAAATTTATAGAAAATACCACCATGAAACCGAACTTTCTTTTGTTGCCGCTGGTAGTATTGTTCAGTATTACCGGTCTTATCTCTTGTAACCCCTTTGATAAGTCAGATGAATGTGAGGGCTCCGAGATGGTGCTCATAGAACCAATCATCTACCTTCGTGTGTCCTTCGCTGACCCGACAATGACTCTGGCTGAATATACCTACCTTGAGGTTGCTGAGAGGATGATTATTTCGGGTTCTATTCAAAAGATGTACTGCAGTGGTAAACTTAGCGGATACTTTACCTACAGCCCTACGTTCTATCCTCAAGAAATGACCATCACTCGCCTGGAGGGTGGATTCTTTCTGCCTCAGCCTTACCAATATAAGTTTGAGAATACGAAGGATGAGATCCTGATTTTGTTCCGCATAAAAGTATATATGACTGAAAGTGAAATTTATGAAAGCGACGAGTTTATAATGAGTTTTTTTCCCGAGGACATAGAATATGATGTTAACACCTCGAAGTATTACTTTAGCCTTGAAGTTGTCGATCCGGATAAGTTATGGAATAGGGTCACTTCCTGATTGGCATTGATACTCATAATGCCCGTTGATTTCTGCTGAACAACCTGTTCTGCAATTCTTGATGGTCTACGACCAAATATCCCATGTTAGTCATTGTTCTACAATGCTTTATGCGCTACGCGCAACATTTGCCCTAAGCCATGAAGCATAGTGCCATAATGGATCAATACAACCACGGGCCATAAAGCGAATTGCCATAATGGATCAATACAACCATAGGCCATAATTCATATTGCCATAATGGATCACTACAACCACAGACCATAAAGCGAATTGCCATAATGGATCAATACAACCACGGGCCATAAAGCGAATT
>ERZ795055.1440-NODE-1440-length-19097-cov-9.437559_pt1 | contig 19097 bp, 19 predicted proteins | sample MGYA00375139_ERZ795055 | MGnify/ENA primary metagenome ERZ795055 (study PRJEB30184, sample SAMN05720283) | anaerobic digester metagenome | isolation source: active sludge of municipal wastewater-treating anaerobic digesters | place: USA | collected 2015-01-23 ... | reverse complement strand
TTTATGGATGATCGTCGCAGCAGCGGTTCTCTGGTTGCTTGCCGGTCCCGTTGCTGCGCTTGCGGCGGTATCCGCGGTGCTTGCCGGAACGGTGCTCTTCCCTGCGCTGCTCCCGTATATCCCGACGCAGGACTTCTCCACAAAAGGGCTGATACTGGGACTCATCATCACCATCCCCTTTGCAGTATACTTTGGCACAAATCCTGGCCTGCCCGGCTGGGCGAATGCGGCGGGAGCAGCAGCTGCACTCCTCATTATGCCTGCGGTGGTTGCGTACTTTGCTCTGAACTTTACCGGGTGCACGACATTCACATCGCGGACAGGCGTGAAAAAAGAGATCTTCCGGTATGTCCCAGCCATGGCGCTCATGGCGGGTATCGGTGTGATCCTCGTAATTATACTCGGGATCAGCCGGCTTATCGGGGGGATATAATGTTCAACAACTACACAGAGACCAGCCTGAAATATTATCCCGAGCGGTGTATCAACTGCAAACGCTGTACGCAGGTCTGCCCGCACGCAGTGTTTGCTGAAGGAAAGGACCATGTCGAGCTGACACAGCCGGCCTCCTGTATGGAGTGCGGGGCCTGTGCCCTCAACTGCCCGGTCCAGGCAATCAAGGTGCAGAGCGGTGTGGGCTGCGCATGGGCAATGATCGCTGCTGCCCTCCGGGGAAAGGATATGGACAGCGCGGAGTGCAGCTGCGGCGGCGACGAGGGTTCCTGCTGTGGGGTAAAGGAAGAGAAGTCCACCTGCTGCGAGGGAAAATGATGGAAAAAACGAGGGTTCTCTTCATCTGCACCGCAAATGCCGCCCGTTCCCAGATGGCCGAAGGGCTTCTCCGCGCAAAATGCGGCGACCGGTACGAGATATTCTCAGCGGGAACCCGCCAGGCAACAGTGAGTACCCGGGCAATAACGGTTATGCAGGAGATCGGGATCGATATCTCCCATCACCGTTCAAAAACCCTCGCAGAATTCGAAAACGCAACGTTTGACCTCGCTTTCACGCTCTGTGATAAGGCCCATGCGATCTGCCCGATCGTACCAGGAGCGAAAAAGACGATCCATAAAGGATTTGCCGACCCTCACCTGACGCCGGGTACCGGTGAAGAGGTCCTTCAGGGATACCGGAAAGTCAGGGACGAAATTGCAGCATGGATCGATACGAGATTCTGCTAATCCTTTTTTGGCATCGTCAGATTTCAGCGACGGATTTTCTTCTCTGACGGAGGCCCCTCCCTGTGCCAGCCCTGTCCCCGCCGGGGGCACATTTGCGCCTGCGGTTCTTCTGTGGTACCGTACCCGGTCGTTTGAGGGAACGGAAGATACCGGAACGCCAGCGGCTCTCAAGGATTTTTCAGGAGACGGCATACGTTTTCCATGAGAGCGTGGTGCCGGCAGAGATGGTCCATGAAGATGCTGCTGCGAACCTTTTCCGGGAGGGGTGACCAGCTTACACCGCAATCCGTGTCCCAGAGCACCAGTCCTTCGGCAGGAGCCGGGGCTAAGGGCGTGTCGATTTCTCCCTGTAGGTACTGCAGAATGGATTCTTCACCATTCTCCCCATTTCCCACACGGAGAAGGGCTGTTGCCATGCACCGTACCTGGTGCCACAGGAAGCTCTCTGCAGTCACTTCGAGGAAGATAAAACCGTCCTCCTCGGAAATACGGATCGCGAGGATATTCCGCAGGGGATTCTTGTTTCGGACCCGGGCAAAGTTCGAGAAATCATGAATCCCCAGGAAGTGCTGACACGCTATTTCCATCTCGTTTTTTTCCGGGAGGGGCTCTGAAAAGTAATAACGGTACGTCCGGGACTTTGCATCGTAGCGCGGGTGGAACTGTACCGGCACCTCTGCCCAGGCGGAGCACCAGAGATCAGGCGGGAGCTGGAGGTTGATCGTCCCGATCGCACGGTCAGGGACGTCTGTGGTGAACGCAATCACCTGCCCGCGGGCATGGACCCCCCGGTCAGTCCTTCCGGCCGACTGGAAACAGGCTTCCCGCCAGTCTTCGAACAGGCTCAGCCGCCGGCAGGTTTCAATGAACTCTCCTTCCACCGTGCGGCTGGAGACCTGCATCTGCGACCCGAAGAACCGGCTCCCCAGATACGATACCCGGAAGGCCAGTCTCACCGGAGATGGACGTGCCGGGTTATCCTTTTTATCTTCTTCCATGTGCTGTTGATTGACTGGCGTGTATAGGTGCGCAGCGGCGTCTTTCTTCCGCCGCAGGAAACTTTTCCGGCCCGGATCGCGTCAAGGATTGCCGGCACATTTTTTTCAGCGTCAACAACTGTTCGCCCAAAACCGACGAACCGGGCATTATGGGCATCACTCCCCCCGACGCAGGGTTTACCGATCCGCTTTGCAATACGGGCGGCCTTCGTGTTGGCCGATCCCACGATATACCGGCTGTTGAAGACCTCAATAGCATCCACAATATCCATCCCTGCTTTCTTCCGCCGGGCAACACCGTGGCGCCAGATATGATAGGGATGCGGCAGGATTGCAAGCCCTCCCAGCCTCCGCACAATCTCTACGGTTGCGATAACGTCAAGCCCTGAAGGTATCAGCTCGGTGACTCCCAGAACGAGGAGGTGCCCCTGCTTGGTTGAGACCTCAATTCCCGGTATCACAAGGACCCCTGTCGAACATGCGAGCGCTTTTTTTACGCCGTCAACCGAGTCATGATCGGTGATCGCGATCGCATCAAGCCCGACGTCCTGTGCCCGTTTCAGGATCTCTTCGACACTGCTTTCGCCGTCTTTTGAAAAATTCGTATGCACATGCAAATCGCAGGTCAGCATCTGATCATAGTGTTTTTATCTCTCTGGTATTAAGGAAACTTATGCGCATTCTCCTTCCCACCGGGGCTGCAACCGAATCCCTGGTGAGACGCGCTGCCGCGGGATATGATGCTGATGTGGTGGTGACCGGAGAGATTGCCTCGTTTCTTACCCCCCATGCACTCCGCAGACTCCTCAGACAGGAGAAGTACGACTGCGTGGTCATCTCCGGGATGTGCACGGCATCGTTCGAACAGGTAGAGCGCGAGACCGGCGTTGTCATCTGGCGGGGGCCCCGGCATGCTGCAGATCTTGCAATGGTGCTGCCGCTGCTTGGTACGGGGACTTTATCGCGGACCATTCCCGCAGACGATTTTCTCAGCGCCAGAAGGGCTGAGGGTGCCCTGCGCAGGATCGGGGAGCAGGAACAGGAGGCCGTTCCTGATTTTCTTATCCGCGGGGTAAAAATCGGCGGGAATTCCCGGATCAAGGTGCTGGCGGAGGTCATGGACGCACCCTGGTGCGAAGATATCCGGAGCATGGTAAAGAGCTATCTTGCTTCGGGAGCCGATATTGTCGATCTCGGGTTCGGGTTCGATGCCACACCGGAGGATGTAACCCGGGTTTTTTCCCTTTTGTCGGATATCGATGCCCCGCTTGCCATTGATACACAGGATCCATCCCTTATCCGGGCAGCACTCGGCCGTGCCGATATCGTGCTCAGCCTTGAGGACGCCAACCTGCCGGTGATAGGAGAAGAGGTTGCAAAAGCCGGGCTTGCCGTTGTCATAGTACCAGGGAACAGCACCCTGATGAAAAATATCGCTCTTGCAAAAAAAGCCGGTATTCGCTGTATCATTGCTGACCCGCTCCTCCAGCCGGTAGGTTCCGGGTTCACCCGTTCGCTGGGCCGGTTCAAAACGTGCAGCTGCCCGATCTTTTTTGGTGCGGGGAATGTCGTAGAACTGCTCGATGCAGATTCGATCGGGATGAACGCACTCCTCGCGGGTATTGCCGCCGAGGCTGGCGCCTCCATCATCTTCACGAGCGAGCACTCCGATAAAACCCGGGGGTCCATCCGCGAGATGCGGCGGGCAACAGAGATGATGGTTCTCGCACGGGACCGGCCATATCCCAAGGATCTCGGGATTGATCTGCTGGTCCTCAAAGAGAAACGGCGCCGGCGCGAGCCGCCGCTCGAATATGATTCGTCGCGCCAGGCCCGGCCGATGCCTCAGGATATCACCTATGATCCCAAAGGCAATTTCCGGATTGGGATTGAAGGTGACCAGATCGTTGCCGTCATTCACGGCAAGGCCATAAAGGGTTCCCGCTGGCAGGACGTCCTCTCCACGCTCCTGTCACAGGGAAACATTTCCCTTCTCGACCATGCCGGGTACCTTGGCCGGGAACTCTACAAGGCGGAGCTCGCGATCCGGTACGGACGGAGCTTCGAGCAGGACGGGGAATTCTGAAAAGGTCTGGTTTGATACTTTTATCTCCTGCAACATTGTACCATTACTGCATGGTTTCACAGGTTCGCGCATCCCATATCCTTGTCAAAACCGAAGACGAAGCAAACCGCATCCTCAAGCGCATCACGGATGGTGAAGACTTTGTCGCGGTTGTAAAAAGATTCTCGTCCTGCCCGTCGCGCAAGAACGGTGGCGATCTCGGATGGTTCGGTAAGGGGATGATGGCCGCCGAGTTCGAGCAGGCTGCATTTGCCGCAGATAATGGCACGATTGTCGGGCCGGTCAAGACCCAGTTCGGTTATCATGTTATCAAGGTGACGGGAAAGAAATAATTTCCTGGCCGGATATGGACTCAAAATTTTTTCTCGGGATCGGCCTTGCCATTGTCCTCGTCTTTGCCGGCGCAGCCGTATATTCAAGCTTCGCTAAGTTGCCGGACACACCCCGGGAAACGGGCGATCGTGATGTCCTGTACCAGGTTTCAACCATTGATGCCCTCATGCAGGGGGTCTATGACGGGGTCCAGCCGGTCGGGGAGATCCGTAAACACGGGGACTTCGGTATCGGCACGTTCGATGCCCTCGACGGAGAGATGATCGTACTGGACGGGGTTGTGTACCAGGCAACGGCCGACGGCCGGATCCATGCCGTCGCTGACAGCATGACGACCCCGTTTGCTACGGTGACCTGCTTCGACCGTGACCTTTCCGCAACAACCGAAAGGCCGATGAACTTTTCTGTCTTCTCCACCACCATGGCCGGTCAGCTCCCTGCCGAAAATATGGTTTACGCGGTGCGGATGCACGGGACATTTCCCTTCCTGAAAGTCCGGGCAATACCCGCACAGCACAAACCCTATCCCCCGCTTGCCGAAGCTGCCAAAAACCAATCGGTCTCTACCTATTCACAAACCACCGGAACAGTTGTCGGTTTCTATACCCCGATCTTTTTCCAGGGGCTCAATGTTGCCGGCTACCATCTCCACTTCATCCGTGATGACCGGAAGAGCGGGGGGCATATCCTTGATCTCACCGTACCGGCAAACACAACGGTCGAGTACGACATTACTCCCGGTTTTACCATGATCCTGCCGACGAGCGGCGATTTCACCGGTGTCGATCTCTCACACGACCTGAGCGGGGATCTCGCAAAGATTGAGCAATAGACAGCCTGCGATCCTAAGGAGAATATTTTTGCGATCGAAACTAACAGAATGGTTACAACACTGCACATGTTATGTGAGGAGCAGGCAATGAAAATCCACGGGATAAAAAAGGATATTCTCTCGCTCCTTCTTCATATGGCAGAGGACAGCCATCCCAACGAATTCGTGGCACTTCTCCTTGAACGCGACGGGTTCATTGATGAGGTGAACATGCTTCCCGGTACAGTTGTCCGCGAGGACTCCGCGTCGATCTTCTATGACATGATGCCGCTCGATACCCATGTTGCCGGGAGTGCCCACAGCCATCCCGGTGGTGCGATCAGCCCTTCCGATGCAGACCTCAGGTTTTTTCCCCGGACCGGTAAATATCACCTGATCATAGGCTACCCGTACCAAAACAATGACTGGCGGTGTTTTACTGCTGACGGGAAACCCCACGAACTGGAAGTTGTTGCATGACTGTGCGCCGTATCGTTGCAACCGGCACGTTTGATATCCTGCACCCGGGCCATCTCTATTACCTGGAGGAATCAAAAAAACTCGGGGATGAACTGTTCGTGATCGTAGCCCGGGACGCGAACGTGAAGCACAAACCTCACCCGATCATCCCCGAGGACCAGCGCCTCGCCATGGTTGCCGCATTGAAACCGGTGGATCACGCCATGCTTGGCGACCAGACAGACATGTTCCTGCCGATCGAGAAGATCCGGCCGGACATAATCACGATCGGGTTCAACCAGATGTTCGATGAGGAGACGCTCTCCCGTCAGCTGAGAGCACGGGGCCTGACACCGGCAATCGTGCGCATCGGGAAATTTCCCGGCGACGATCTCTGCAGTTCGCGGCTTGTTGTCCAGAGGATTATTACCAAACGGGGCCACGACCATCACCCTGTTGATGAAACCGAGCGGGAACCCTGAACCGATCCAATGCAGGGCGGCAGGAATGCTTATCCGTTCCGGCCATAATCCTTCTTTTGTTCAGGTGACGTATGGAACCAGACCTGCCTGCAGGAATAGCATCGTTAAAAACGCTGGCCTGTAAAAGGGGCGCAGCCGCAAAAGAGATAACGCCGGGGGATATCGTAGTTTCAGAATGGGTACGGTTCAAATGCCGGTACGGCTGCAAGGGATACGGAAAGCACCTTGGCTGCCCGCCGTATGCCCCATCCCCCGAGGTTACCCGCCGCATGGTGGACGAATACTCCACGGGCCTTCTGCTCTGGTTCGACGGGGTTCCGGGTCACGCTGAATTCGGCCCTGACGATATCCCGGATGATTTCCACCCATGGTACGCGGACCTGATCCGGTGGGTGAACGGAACGGTACACGAGCTTGAGAAGACCGCGTTCTATGACGGGTTTTACAAGGCGTTCGGGTTCGGGGGGTACCCCTGCATCTGGTGCGAGCACCAGCACTGCGTTGCCGAGGAGGCAGACGGTGTCGTGGACGAAAGTATCCGGAGGAAATGCCGCCACATGGACCTCGTCCGCCCCAGTATGGAAGCCGCAGGCATCGATGTTTTTGCCACTGCCCGCAACATCGGCTGGGAACTCAGCACCATCCCCTGCAAAAACAGGGAGTACGGGAAGATCGTTCATTCCCGCATTCATTCGGTCGGTCTTGTCCTGATAGAGTAATTGTTACCTGCCCGCGTGGGGCCGGTACATAAGCGCTTTTCGCCGGCTCCGGTTGACAATCCCCCTCCGCATCCACGTGCTGTACTTTGCCGTGAATGAACCGACAATGGAGGTCACAATGACCATGGCTGCAATGGTGGTTGCGATGATCGGCGACCCGTACAATACCGCAAGCGCAATCGAAAATTCACCACGGCAGATCATGTTTGCCCATATCTCAAGGCCTGAGAGGGCTGATCCATGGATGACGAGCCCGATAAGCATGCCGGAGACCAGCTTGGACAGGATCGCAAGCGTGCAGATGATCGCGACAACAGACCAGTTCACTCCGCTGGCAAAATCGATGGTCACCCCGAAGAATACAAAAAACATGACCATGAACACATCCCGGAACGGCCGGGCATGCTGCTCGAACGCATTGGGGTCCGTGGTGGCAAACGCCGCACCCAGCGCGATCACCATCAGGGTCTCGGGAATTTCCAGGTACAGGGCAACCGATGCCGTGATGAGGACTGCAGTAAAGGTAAAAAGGATGGGGATCTCATCATCCCGCTCAAGGATGGAGACAAGGAACTCCTTTCCATAATAGGAGATGGCATAGATAACGGCAAGGGCAAGCGCTATCTTGACAACGAACAAGAGGAGGTTCTGGTCGCTTGCAGAGAGAATGGCAAGGATGATGATCAGGACAAGATCCTCAAAAACAGTCACCCAGATGATCGTCTCGGCTTCCACGCTCATCAGTTTCCGGTTCTCAATCAACGAGGTGATGATGATTGCCGTGCTGGTGATGTAGAAGGCTGCTCCCACAATGAACGATTCCATGAGGGTGAAGCCCAGCAGGTAAGCAGCCGCAAACCCGATCCCCATATCAACGGTAAGACCGATAAGCCCGCCGGTGAGAACTTTCGACGGATTGGCAATAATCCGATCCAGTTTCAGTTCGAGTCCCATAAAGAACAGCAGGAAAAGAAGACCCATACTGGAGAAGAACTGGCTGATCTCGTCAGAGCGAACGATCCCGAGACCCGCTTTTCCCAGGATGACGCCGGCAATGATGTAGAACGGTATGGCAGGAATTGACAGGTATTTGGAAATAAGGGCAAGCACCAGGCAGACGAAAAGCGCGATGATGAAGCCTTCCATTACTCCACCATTATTTCGCGCTCAAATTTTATTATCTGGTCACTTTCCCCGATGACAAGGGCTGCATCCCCCGTCTCGAAAGCAAAGGAGGGCGGAGGGTTGACAATATTCTTATCATGCCGGCAGACTGCGATGATGGTAGCACCGGTCTTTGTCCGGATCTGAAGATCTTCGATGGTTTTTCCGGTTACCGATGCCGGAACAAAGAATGTATGTATCGTGACCCGGAGGTCAGATAGGGCAGAAAACGCAATCTCCACACTCTCCTGGTCGGCTTCTATGATGGCCCCGGTAAGGATGTTGCCGAGCCTCCGTGCCTCAACTGCCGTCATAACCACAGCACATGGGGACTGGTTGCCCTTCTCGAGCGTATACATCTGGATCGTGCCGGTCTTGGTAAAGAAGATCGCAATCGTATCTCCCTTGTCAGTCATAATTTCGTATTTTGTGCCGACACCGGGAAGATTCAGGGATCGAAGCGCCATAGCAGACATTAGAAAATGATCCCTAAATATATTATGATTATGTGAGGTGATCCACTGCAGGGATGCACCGGATAAAAACAAAAAAAGAGATGGTTTGCATCCAGGGTTTTTGAGAGGTCGGGAGGAGCGAAGTGCGAACCGAACCGGCATATGACGCTTCTTTGGAGGGTAATACCTCCTCCCTGGTACCATGGTTGAAACAACGGGAAGATAAATACGGGACCGGGCGGGGTGAAAGTGATTGGTGGGTCTGGAGAAAACCTCTTTTTTCGCCCCATGATCGAACTACTTAGGCCATCCCGGCCCTGATCGGAGGCAGGGGCGCATTGCGACAGGATTGTCTTTTTGATTGGTTATCGTGCCATTTTACCTACCAGCTCATTCAGGAATTTACGAGAAAAAATATAGCTGGAGTATTGTTCCGGATTTCAGATCAAAAAAGTGTTCCTGATAATGGATAACGCTCCCGGGGCTTCGCCCCGCCGCTACGGCGCCCCGATTGCGATGACTTTGCAGTACCAGGATAAGGCATGCCGGTACTACAGAAGAATAGCAGGCGCCACTGCCTCCATCGGGGGCAGGGCCGGCAAAAAGGGGGGCATCCATCAGAGAGAAATGAGTCGCCGAAATGTGACGATATCCTTTGATTACGGATCATCGGCAAAACCCTTCTTTCGTGATTATCGTAATGCGGGGGCTGCCCAGCGGCGGGGGCTCACACGTGAGCGAAAGCCCCCGAAAGCGTCGGTCCGATGATTTCTCAAGAGACGGGTTTTTTCAAAAAAAATTCTCTGTGATGTAGTATCCCGAATTCATTTCACTCAGTTGCTACCAGGTAAAACCGTATCTGGTGCCTTAAAAAAAGTATCGCAATACGAGGTTGACCCCCTCTCTCCCCCAGAGGGGGAGGCAGCATGCGGGGTGCGCCCCCTTGGCCCCCGATTTAGATGAAAGTTTTCAAATAACGTTTTTGCCCAGCGAGGCCCCGACGAGGCGGCCGAGCGACCCCCAAAGGGGGGGGCTTGCTCATTTTCTTGATTGTTTTGTGAAATTATTTCGGGATAGGACAAAAATTCTCTGTGATGACCTCATCTGACCACATTTATTATAATATCAGTTGGAGAAACGTTCCTGAGTATGTTCCGGGTGGCGTTTTTCGACCATGTCATTACAAAACAGAAATAGCGGATCGGACGAACCGCAGAACCCAGCGGGTGCTGACACGAACGAAGATCCTCTCTTTGTTCAGGAACATTCACCCCCTCCGGCTGATCTCCGGACACTCATCCTGAACCGGAAAGAGAGCGAGAAGCAGCTGAGCCTCCGGTTTTCTCTCATACAGGCAATCCTGGAAGGGGCAGACAGCGCAATTTTTTCTGTTGACACGCAGGGTTGTTATACCAGCTTCAATAAAAAACATGCCCGGGATATGCAGGACCTCTACGGTTCTGCGATCATGACTGGCGAAAAACTGGCGGGATTCGTGCCCGTTGAAAAGGACGCCGGGAAGATCCTCGGTCTTATCCGGCTGGCACTGGCGGGAGAACCGGGAACTGCAAGCGATTATTTCGGAGATCCGGCACGAAGCCGCCGCTATTTCGATCTCTCGTGCTACCCGGTGCACAACGATACCGGACTGGTAAACGGGGTCGCGGTCATTGTCACGGACACGACATCGCGAAAACAACGTGAACTTTCACTCATCGGACGGGAAGAGCGGTTCCGCAAGCTTGCAGATGATGCGCCGGATCTCCTGTTCCGGATATCCCTCCCTGACGGGAACTATGAATATGTCAGCCCGGCATCGCTCACATTCACCGGTTACCCGCCGGAGATCTTTTACAAAAAACCCGGGTTTTTGTATGAGCTGGTACACTCATCAGGGAAAGAGACCTTCGGCAGGAATCTGGGCCTCCTGATGAAAGGCAACAATGCTCCTGAATCAGAATTTCAGGTTGTCCATAAGGACGGAAAGGTGCGATGGTGGTTTTTAAGGACCACGCTTATCCGGGATGCTGCGGGTCACCCCATTGCTGCTGAAGGCATGGTAACGGATATCACCGACCGGAAAAGAGCGCAGATCGCCTGTGAGGAGAATGAAGAGCGGTTCCGGACGATCGTTGAATCGGCTGATGCAGGAATTCTCGTGGTTGATGCAGAAACAGATGGTATTTTGGATGCCAATCCCCGTGCCCTGGAGATGATCGGGGCGATACGGGAAAAGGTCATTGGATCAGCCTGCCACCAGGTTATCTGCCCCGCCGAACCCGGCAGCCGCCCGGTTACGGATGCGGGTGAGCCGGCAGAACCATCAGAACAGGTCATCAGAACGGCGGATGGCAGACGCTACCCCGTGAAAAGGACCGTCGTACCCGCAAAAATTTCCGGCCGGGACGTACAGATCGTGTCGCTCATCGACCTGTCGGAACAGAAAGAAAAAGAAGACTCCCTGCGGCAGAGCGACGGGCTCTACCGTTCGTTTATCGCCGCCGGCAGTGATGGTATTTTCCGGTATGCGATGGATTGTGAGATCCCGGTGACCCTGCCGGTCGACGAACAGATCGCCCTTGCCATCCGGCACGGGCACCTTGCCGAGTGCAATGATGCAATGGCACGGATGTGCGGGTATGAGCAGGCTCCGGAACTGGCCGGGCAAAAACTCGACGCCATCATGGATGTGAAAAATCCCCGCACGCTTGAGTATCTGCGCACATTCATCCGCGACGGGTATCATGTTGCGGGATATGAGACGGAAGAACGCGACCGTGCCGGAACCACCCGCTGGTTTGCCAGTTCACTGGACGGGATCGCGAGGAACGGGTGCCTGGGTCACCTCTGGGGGGTAAAAAGAGATATCACCGCCAGCAGGAACAGAGAGCTGACCCTCAGGGAAAGCGAGGGGAGATACCGGGGGCTGGTTGAACATTCGGCTGACATCATCTATTCCCTCAGTTTTTCCGGGGAGATCACCGCGATAAGTCCTGCCGTGCTCCCCCTGCTGGGATACCGGCCGGACGAACTGATCGGAAAGAACATCCGAAATTTTCTGAAACCGGAATCACAACAGGCGGTGCTGGACGATATCGACAGGAAGAAGAATGGAGAACGATCCGATAGCAGGTATGAGATCGAGCTGCTGGCAAAGGATGGCCGGTGTATCCCGTTTGAAGTGAGCACCGGGATCCGCCCCGAAGAGACCGAAAGCCCGGGTATCACCGGCATTGCCCGTGAGATCACCGGGCGGAGAAAGATCGAGGATGCCCTCAGGGAACGGGAAGAGCGCTTCCGGATCCTTTTCCAGAGCATGCCTTCGGTTGCCGTGCAGGGATTCCTGCCTGACTACACGGTGGTCTGCTGGAATGAAGCGGCTACAAAAATGTTCGGGTATCCTGCAAGCGAAGCTAGGGGAAAGGATATCCGTGATCTCATCTTCCCGGCCGGTGTACGGGAACGCGAAACTGAGACCTGCAACCGCATGGCTTCGACCGGCATTCCCGGACCATCGGCTGAAGAGGAGCTCCGGCACAGGGACGGAACACAGGTGCCGGTCTTTCTCAGCCACACCGTGGTCAAAATCCCCGGTAAAAGCACAATCCTGTTCTGCATTGGTGTTGATCTGACAGAACGGAAAGCAGCCGAAACGGCATTGCAGGACCGGGCAGACAACCTGCAGTTGATACTCGAAGGTGCGCCATTCGGCACCATTGTCTGCGAACTGCAGGATGACGGGAATCTGGTAGTTGTCAGCGGGAACCGGTCCGCCAGCCGGATCCTGGGAACGGACAGCAGCCACCTTGTAGGGAAGACTATCGAGGAGGTGTCCCCGGATCTCGCATCAGCCGGGATCCCGGATATCTTCCGGAAGGTAGTCCGTGGAGGAGAACCATTCCACCGGCAAGCCTTTGAGTTCCCCGCAGGAGAAGTATCGCGGGTCTTTGAGATCCATGCCATCCCGCTTGCAGAGAACCGGATGACCGTTTTTTTTGAGGATATTTCCGAGAAGCGAAATGCCGAAAAGGAACTCGGGCTGAGGGAGACCCTGTTCCGTTCACTCATCCACAACTCACCGGATATCATCCAGATCCTTGATTCGGATAAACAGATGGTCTATAGCTCGCTGGCGTTCTCGAAAATACTGGGGTATCCACAGGAATCACAGACCGGAAGGAGCATAGCCGATCTTGTCCATCCCGATGACCTGGACCATGTCATGGCATATCTTGATGAGGTGTATGCGGGGGAAACGCCGAAAACAACCACCGTGTTCAGGATGCTTTCCGCAGACGGAAATTTCCAGTATATGGAATCCGTTGCCATGAACCTGCACGGGATACCGGGTGTTGACGGCATCGTCATCAACACGCACGCTGTTCACGCCCAGAAAGAGGCGCAGCGTGCGCTGGAGGAAAGCGAGGAGCGGTTCCGCTTCATTTTCACGTATTCGAATGATGCCATGTACCTCTCTGAAATAACCCCCTCCGGTATGCCGGGGAAAATTCTGGCCGTCAACGACGCAGCCATCCGCCAGTCCGGCTATTCCAGGGATATGCTGATGCAAAAGAACCTGCCGGAACTCTGTTCCCGTGACCTGTCCCACCGGTTGCGGGCACTCATGATGGAACTGTTCACCCGGGGGGAAGCCCGCTTCGAGACCGAGACGATAAAAAAAGACGGCTCACTCCTGCCCGTGGAGATCAGCGCCCGGCTGGGAAAACTCAGGGATATGACGTACATCATTGCCATCTCGCGGGATGTGACCCGGTGGAAGCGGGAGGACCGGGCGCTCAGGACAGCCAACCAGAAACTCCAGCTGATGAATATCGTTGCCTGGCACGATATCCAGAACAAGGTGAGCGATCTCCGCGGTTATGTTGAGCACTCAAAAGATCTGGTGACAGATGAAAAACTGAAAAAGTTCATTGACAGCGAGAACGATGTTCTCAGGGTTATTCACCGTCAGCTCCAGTACACCAAGGAATACCAGGAGATGGGAATTCATCCCCCGCAGTGGGTTAACCTTCCGCAGGTGCTGCGCACGATCGTCTCGTTTAAGGATCTCGGGCCGCTGAAATTCAGAGCGGACCTTCAGGATCTTGAGCTTTACTGCGACCCGAACATCGAGAAGGTGTTCTCCTGCCTTATCGAGAACACGTTGATACATGCAAAAAAAGCAACCGGGATCCACATCAGCTGTAAAAAGACCACTGATGGCATCCGGATTATCTATGAGGATGACGGGATCGGTATTCCGGCAGAGAAGAAAAAAGACCTCTTTACCCCCGGTGTCGGGTCAGCAACGGGGTTCTCCCTCTTCTTCGTCCATGACATTCTTGAGATCTCCGATATGAGTATCCGGGAGACCGGTGAACCTCAGAACGGTGCACGGTTTGAAATCTCCATCCCGCGGGGCCTCTACCGGACCCACCTGAAAGATCCGGGCCAGATGGTATCATAATTCCCTGGCGCTTCAGCCAGGTAAAAGCACAACACATAACTATTTTTATATAAGATTCTGTCTCTATGGGCACGCAGAAGTTCACGATTCTGCACTCGAATGACATGCATGGGGATTTTCTCGCTGAAGCCGCCAGCGGGTCCGGGGAGATGATCGGCGGGCTCGCCCTGCTCTCGGGATATATCAACAAGGTGCGGTGCGAGGAGGAGAATGTCCTCTACGCGATTGCCGGGGACATGGTCCAGGGATCGCTGATTGATTCGGAGTACAAGGGGATCTCGACCATCGAGATCATGAACTACCTGTCCCCCGATGTGGTCACGCTGGGAAACCACGAGCTGGATTACGGGCTTGAACATCTCCTGTTCCTTGAGAGAATGGCCGGTTTCCCCATTGTCAACGCAAACCTGTATATCAAAAAATACCACAGGCGCCTGATGATGCCGCACGTCATCCTGAAAAAAGCCGGGCTGGAGATCCTCTTCATCGGGATCATCACGGAAAAAGTGATGGACTCGATTATTCGGGACCCGGCGATCGGGAGTTTTATTTCACTCGAGGAGGCGGGGGCGGAGGTTGGAAGGATCTGCAATGCCTACAGGAACAAGGATATTGACCTGACCGTGCTTCTTACCCACATCGGGTTTGATTCCGACCGGGAACTTGCGAGGATGCTGGATCCCGCGTGGGGTGTTGATATCATCATCGGAGGCCACTCCCACACAATCCTTGATCAACCGGCATGCGAGAACAACATCCTGATCGCACAGGCAGGTGTCGGCACGAACCAGATCGGGCGGTTCGACATCACAGTGGACGACGATACCAACAGTATCGTGGACTGGCAATGGAAACTCGTTGAGATTTCAGAAAAATCTGCGCCGCCCGATCAAAAACTCGTTGAATTCATTGATTCGTTCCGGGAGGTTGTTGACCGCAAGTACAAGACCCTGCTCGGAAAATTCGCCATCCCCCTCACCCACCCCTCCCGTGAAAAGGAGTCCACGCTCGGCAATCTCGTTGCTGACATCTTCTGCGACACTGCCGGTTGCGACGTGATGCTTATGGGGGCGGGAGCGATTCGTTCAAAGGAACTCGGGCCCGCGGTCACCCTGGGAGATTTCAGAGCCTGCTTCCCGTTTGACGAGTCCTTACAACGGTATACTGTCACGGGCAGGCACCTGAAAAGTATCTTTTCCCATATCATGCGACCGGAGAACCGGGACGGAGAGGGGGAATGTTACGAGGTGAATGCCGCCGTCCGGGCCGTGTATAATGACCGGAAAAAGTCGCTTGAATCCCTCGAAGTCGGCGGTTTGCCGGTGGATGAAGACCGGCATTACACGCTCGGGCTGATCGGGTACCACGCGGACAACTGTACAAAAAACCTCAATATTACGCCGGATGAACTCACGCGCCTGGGCGGGACCAGGATCGTGGCCACGTCCACGATCAGCGTCCTTGAGGAGTACCTGCGGGCCCACCCGAACCTGATCCGTCGTATCGAAGGCCGTCTCGTGTTCCGTGCTGCCTGACCGGGACTGTACCCCTTGCAGGCCGGATCTGATACTTTTTTCACCAGCCGTGATGATAAATAATGACAGATCTGCGATCGCCCTTTCGCGTTCACCGATCCGTTCACTATCACTGCAGGAGTTGTCTATCATCGCCGAAATACCCAGAGAAGAATACGTGCTGAAATGTACTTCGGCATGCGCCGGGTGCAGCGACTCGCTCGCGCTCCGGTACGTGCTCAAGGCAGCCGGGCCCGATACCGTGCTTGTCATTCCCGCATGCTGTACCAGTGTCATCCAGGGCATTTACCCGAACACCGCGTTCAATGTCCCGGTCTATAACATTGCGTTCGGTGCCGCCGCTGCCTGTGCCTCCGGCATGAGCAACGCGTTCCGGGCAGCCGGGAAGAAGACCAACGTCATTGTCTATGCCGGTGATGGAGGGACCCTGGATATCGGCATCCAGGCCATGTCCGGGGCATTTGAACGGGGCACCGATTTCCTGTACATCTGTTACGACAACGAGGCCTACGGCAACACCGGCATGCAGCGTTCGGGAGGAACCCCGCTCGGGGCAAAGACCACGACAACCCCGGGCGGAAAGACCGATGTAAAAAAGGACATTGACGCGATCATCGCCGCCCACGCTCCGCCGTACCAGGCGACCGCTGCCGCAGCATACCCCCAGGACCTCTTCAAAAAAGTACTGAAAGCCCTCTCCTTCCGGGGCCCGAGTTTCATCCACGTCCTTGCACCCTGCCCGCCCGGCTGGAGGTATTCGACCGAGAAGAGCGTGGAGATGGGAAAACTTGCCGTGAAATCCGGCATGTGGGTGCTCTATGAACGCGAGTACGGGAAGCTGACGATGGGCGCCCCGTCCAGAGCGGCGATGAAAAAACCCCTGCCCCTTGAGGAGTACCTTGCACCGCAGGGCCGGTTCAAGGGCATTGATCCAAAGACGGTTGAGATCCTCAGACAGCAGATAGCAAAAACGTTTGCGAAACTCGCGGCAGAGGAGGCAGCTCCATGAAGAAGATCGCAACCGGCAACAAGGCTGTTGCCGAGGCGGTAAAGCAGGTTAAGCCCGACGTCATTGCAGCCTACCCCATCACGCCTCAGACCGAGATCGTGGAACAGATCGCAGAGTTCGTAAGCGGTGGCGAACTCAAAAGCCGGTATATCCCTGTCGAAAGTGAGCACTCGGCGATGGCAGCCTGTATCGGTGCCGGTATCACGGGCGCCCGGACCTTTACCGCAACGAGCTCCCACGGGCTCCTCTACATGCACGAGATGACCAACTGGGCGGCAGGAGCCCGGCTCCCGGTGGTCATGGCCACCGTCAACCGCTCGATCGGGCCCGGCTGGAACATCTGGGCGGAACACACCGATGCCCTGCAGGAACGCGATACCGGCTGGCTCCAGGTGTACGTGAGCACCGTGCAGGAAGCGTACGATACAACGCTGATGGCGTTCCGGATCGCGGAACACAACGACGTGCTCCTGCCGGTAATGGTGAACCTCGACGGGTTCCTGCTCTCCCATATCATGCAGCCGCTCGACACGGTCGAACCGGGCGACTTCATCCCGCCCCTCCACCTCCCCCATGCCATTGACGTGAAGACCCCGGCAGGGTACGGCGGTCTTACCGGCCCGGACCGGCATTTTAAAATCCGCTGGGAGATCGAACGTTCGATGCGGGATTCCGTGAAGGTGATCGAAAAGACCCAGGATGAGTTTTCCAGACGCTTTGGCCGGAGATACGGGTTCACCGAGGACTACCGGTGTGAGGACGCTGATGTGATCGTTGTCGCGATGGGTACCCTCGGGAAAGAGGCTGAGGTAGCCATCGACCAGCTCCGGAACGAGGGTATCAAAGCCGGTTCCATGCGCCTTCGCTGGCTGCGCCCCTTCCCGGACCTGGATCTGAAGGGAAAAGAGGTTGTTGTGATCGACCGCGACTACTCCTTTGGCCGCGGGGGGATCCTCGCAACGGAGATCATGGCGCAGACAAAAGAAGAGGTTTTCAGTGTTATCGCCGGGATAGGCGGGCAGGAAGTCACCTTTGAGGACGTGGCGGACTTTGTCCGGCAACGACGCAGGGGAACGGAGTTCTGGTTCGGGGTGACCGTCAATGTTTGAGATCCGTATCCACTCGCGGGGAGGCCAGGGCGGTGTCACCGCAGCAAGGCTCCTCGCCCTTGCGGCTATCCATGATGGCAAATACGCAACGGCAGCCCCGTTCTACGGCGCCGAGCGCCGCGGGGCACCCATTGTTTCATTCGTCCGGATCGATGACAAACCGATCAGGATCTACAGCCAGATCAAAAAACCGGACATGGTCGTTGTGCTCGACGCGAGCGTGATGGATGTGGTAGATGTGCTGCAGGGACTGAAAGCCGGGGGAAATGTCCTCGTCAACAGCCAGCAGAAAAGGGAATTTTCCGGCTACGTATCCAGCCATGTTGATCTGACAGGTATTGCCCTGAAGGAGAACCTTGTGGTGTCGGGAAGCCCGATCCTGAATACGCCGGTTATCGGCGCTCTCGCAAAGAGGGGGATCGTGTCCGTGGATTCGGCAAAGAAGGCTATCCGGGAGATGTTCTCTGATGAGCGGAATGTCAAGGCCGCGGAAGCCGCCTACCGGGAGATGAGCGCATGACCGCCCCACAAAAACGCGAGAACCTTGCGATAAGCAGGCCCGTTGAGGGTGCAGCCGGGATGACGGGGACCTGGCGGGTATTCAGGCCCGTTGTAGACAAGGAGAAGTGCAACGCCTGCGGGCTCTGTGCCACCTACTGTCCCGATGCCGTTGTCAACGATGACCTTGAGATCGACCTGAATTTCTGCAAGGGTTGCGGTATCTGTGCCAACGAATGCCCGAAGAAAGCAATTGAGATGGTGCGGGAAGAGAAGTAACTTTGATCCGTTGAAACCATTTCATGAGAGATGATGCCCCCTCCTGCGCCGAATTGTCCCCCCTGGGGGGACCGGGCGCACCGCGATGATCCGGACCTGATTACAGATGATGGATCTGGAGAAACGGGTATGGACATGTCACACCGGAACCATGATAATTGCCGCTATGAGGACTCTCCGCGTCAGGTCCCCTTGCGGGGCATGGGCGGGGCAGTTTTGTGTTTTTTCTACGCGCAAGGGTAATGATCCGTCGCGGGAGCGCCCTTTCGGGGGCGGCGATGTTGATCGCAAATAATTGAGAACGTGAAAAATCCGGCTCTGGAGAAAACCTCATGTTCTCCCAATGATCGACCCCTTGCGCCGTCCCTGCCCCTGTCGAGGCGGGGGCAAAATTGCGACAGGATTGTCCTTTTTCTTTTTAAAATTGCTGAAAACCTGGCTCTGTAGAAAAACTCGTCTTATGGTGTCAGTGACCCTCTGTGGTAATTATGAGGGTGACCCCCTCTCTCCCC
>ERZ795055.1439-NODE-1439-length-19098-cov-5.634249_pt1 | contig 19098 bp, 12 predicted proteins | sample MGYA00375139_ERZ795055 | MGnify/ENA primary metagenome ERZ795055 (study PRJEB30184, sample SAMN05720283) | anaerobic digester metagenome | isolation source: active sludge of municipal wastewater-treating anaerobic digesters | place: USA | collected 2015-01-23 ... | reverse complement strand
CCTTTGCGGGATAACGGCACAACCGCCACATCGTGAGATACAAAAAACCGCACTCGGGGCAACAGAATCAGTTGCCTGGAAGTATTTCGGCACAACAATGGAGGCTGTGCTTGAACTTAAGCAGAAAGGATACACACTTATTGCAGTTGAACAGGCTGATGGAGCGGTGGAGCTTCAGGACCTTAAAATTGAAAATGAAAAAAAATACGCTCTCATATTCGGGCATGAAATTAACGGAGTTGCCCAGGATATTATAGATATCTGCGACTTCTGCACAGAGATCCCTCAGTTTGGGACCAAACACTCATTCAATATCTCTGTCAGTGCCGGAATTGTTCTATGGGAGCTGAGCAGAAAACACAAAAGTAAAAGGGTGTCCGTTTGAGACACCCTTTTATTATATCAATCAGTTTATAGCTTACTGTACTGTTGACTTGAATGTGTCGTCGTTGAAATATTTGCCGAATTCAAGGTCAGTTTTTGCATAACCTTTCCATTTTGCATCTACACCTGCAGCTTCGCGAATACCGTTGAGCATGTAGTTTCTGTCATCAAGACGTGCACCAACAACTCCCTTGAGGTAAGGAACCTTGCCTTTGCATGATTCTTTCATTCCATCGAGCATGACTTTTGCTTTATTAACATCGCCTTTCAGTACAAGAGCAAGTGCATTGTTGAAGCAAGGCTCAGCACCAAAGTAGTTAACTGCTTTGTCATATTCACCCTTTGTGATTGAAATAACGCCCATTCCCCATTTTGATTCAGCAGTTGCAGCAGTCATTGATGTGAAATACTCCTCAGCTTTTGCAAGGTCACCTTTTGCAAGAGCGCCCATTCCGAGGTTATTTTTAACAACATCATTGTTCTCCATTGCTTTTGCTTTCTCAAATGCAGCAACAGCATCATCTGTTTTACCGAGAGCCATCTGGATGCAGCCAATATTATTCTGTGCGCGGATGCATTTCGGGAAAGCAGAAGCAGCTGTCTGGTAGAATTTAAGTTTTTCATTCTGATCGGTTGTAAGAGTTGCTGCATAGAGCATTTCCTCAATTCCGAGAACGCTTGCATCACCTCTCATGGCAGCAAGAATCTGCTCATCACTGCGGCCAACCTTGTCAACATTGACAACCATTTTTGATCTCCTGAGTTTAGGAAGAATGTCAGTTTTCAGGTTTTCATAAGCAGCAGCCATGTTTTTGATCTCTTTTTCACGAACTTCAGGATCAGCATACATTGAAAGAACACGGAGGATCAGGTCTTTGTCAGCCATTGTTGATTGCTCAACTTCTGCCTTGAAACCATCCCAGTCTTCAGCTGTTGTTTTGCCATCAAAGAAACCTGCAGCTTTTGCAGCTTCGATCTTTGAAAACTCCTTCTTGATGAATTTGTCAGCTGTTGTACCCCTGTTACCTGAAAGTTTCTCGTTAAGGTCAAATTTGCCGTCAGGTGAAGCATAAGAGCTTACAACTGTTGTTTTGAATTTGCGGTTCGGGTCAGCATTTACTTCAGCAATATATTTTCTCAAAGCAGCAATATCTTCTGCCTTAAGTTCTTTTGGCTGAAGATCAGACCTGTTAATGATGTAATTGATGTCAGCAACGCCTGTTTCCGGGATAATTCTTACAAATTTATCCTTCATCATAATCGGTTTGCCGTGAATCTGAACAAGTGTTGAAGTTGCGATAACTCCGTCAGCAAGTTTAACAGGGTCGAAGTCAAGACTTGTTGTACCTCTCTGTGCTTTTACTTTCAGTACAAGCTCGGAAATCTTCATGTCCTCCTTGTAAGGAATAGCGCTTGTATAAGTAAAATCGCCACCTGTGTAATTGATAACCTTATTGTTGGCCTGTACGCTTTCGCCCTGGACAACCTGTACTTTATCAAAAGCAATTTCTCCACCTGAATACTTGAGCACAGGTGTTGCTGTCAAAGTGGTTTTCTTATCAAAATAACTTGAGGGGAAGGTACCCTTGATAGTTACTGTAACCATACCAGCATGAGCCTCAAGTACCTTTGGTGTAACATCATACTTGATCTGACTGGCATTCTTTTTCATTTTATTCAGGCCGCTACAACCTGCCATAAGTGATGCGGCAAGGACCAGGATAAAAAAGCTTCTGATTTTTTTCATAGTTAAAAGTGTTATTTGTTTGATATTTCTGAGATATACGTAATAATGAACAAGATAATAATTTTTCTATTATATCGGCAAATTTAAAATAATTATGGAATAATTGAAGCTATTTTTCAAAATTTATTACAACATGACCGTATTCAGACCAGCCTGGTAATCCCCTTCAAATATTGTTTTAACAATCTTATTGTAATGCACCTTATCTTTCACAAAATCAATATTATTGACGTCAATTACGAGATATTTATTCTCAGGATTCTGTCTGAAAAAGGCAAAATAACTTTCCTGTATCGATTGAAGGTATTCCTTCGTTATTCCGGCCTCATATTCACGTCCCCGTTTTTTAATGTTTTTTAACAGGTTCTCAGGAGAAAGATGAAGGTACACATAGATATCGGGTTTCGGAAGACTACCATATATTATATAAAAAATCTGCCTGTAAAGATTGTATTCATCGCCTTCAAGCGTAGAAGCAGCAAATACAAGTGATTTCATGAAGTAATAATCAGCCACCGTGAAGGACTTGAAAAGGTCCTGAGGCTCAAGTTCGTCCTTCAGCTGCTTGTACCTGTTGGCCAGAAAGGAAAGCTCAAGCGGAAAGGAATATTTTACCGGGTCGTCGTAAAATTTGGGAAGGAAGGGGTTGTCGGAAAACTGCTCCAGTATAAGCCTGGCATTAAAATCCTCAGCAATATGCCTGGCCAGAGTAGTTTTACCCGCACCTATATTACCCTCAATTACAACGTAGTTATATCTGCTTTCCATTGAAACGATCAGTTTTTCCTCAGGAACCAAATTTAACAAGAGTATGGCAAAGGGCAATAAAAAAAGAGGTTTATGCAACCTCTTTTTCAGGATAAATTCAAACAAAATCCTTTTATCTGCCCGGGGAAAATATTTGAGTTAGTTTTCCTGCCCGGGATTATGAGCTTTCCTGTCATGATGAGCATGATCCTGATGCCTTTTCTCATGCTGATCGGACTCCTGATGTTTCTTTTCATGATCCTGCCTCGGAGGACGCGGAAGAAGTTCCTTGCGTGAGAGCTTTATCTTACCGGTCTTCTGATCAATCTCAATTATCTTAACCTCAACCTCCTGGCCCTCTTTCAGGACATCTTCAACTGCTGCTGTCTTTTTCCAGTCTATCTCTGAGATATGAAGCAGCCCGTCTTTATTGGGAAGTATCTCAACAAAGGCTCCGAACTGAACTATTGTCTTCACCTTTCCCTTATATATCTGTCCTACTTCAGGTATTGTCACTATCTTCTTAACCCAGTCAAGAGCAGCTGTAATAACCTCAGCATTCTCGCCGAAGATATTTACATCTCCATGACCATCAATCTCTTCCACAATAATTGTTGCACCTGTAACGCGCTGTATTTCCTGTATTACTTTTCCACCAGGACCAATCAGTGCACCGATCATCTCTTTCGGGATTGTAAGCATTTCTATTCTCGGGGCATGAGGTTTAAGCTCAGGACGAGGCTCGGAAATAGTCTGGTTCATAATATTCAGGATATGCATCCTGCCTGCATTGGCCTGGTTGAGAGCTTTTGTCAGTATCTCGAATGAAAGTCCGTCAATCTTGATATCCATCTGGGTTGCAGTTATACCATCGCGGGTACCTGTAACCTTAAAGTCCATATCGCCAAGATGATCTTCATCGCCAAGTATATCCGACAGAACAGCATACTTACCTGTTTTCTTGTCAGTTATCAGTCCCATTGCAATTCCTGAAACCGGTTTTTTAAGTTTCACCCCAGCATCCATAAGAGCAAGTGTTCCTGCACATACAGTTGCCATTGATGATGAACCGTTTGATTCAAGAATATCTGAAACCACCCTTATTGCGTAAGGATTTTCCTCATCAGCCGGCATCATATTCTTGAGAGCGCGAAGGGCAAGATTTCCGTGTCCTATCTCTCTTCTTCCTGTTCCGCGATAAGGTTTTGCCTCACCTGTTGCAAAAGGCGGGAAATTATAGTGAAGGGTGAATTTTTCCGATCCCTTGTTCAATACATCGTCAATAATCTTCTCATCAAGCTTTGTTCCGAGAGTGACTGTTGTAAGCGACTGTGTCTCGCCGCGGGTAAACAGTGAAGAACCATGGGTGGCAGGAAGAGGATCAATCTCACATACAATCTGCCTGATCTCATCAGGTTTCCTTCCGTCAAGACGGACATTGTCATCAAGCACCAGCCTTCTTGAAGCTTCCTTCATTACATCATGGTAATACCTTTTTGCCAAAGTCTCATTTACAGGATTCTCCTCAGTGTACTGAGCCAGAAATTCTGTAATTATGGCTTCAAAAGTTTCAATGCGCTTATGCTTGTCAGCTGTTGATGATTTAGCAGCCTGATAACATTTATCATAAGTTTCATCCCATATCTTTTTCCTGAGGTCTTCATCATTAACCTCATGGCAATATGTTCTTTTAACTGTCGAACCAACCTCCTGAGCAAATTCAATCTGCGCCTTACACATTATCTTAATTGCATCATGCGCAACCTTAAGGGCTTCAATCATATCCTGCTCTGAAACTTCCTTCATTTCCCCTTCAACCATCATAATGTTCTCATAGGTTGCTCCAACCATAAGGTCGATATCTGCTTCCTTAAGCTGGCTTGCGGCGGGATTGATGACAAATTTACCTCCAATGCGTGCAACCCTTACTTCGGAAATAGGACCATTGAAAGGAATGTCTGAAACGGCAAGTGCTGCTGATGCAGCAAGACCTGCAAGCGCATCAGGAATTATATCCATGTCGGCTGAAACAAGGTTAATAGTCACGAAGGTCTCTGCATGGAAATCATCGGGGAAGAGTGGTCTGAGAGCCCTGTCAACGAGCCTTGAAACAAGTATCTCATAATCTGAGGGCCTTGCTTCACGTTTAAGGAATCCGCCGGGGAACCTTCCTGATGATGCATATTTTTCTTTGTATTCAACTGAAAGAGGCATGAAATCGGTATCCTCTTTCGCATCTTTTGCTGCAACAACAGTTGCAAGCAGCATTGTTTTACCCATTTTTAACAGAACAGCACCGTCAGCCTGCCTGGCGAGTCTTCCTGTTTCAAGTGTTATTGTTCTCCCGTCGCCGAGATCAATGATTTTCTCTTTTACTTTAAACATTTAGCTTTTTTATTAATGATTTTTGAAATTACAGAAATGTAAATCAATATGAAAAAAGGCAACTTTTGATTGCCTTTCCTCTCTTATTTACGTAATTTCAACGCTTTTATGATTTCGCGATACCTCTCGATATCCTTCACTTTCAGGTAATCAAGAAGCCTTCTTCTTTTACCAACAAGCTTAACGAGAGCCTGCTGTGTACTGAAATCTTTCTTATTCTTTTTCAGATGCTCTGTAAGATGACTTATCCTGTATGAGAAGAGAGCTATCTGCCCTTCTGCAGTACCGGTATCGATTTCAGACGTTCCGAATGTTTTGAAAAACTCCTGTTTCTTTTCTGTCGTTAAATACATGTCTCTAACCAAAATATTATTAATCCAAATATAAATCGAGTCTCCAATTTTGGAACGCAAAAATAAGGCTTTTTTATGTAAATTGTCAAACAATTTGTGTTTTTTTTAATAAAATCCTGAAATATTTTTTGCAGAGAAGAAAAATATTAACTAAAATTAATGCAACTTCCCTACTATATAAGACGCAAAAACAGGGCCAATCGTTGCGTCTTCAAAACGATTTAACATGCTATTTATCACATAAAAAGCACTATTCGTCAAAATGATTTCTCAGGGCTCAAGAATCAGCTCATTCTGCTCCTTGAATTTCTTCCCGGAACTTAAAAGCGAAAAACCGACGCGGCAATCTAGGCACCTCCTTTTTCTGCAATAACTGTCACGCAGTTGCAGCAAAGCCTGTGACTCAAGGGCTGTGGATATTGTTATTCCTGTTTCGCACCAGTCCCTGATTACTGAATTGTCCTCATATTCTGTTTGTTCCAGTAGCGAAACAGCTCTTTCGGAATACTCAGCCTGTGCCCTTTGTTTCCCGTAAACATACAGAACTGGTACAACCGCGTTAATTATAATTATATCTGCCGATTTCTCTCCTGTCTTCTTGGCCTTTCCCTTTCTGGCAGCCCCGAATGTGTAATGATCATCCCAGTATGATGAAGCCTTCACTCCGAACAAGGTACGCAAGCTTTCAATATCCCTTATCTCAAGGATCTTTGAAAACAGTCCTTCAGGGCCTGACAACATGCCTGCAAGCTGTGAGATCCTTATTGTCGGGAAGTTGGCAGGACGAAGCCTTGCAAATTTCCATATCCAGCCATGAAGCGGTTGAAGTGAATACTTTGAAGACAGGATCTTATATTCTTTTATCAGGTCCCTGTAGTAGGTATCATTGATGGCATCCCTGAACAAGCCCTCACTAAGCATTCCTGCCGTTCCGTATAAAAGAGCTTCCACCTGAAACCTGTTATCGGAATGCCTGCGTATGATCTTCACCGGCAGGGCTCGGGCAAGCATCTCAAAGGGGCCGGTATTTACCCTGAAGCCAAAGTAGCGGGCCAGAACATTGTAAAATGTCTCTTCCCAGTCATTTCCGGTTTTTACAAGCAGCGATTCAATATGCTCCGACTTGGATTCAAGCCGCTCAATAATCAGTGCATCAATCCAGTTGCGTAAAAGAACCGGGCTGTAAGCTGCTAATTCGTCATGACAGGCTATAGCGAAGGGATTGTTTACAAGCGACAGGTATTTATCATATATTGCTTCTTCAAAACAAAGCTCTGTTGTAAGTATTTCTTCGCCTCTTGAATTAAAGATTTTCCTGTCGTTTTTTGCGACGACATGCAATATAATATTATCAAACATGCGATCATGCTGATGGCCATGAATATCGAAATGAGATGACAGTGTATGTATCTCAATATTGCCGGCCCAGATTGTTCCGCCTGATATTATCCTTGCATTGAAAAAGTCAGGTCCGGAGTCGCGGTTATACTCTCCCGGATGCAGGACAGTTATCTGATTCCCTTCATTATCAAGTAATTTATCATGATCGTAAAGACCATACTTCCATATAAAATGGAGGAATTCTTCTTTCATCCCGGCACGAATTTAGAAAACAGCGTTACCTAAAGATAAGAAGAATTTTTTATTGTCGTGCAAGTCATGCAAGTCAGCTGAGACTAAAGACCTGCAAGACCAAAGACCTGTAAGACACCTAGATCAGATTTCTTTCAGCCAGATAGCCTTCCATCTCCTGCTGCACTTCCCGCGCCTTAATTCCGGCTGTCTTTGCAAAGTTCACAGAGCTGTCGGCAAAGATTATGTTCCTTGATGAGTTAACTAGCAGGCCGCATTTGCTGTTCATTCCATATTTTGCGACCTCCTGAAGGCTGCCTCCCTGAGCTCCCACACCCGGTACCAGCAGGAAGTGCTCCGGGACAAGTTTCCTTATGTCCTTAAGTTTTTCGGCTCGGGTGGCGCCAACAACATACATGAGGTTATTAACTGAACCCCACTTCTGCGATACAGTCAGAACACGCTCGAATAATTTTATCCCGTCCTCGTCATGGTACTGGAAATCATCTGCTCCCTTGTTCGAGGTAAGCGCCAGCAAAACTGCCCATTTGTCTTGGTAACTGAGGAACGGTGTTACTGAGTCCTCTCCCATGTATGGAGCTACTGTAACTGCATCAAAGGGCATATTTGCAAGGAACGCATCCGCGTACATTTTTGAAGTATTGCCGATATCTCCCCTTTTTGCATCGGCAATCAGGAAAAGATCGGGATAATTTTCGCAGATGTAGTTTACAGTTTTTTCAAGCGTTGTCCAACCCCTGGCTCCATGACACTCATAGAAAGCAACATTTGGCTTGTAAGCCACTGCAAAACTGTGTGTTGCATCAACAATGAGCTTGTTGAATTCAAATACCGGATCTTTTTCTTTCTGAAGAAATTCCGGAATTTTAGCTGATTCAGAATCCAGTCCGACACAAAGAAATGATCTCTTCCGGACTATGTTCTCGAAGAGTTGTGTGTGATTCATAAATATGTTACTGAATATTGCTCTCTTTTAATCTTTCAGCATTCTCAGCCATCTGAAGCTTGTCAAGCACTTCCTGAATATTTCCGTCAAGTATTGAAGGAAGGTTATAGATGGTCAGGTTAATCCTGTGATCTGTCATCCTGCCCTGCGGATAGTTGTAAGTCCTGATCTTGGCAGAACGGTCACCGGTTGAAACCATTGTTTTGCGCTTGTGTGCTACCTCATCGAGGTATTTCTGGTATTCAAGATTATATAGTCTGGTTCTCAGTTCTTTAAGTGCCTTGTCATAGTTCTTTAGCTGCGACTTTTCATCCTGGCAGGTTACTACAATGCCTGTCGGAATATGTGTAAGGCGAATTGCGGAATAAGTGGTGTTCACTGACTGGCCGCCTGGTCCTGAAGAACAGTAAGTGTCTTTCCTGATATCTTCCTGCCTGAGATCAACATCAAATTCATCAGCTTCAGGAAGAACGACAACAGAAGCTGCTGAGGTATGTATCCTGCCCTGTGTTTCAGTCTGAGGAACCCTCTGTACCCTGTGTACTCCTGATTCATATTTCAGTATGCCATATACTTTATCGCCTGAGACGTTAATTACAATCTCCTTATAGCCCCCGGCTGTTCCTTCAGAGTAGTTGTTAACATCGTATTTCCAGCCCCTCGATTCAAAATATTTCGTATACATCCTGAAAAGATCGCCGGCAAAAATACTTGCTTCGTCACCGCCTGTTCCTGCCCTGATCTCCATAACTGCATTCTTATCATCCTGAGGATCGGCAGGAATAATAAGCATTTTTATCTCTTCCTCCATCTCCGGAAGTTTGGCAGAAAGCTCTTCAATCTCAAGCTTCGCCATTTCACGGAGCTCTTCATCCTTCTCCTTTGACAGAATTTCCTTTGCGCTTTCAACATTGCTCAGGGCTAGCCTATATTTCTCATAAGCTTCAACAACAGGCTGAAGATCCTTGTATTCCTTATTCAGCTTGACATATTTCTTCATATCCGAGAGGATATCGGGCTGTGTAAGCAGATCGCCCACCTCTGTGAAACGGTGTGTCACCCCTTCAAGCCTCTCCAGAATTATATTATTTGCCATGATTACTGAATTTCAGGGTGCAAAGGTACAAAAAAGAGAGATAAACACAAATAAATATCGGCTTATGGGCTCAAAGGCACAAAGGCTCAATGGCTGTTAGGTTGGGGTCCTGTCCTAAAGGGGTTTCGTGCATAACCGTCAACTTAAGGGTAAAATATCTAAAGAATATGTTAGATAAGTTTCCCCTCCTTTTGAAGGAGGGGTGGCCGCAGCAAATTGATTGTTAATTTATTAACAGCATATTTTGCGGCCGGGGTGGTTGATTGGATTGTATCTTTATATCTATATTAAATAATAACATCTTCAACCGTAAAGAACTTAAATACTTCAGAGCCACTTTCAGGAAGAGTTCCACTTCGGCGGAAGTAAAATTATGGGAGATGTTGAAATCCAGAAAAATAGATGGAATTAAATTCAAAAGAATTTAAACAGGATAATTGAGCAGATGTGACAATCAAATCAACCACCCCGGCCGGGAAGCAAACTACTTATAATATTCATAATTATGGAGCCCGGCCACCCCTCCTTCAAAAGGAGGGGAGAATTTATGATAGCTATCTCTCTATAGAACGACTCTTAGGTTGACGGCTGTGGATTGGTTAATACTCAAATAATCCGAATTCGGATTTTATTGTCAGCTTCTTTTTTTCAAAAGCTTCACAATGACCTATTATTCTCGCATCCAGATTGAAACCGGCTGCAATATCAATTATCCTGTCAGCCTTATCAGCTGTTGTGTAAATCTCAAAACGATGCCCCATGTTGAATACCCTGTACATATCCTTCCACGGATTGCCCGACTGTTCATGTATAATATTGAAGAGCGGAGGAACAGGGAACATATTATCCTTGACAACATTCATATTATCGATAAAATGCAGCACTTTTGTCTGTCCGCCCCCTGAACAATGAACCATGCCGTGGACAGCAGGCCTCATCTCTTCAAGTATCTGCCGGATTACCGGCGCATAGGTTCTTGTGGGTGACAATACAAGTTTTCCGGCATTTATCCCAAGTTCTTCAATAGTATCGGTAAGCTTGAACTTCCCTGAGTAAATAAGGTCGTAAGACAACTGAGTATCAAGGCTTTCAGGATATTTTGCTGCAAGGTAGGTGGAGAAAACATCATGCCGTGCCCCGGTAAGACCATTGCTTCCCATGCCACTGTTGTACTCTTTCTCATACGTTGTCCGGCCTGAGGAGGAAAGTCCTACAATAACATCACCAGCTTGAATGTTGTGGTTTGAGATTATTTCTGAGCGTCTGACCCGGGCAACAACAGTTGAATCAACAACAATTGTTCTCACAAGATCTCCTATGTCGGCAGTCTCTCCCCCTGTCGACCATATTCCGATCCCGAGCTGCCTCAGCTCTTCAAGTACCTCTTCCGAACCATTAATTACTGCCGAAATGACCTCACCCGGAACATGAAACTTATTTCTGCCGATTGTAGATGAAATAAGTATATTATTATATACGCCCACGCACAGGAGATCATCAAGATTCATCACAATAGCATCCTGGGCAATGCCTTTCCACACGGAAAGATCATTTGTCTCCCTCCAATAAACATAGGCCAGTGATGATTTTGTACCGGCACCGTCGGCATGCATTATGTTGCAGTACTCACTGTCTCCTGCCAGAAGGTCAGGAACTATCTTGCAGAATGCTTTGGGGAACAGACCTTTGTCTATGTTTCTTATAGCAGCATGAACGTCTTCTTTCCCTGAAGAAACCCCTCTCCTGCTGTATTTGGAATCTTTTGTCATTTTCTGAAATCAGCCAGCAAATATAACAAAAAGGATATTCAGGATCGACAGATAATTTTACTTTCCATCTTCATATACCCATTCTATGGCCTGTTTAAGAAGCCTTCTGAAATCCGGGTTTTTAAATGTTGGCACATCATGGCCGCTCTGTATTGTCACGACCCTTGATTTTCCGTAGGTTTTTGACCAGCCGATCACATTATTGCTGGCAGCCTCGTCAGTAGTCAACAGCACCTTCACACCCGGTTCAACATAGTATCCTTTATATGCTTCATCAAATACCTCAAAATCCTTTATGCCCCTGGTAACCGGATCCTTTTTGTCTGCAATACTGACTTTAAAATGCAGGTCGTGCTGATAGGTGCAGGGCTTATATTCCTTGCCGTTCACAACTGTGGGTTTGTGAAAATACTTCCCGCCGATTATATTAAAATATTCCGGCCAGTCGTCAAATGCACAAATACTGTGATGCAGAGCTATAAGTGGCTTCCCGCTGCCAATGCATTCTGAAAAGTTTGCAGCCTGTTCAGGAGTTATTTTCTGCCACATGTGATAAAAGACAAGAACATCATATTTCCCCCGGTTTTCAGGCAGGAACATATCAAAAGCAGCAGGAAACTCAGAAACCGAATATGTAATTTGCGGACCGATACTTTCAAACATCTTATTGAATTCCTCATGTTTGTAATCATGTCCTCCTGTTACAACAAGTACACGGATTTTTCCGGCTGCTGCAGTTGAATTCCCGGGAAAAAAAGTAAACACCGCCAGTACAAAAATAAAAAACAGTCTGTATCTCATAATGTTAACTTATAATCCACCTCATGCCTTTTTCCGGATGTCGGTAGCCGGTTGCCGGTTGCCGGTAATTATTTCTTTGGCGCTTCATAATCGGTCCTGAGCACCCTGAATTCAGTACGCCTGTTTATCTGGTGTGCAATTTCCTTCTGTTCGTCACTTGTCAGTGTGTTGATATACTGTTCAGTAAGAACGCTTCCGGTTCTCAGGAATGGATTCTGTGCAATTATTGTTGCATCAACTGTTTTTGGAGTTGACTCACCATAACCTTTTGCCGATAAACGTTCAGGCTCTATACCTTTATCAATAAGGTACTGAACAACAACCTGAGCCCTTTTCTGTGACAGATCCTGGTTATATTCCTCTGTATCACGTGAGTCGGTGTGCGACATCAGCTCTATTGTAACATTAGGGTTATCATTCAGTGTCTCAACAAGTTTATCAAGAGAGACCATTGATTCAGGCCTGAGGTCCCATTTTCCGAAATCATACAGGATATTGGGCAGTTCAATAGGTTTATCTATTGCTGTCAGAAGTATTGTAACCATGAAGTCACGGCTCTTGTCCTGACCCTTTGTTGTTTCTTTCTCCTTGCCGTTCAGGTAACCTTTTTTAGAAGCAAGGAAGATATAGTCGACATCCTGTTTAAGGGAAAATTTGAAATCGCCTCCATTACCTGTTTCTGCTTGCAGGTTAGAACCATCGCTTGCTATAAGCTGAACCACTGAAGCAGGGATAGCTGCGCCTGTCTTTTCATCCTTAACAAGTCCCGTAACACTGAATTTCAACGGAGGCAGTTCAAAGGCATACAGGTCATCATTTCCTTTTCCCTTGCGGGTTGAAGCGAATATTCCTTTTTCGGCATCATTTTCAAAGATGATCCCGAAATCATCTGCACTGCTGTTAATCGGCGGTTTCATATTATTCACCAGCCAGCTGCCGTCAGGCTGGGCCACTGCCCTGAAGATGTCGAGTCCACCCATGCCAATATGACCGTCAGACGAAAAATACAGAGCCCCGTCATTTCTTACGTAAGGGAACAGTTCATCGCCGGGTGTGTTTATATCCGGTCCAGGGTTCACCGGCTTTGACCATACATCGCCTCCGGCTGTCCTTGTTGTCATCCAGATATCCTTTTTGCCAAAGCCTCCGGGTATGTCGGATACAAAATACAGTGTTGTACCATCGCTCGAAAGTGCCGGATGAGCTGCCACAAGCGAATCAGGGAGTATCTTTGCATTTTTAGCTTCGCTCCAGGAATCACCCGAGCGTGTTGAGTGCATTATCACACAGCCTTTCTTTTCTCTTTTGCCGGCTTCACAACGAGTGAAGAACATTTCCCTGAAATCGGCAGTAAAGACCGGTGTGCCATCCTCAAATTCACTGTTAAGACCTTCAACAGGTACCGGAGTGCTCCACTTCGATTTTTTATCTATCCGGCTTTCAAAAATATCAGTATAGCTTTGCCCGGTAGCCCCGTGTGTCTTGCTTCCGGCGGCATCATCGCGGGAGGATGTAAAATATATCAGGCTGAAATCATCGCGGCCATAAGCAGGGCTGAAATCGGATTCCCTTGAATTTATATCCTTCAGATCATCAACCTTATAAGCCTCAGGATTACGGCTCCATTCAAGGGCGAGTTCACACGCTCTTATCTGCTGGTCTGCCCTGGCATCAGAAGGAGCTATCTGCTTGTACTTCCGGAATTCGTCAATTGCGGCCTGGTATTTACCGTTCTTTTTTACCGATTCGGCAAGCCAGTACTGAGCGTCAGGCTTTGACACTGAAGATTTTACAGCTAATTTATACCAGGTTTCTGCATTTTTCGGATCATTTATAAGCCTGTAGCACTCACCTATCATGAATACAAGCTCGGTGCGTGTGTTTTTATCTGATTTGGATGTCTTTGAATATGCATCCTTGAACTGATCTGTAGCTTCATAATACTCGCCGGCGTAATAAGTTTCATAAGCCCTCTCGATCTTCCTTTTCTGAGCAGAAAGGTCCGGGATAAGGATCATGCAGACAATAAAAAGTATTATGTTTTGCTTCATAGAATTCTTATTAAACAGACCATAAAAGTAATCATTTTAATATTTGCCGGGATAGTATAAAACGATGCCATGAAGCATTTATTATAAAAAGAGAGGACTCCGCGACGAAGTCCTCCCCTTTAACCATGAACAAAAACCCCAGGTTTTTATCTTGTGAAAAGAAGCTCTCTGTATTTAGGAAGAGGCCATATTTCATTATCAACGATAAGTTCAAGCTTATCTATATGGTACCGGATCTCATCGAGATAAGGCTTAACTTTGTTCTCATAAGCCAGTGCTTTTTTGTATGAGTCTTCAATTACGTTTGCCTTCTTGCGTTCTTCAATCATATCATTTACAAGTCGTTTTATGCTTGAAATATGATCAGAGATTGTTACAATCATTTCCTTTCTGGCACCAGCCAGACGCTCAAATTCAATATCACTGAAGACTTCCTTCAAACCTTTTACATTCGCAATAAGAGTTGTCATGTAAGTAATGCCAGTGGGCACAATATGGTTGATAGCAAGATCGCCGAGAACACGCGCTTCAATCTGAACCTTCTTTGTGAATTTCTCATATTCCACTTCAACGCGGCTTTCAAGCTCCTTGTCGGTCAGGATTCCTGAAGAAACAAGTACCTTTCTTGAACCCGGAGTAAGGTAACGGCCTATTGATTCAGGTACGCTCTTTATATTGCATAATCCTCTTTTGGCGGCTTCAGCATGCCATTCCTTGCTGTAACCATCGCCCTCGAACAAAATCCTGCCTGACTCGAGAATATATTTCTTAAGAACCTGGAAGATAGCCTCATCCTTGTTTCTTCCCTTGTTTATTATGACGTCAACATCTTTTTTAAACTGACGGAGAGATGAAGCAACCGCAGCATTGAGCACTATCATTGCTCCGCTGCAGTTTGCTGATGATCCAACAGCCCTGAATTCAAACCTGTTGCCTGTAAAAGCAAACGGAGATGTCCTGTTCCTGTCAGTATTGTCGAGAAGTATTTCAGGTATTTTTCCAATACCAAGTTTCAGTTCGGTTTTCTGGGCAGGGGTCATCTTCCTGTCAGTAACCTTGTGGGCAATATTGTTAAGCATTTCATTCAGGTACGACCCTAAAAACACTGAAATTATAGCAGGAGGAGCCTCATGTCCACCAAGGCGGTAAGAGTTTGATTCATTCATCACAGAAGCCCTGAGGAGGTCATTGTTCTCATTCACAGCTTTAACGACATTCACAAGGAAAGTCAGGAACTGGAGGTTTGTTTTAGGATTTTTACCGGGGGAAAGCAGGTTTACTCCGGTGTTTGTAGCCATTGACCAGTTATTATGTTTTCCTGACCCGTTAATGCCGGCAAATGGTTTTTCATGAAACAATACCCTGAACTTATGCTTGCGGGCAACCCTTTTCATTATATCCATGAGGAGCTGGTTGTGGTCGACTGCAATGTTGACTTCCTCAAATACAGGAGCACACTCAAACTGGTTTGGTGCAACTTCGTTATGGCGTGTTTTAACAGGTATGCCGAGCTTATAGGATTCACATTCGAAGTCTTCCATGAAACTCATTACTCTTTCAGGGATTGAACCGAAATAGTGGTCGGACAGCTGCTGATCCTTGGATGACTGGTGCCCCATCATTGTTCTATCGGCCAGGACAAGGTCGGGACGTGCATAGTACAATGCTTCATCAATAAGAAAATATTCCTGTTCTATACCCAGTGTGGAATAAACCTTAGTAACATCCTTGTCAAAGTACTGGCATACATCAACTGCAGCCCTGTCGAGTTCAGTTAATGTTTTAAGCAGAGGAGCCTTGTAATCAAGGGCTTCTCCGGTGTATGAAACAAAGATTGTAGGAATACAAAGGGTTGTACCTACTATGAAAACAGGTGACGAAACATCCCAGGCAGTATATCCCCTTGCCTCGAAGGTATTTCTGATTCCACCGCTCGGGAAACTTGATGCATCGGGTTCTGACTGAACCAGAACTGCTCCTGAAAATTTCTCCACTACCCTGTTATAATCGCCTATTTCAAGAAAGCCGTCGTGTTTTTCTGCTGTTCCGTCAGTGAGAGGATGGAACCAGTGAGTGTAGTGAGTGGCGCCCTTTTCAATTGCCCAGGCTTTGATGCCTGTGGCGGCCAGCTCTGCCTCCTGCCTGGTGAGTGATTTGCCTTCATTAATTACTTTCTTTATTACTTTATAAGCCTCATTGGACAGGTAATGCTCCATTTTCGGCAGGTCAAAAACATTCTCTCCGAAATAATCGGAAATTACAGGAGAAGGGACTTTCACTGCAACAGGCTCCCTGTTGAATACTTCCCTTAATGCACTAAATCTGAGTTCCGCCATTTTTTTAATCGTTTTTTAGGTTTAATGCTTCAAAGATATGCTTTTTTTGATACACACCCCCTATTTTTTTATATTATTTTTATTTTTTCTTACTTTTTCTCCTGAATACCCCCCTTTTTTAGCCCCTTTATCATTTTTTTCTTATGTTTTTTAATTTTCCAGAAGCTGTTCCTGTAATACCGAAGAAAAATGACTTTTCTTCAACCCGCATTTAAACAGGTATTTGCTACAGAAATTTTCTTATATTTGTCGCCTGTATTTTTAAAGGTATAATTTCAGTAATCAATTAAGGATATATTACATGTCAACACTTCAATTTTTGCGTGAGAAAGCCGGTGTGCTTGTGGCTGTTGTTATCGGAGTCTCGTTGTTTATTTTCGTAGTCAGCGACTTCTTTGGAAACGGAAGAGGTCAGAGACTGAGACAAAAGGAATATTATGAATTAGGCACAATCGGTGATGAATCTGTTTCATATCAGGACTATGAACAGAGGCTGCAGAATCTGTATGAGATTTATAAACTTTCAGGCAGGGACCTTGATGAAAACACAACAGAACAGGTTCGCGAACAGATGTGGCAGCAGATGGTCAGGGAGACAATCCTTGACAGACAGTATTCAAAACTTGGTATTGGTGTCAGCACCGAAGAACTTGATGAGCTTGTTTTCGGAAACAATCCGCACATGATAGTGCAGCAGCTGTTCACTGACCAGCAGACAGGCATGTTCAACAAATCATTCATGGTTAATTTCCTGAAGCAGACTGAAGTTGATGAAACAGCAAAAAAATACTGGCTCTTCTTTGAAGATGAGATTGTAAATGAAAGAATGAATTCCAAATACAACACTTTTGTGTCAAAAGGGCTCTATGTTACATCAAAACAGGCTGAATTTGACAAGACACTTTCAGAGAAGACAGTTGATTTCAGTTATATAATGAAGAATTACAATACAATTCCTGATTCATCTGTAACAATAACTGAGAGTGAAATTACAGCATACTTTGAAAAAAACAAGGAGAGCTATAAAAGAAGTGCAGTCAGGGACATTGAATATATTGCCTTTGATGTTGTTCCATCTCCTGAAGATTTGAAGCAGACTGAAGACTGGATTAACAAAGTGAAGGAAGAATTCAGGACAGCAGCTGATCCTGTTGATTTTATTAACCTTACTGCTGATTCGCGTCATATTGGATTCTTCTATCCCATTGATAATGTTTCTGAGACCCTCAGGGAATTTGTGAAAAAAGAAGATACGAACAGCATTTACGGACCATATATTGAAAATGATTCATATAAGCTTGCCAGGCTGCTTGCTGTAGAACAAAGGCCCGATTCAGTCCATGCACGTCATATTTTAATATCAGCAGGCACAACAAGGACACTTGAAGAATCGAGAAAGATAGCCGACAGCCTTGTTGCTGTTATAAAAAAGGGCAGTGCTAAATTTGAAGATCTCGCAAAATCTGTTTCTGACGACCAGGGTTCTGCCCAGATAGGCGGCGACCTTGGATGGTTTACCGAAGGCAGAATGGTTGTTCCTTTCAACAATGCATGCTTTTCAGGGAAAAAAGGAGACATTAAAACTGCCGAAACAACTTTCGGTGTTCATATCATCGAAATTCTTGCACAGTCGAAGACCTCGAAAAAATACAATATCGGGTATATAGACAGAAAAATAATCCCAGGTTCACAGACCAACCAGAGGATCTACAGTGAGGCAAGCCAGTTTGCCGGAACAAATAATACCTATGAAAAATTCAATAAGGCAGTTGCCGAGAATAAACTCAACAAGAGGGTTGCCAACAATGTGATTCCTCAGCAGAAGACACTTCCGGGACTCGAGAATCCACGCTATCTCATAATGTCGCTTTTCAATGCAGAAAACGGTAGTATTATTCTTGACAATAACCAGCAGGCAGTATTTGAGATTGGTGACAAGTATGTTGTTGCATATTGTACAAAAATACAGGAAGACGGTTATGCCGACTTAAAAGATGTTGAAGCTGATGTAAGGTTTGCCCTGCTTAAGGACAAAAAAGCAGAGGTAATCTCCGAAGAATTCAGAAAGAATTCAGGTGACGGCAAATCTCTTGATGCTGTAGCTTCCGCAATGGGACTTACAGTTCAGGATGCGGCTCAGGTTAACTTCAGATCATACTCAGTTCCTGGTCTTGGTACTGAACCTGCTCTTGCAGCAGCTTCTTCAGTATCGGCTCAGGGTGTTATATCTGGTCCGGTAAAAGGAACCAACGGAGTATTTCTTCTTACTGTCAATAATTCTTCATCAGCCCAGGCTGAAGATATCAAAACAATACAGAAAAGACTTGCAAGCACCTACCAGATGAGAGGAAGCTATGAAGCTTATGAAGCTTTGCGCAAGGGTGCAGATATAGTAGACAAGAGATATAAGTTCTATTAGCAGTTAATATTACCTGATATACAGAACCCCTTTCCGTCGTATGGCGGGGAGGGGTTTTTTGTTTTGGGGAAGGCGGTGGGGCTTCGCCGTAATTCATTGTAATAAGCCCTGCGGGCGTAATTTGCTTCGCTGTAATTCGTTGTAATTAAATACCTGTTGCTACCCTCTGAGTCCTTTGTGTTACGCCGAAGGCGCCTCTGTGAACTCTGTGGTTAAAAGGAATTTTCCATAGTTTCCAGTTTCTCGCAAAGGCGCAATTGCTCAAAGGTAATTTGCGCTTCACGCGTAATTTAGCCCTGCGTGCGTAATTCGCTGCGCTGTAATTCATAATTATTAGCCCTGCGGGCGTAATTTGCTTCGCTGTAATTCGTGGTAATTTGCGCTTCGCGCATAATTTGGCTTCGCCGTAATTTATAGTAATTAAGTAAATCGGATTACAATGAGCGGCTTTGCGAGATAGCAAAAAAAAAG
>ERZ795055.1435-NODE-1435-length-19124-cov-8.260790_pt1 | contig 19124 bp, 12 predicted proteins | sample MGYA00375139_ERZ795055 | MGnify/ENA primary metagenome ERZ795055 (study PRJEB30184, sample SAMN05720283) | anaerobic digester metagenome | isolation source: active sludge of municipal wastewater-treating anaerobic digesters | place: USA | collected 2015-01-23 ... | reverse complement strand
ACGGCCTGCGCTTCGAGAACTTCTCCACCTCTGACAGCCTGGCACCGGGCGGCGTGAAGAGCATCTGCGAGGACAGCCGCGGAAGACTCTGGCTCGGACATATCGGAGGAGGGGTGTCAATCATCGAGGACAATATCATCAGAAGAGCCTCCTTTTCGCCGTCTGTCTTCATCGGAGTCGATTCTGCCCGTATAAACGACCCTCTGAGGCCCGTCATCAGCCTGACAGGTGATGTTACCGGTATCACGGAGTATGATGGCTCAATCTGGGTCTCTACCTCCCTTGGCGGAGCGCTGAGGCTTGACATGCCTGAACAAGGAGTCAGCCTTTTGACCGGTCAGCAGTATGTCGGACGCCAGGGGCTCAGCAATGACGCATTCGGCCTGTATGCTGATCACCGTGAAAATCTCTACTGTATCACTGACATGGGCATCAAGAAGTATGACCATGCCAGTGACAGGTTCGTCCCATTCAATCCCGAGGGACTGACACGCTATTTCCTCACAACAACCATCTTCGAAGATTCCAGGGGTAATATGTGGTTCGGCACCTTCAACGGCGGGCTCTACCGTCAGGACGGCGTAACCGGGGAGATGGGCTTTTTTGATACGCGAAACGGCCTGTGGGGCAACTTCGTGTCATATATACTTGAAGATTACCGCGGCAATATCTGGGTGGCATCGATGGAAGACTGGGAAAGCAGGGGAGGCATTACGGTATTTTCCCCTGAAGGAACAGTAGTTTACAACAGCAGCAACGGCCTCCCTGCACAGCATATACTGTGCATGATCGAAGACAAGGAAAAGAATATCCTGATAGCTGACCGTGACGCGGGGCTCTTCATTTACAAGGGCGACCACTTTGCTTCGTTCACGGCACCCCGGTACATGCCTTCAAGTGACGTCTTCACCCTTGCCCAGGATCACACCGGCAAATACTGGTTCGGCACAGGCAGGGGCCTTGCGCTTTACAACCCCTCCCTGAAGGAAGAAGACCAGGTTAAGCTCAGCGGTTTCCCCGCTACGCTCGATGGTACTCAGATCAACATCATAAAGCCTGACAGTGAGGGCCATGTATGGATAGCCACTGCAGGTGACGAGGTGTACCGCTATGACATCGGCGAGATGAATTTCCGGTATGATCTTGATCTTAATGCAAGCCTGCTCTCCCTAAGGATAGCCGCTATGACAACTGACCTGAGGGGAAACCTCTGGATCGGCACTGACAGGGCCCTGATCATGTGGGACGCCATTCGCAAGCAGAGCACAACTTTTACTCAGATCAACGGTCTGACGGGAAATAACATAACCACCCTCTTCTGTGACAGCCGTGGCTCTCTGTGGATCGGCACTGAAGAGCGCAACGGCCTCACGAGATTCACCCCCGGAAGCAATACATTCACCCCAGTGACCTTCAGGTCCGATGTACACCCGACAGCCATCACCGAAACCCCTGACGGAATGATATGGGTGGGAACAATCGACGGACTGTACGGCCTCAGGAATGATACCGTAAAAACCAAACTCACCGAGGCAGATGGCCTGCTGATGAATTCAATCAACCTTCTTCAGCCTGACAGGTCGGGTAACCTGTTCATTGGTACCAATCTCGGACTGAACCGTTATGACAGCAACACCGGCCGGATTTCATCATTCACTGAAAAGAGCGGATTCACCGGAATTGAGACAAGAACCAATGCTTCGTTCGCCGATGATATGGGTGATCTCTGGTTTGGAACATCAAACGGGGCAATGAGACTTTCACCGTCCCTGATACCCCCGGTGGTGACCGAGCCCGAAACGCATATCTGGAGAACGCTGGTCAACTACGAGGTATTCCCGATGCATGACGGCATAAGGCTGATGCATACGCAAAACAGAATAATCTTTGACTTCCTCAGCATCTGCCTGGTCAATCCCGGAGCCGTCAGGTACCAGTTCATGCTGGAGGGCGCCGACAAGGAGTGGATCACTACGGATCAGAACCGGGCTGCCTACTCATCACTCAGTCCGGGAAAGTATACTTTCATGGTGAGGGCTTCTAACAACTACGGTTACTGGAACGAGGTGCCGGCAAAACTCTCATTCTCAATCAGGGGGCCGGTGTATATGACTTCGTGGTTCATCATACTCTGCATTACTGCACTGGTGGCGGGGATTTATCTGTTTATAAGTCTCCGTGAAAGGACACTCCGCCGTGAGAAGGAACACCTTGAGCAGAAGGTGGAGGAGCGCACTGCAGAGGTTGTTAGCAAAAGCCTCGAACTGGAGGAAAAGAACAGGGATACCACCGCCAGCATCAGGTATGCCGAAAGGATCCAGGCAGCAATGCTGCCGCCTGAAAACTTCTTCAATGACACTTTTGTGCTGTTCATGCCGAGGGATATTGTAAGCGGTGATTTTTACTGGATGCATGACAGCGGCTTCAAGCAATATATTGCAGCGGTCGACTGCACGGGGCACGGCGTTCCAGGAGCTTTCATGTCAATAATAGGCCACAACTCCCTTAACAAGATTGTCAGGGAGAGCGGCATAACAAAGCCGTCTGACATCCTTGACCACCTGAACATAGAGGTGGTTCATGCCCTGCTGCAGCGCAGCGAAAAGGCTGTCAGGGACGGGATGGATATCTCGGTCATCTCCTATGACATCCTCGAGCATACAGTTGAGTATGCCGGTGCATACCAGCCCCTTTATCATGTACGTGACGGCAAGGTGACAATCTACAGGGGCGACAGGTTTCCGATTGGGATGATTGACGGGCAGGCACGCAAGAGCTTCACAAATAACAGGGTGGAAGTAAAGCCGGGCGACATGCTCTACATCTTCACCGACGGATTTGCCGACCAGTTTGGCGGAGAACATGAGAAAAAATTCAAGACAATAAATATAAGGTCCCTCCTTGCTGAAATTCATATGCTTCCCGTTGAGGTGCAGAAGCGCCGTCTCGAAAATGCAATCAGGGAGTGGATGGGCGGCCTGGCCCAGGTTGATGATATTCTGTTTATCGGAACCAGAGTACCGTAAAAATATTTCTCACCAGGTTCAGTGATTTTGGCACTTTTTGCCAAGTTTTTGGGACGTTTGGAAAAACACCACTCAGAATCCCGGGTCTAACTTTATCCTTCATTTGACATTCCAGGTGCCGGTCATTGTGACCGGGTGGGTTGGGTTTTACATAAAACTTATCGCTATGAAACCAAGATCAATTTTCTGTGTGTTTGCTGCAGTATGCCTCCTTGCATCCTGCTCAAAGGATCCGGTGTATGACCCCGGGTCAGATGATTCTGACGCCATGCTTAAGGCCAGACCTGTAAGTGGCCCTGTTATCCTTCTTCCGCCGTCAGGCGGTGATGACACTGACGCTCTTCTCGCAGCTATTGCTGCTGCTCCTCCGCGTACAACAATTCAATTGTCTGTAGGGGAATATCATTTCAGGCCCCTTGAAATTCGCGGCTTTAACGGAATTATTAAAGGTGCCGGCAGGGGAAAGACTTTTTTGATGCCTTACGGACTTATCGAGGCTGGTCCTCAGTATGATCTTAATTTAATGCCCTCATGGTGGCACATCCTGGGAGGGAATGTCACAATCTCCGATCTTGCATTCAATACCGAAGACGGAAGTATGCTTGAAGATATTGATCCATATTTCAACAAGGCTCTGGCATGCCTGATTATAGTCAACAACTACAACTTTGAATATCAATTTGATAACCCGCAACCAATGGCTTTCAATTTTGTTAATGTTGATGTTTTGGGAGGAAGTATTGATCCGGCCATAGGCGGCATGGGCCTGCCATACAATGTGATAATGGCCCTGTGGTTTGGAACGGATGTGTGGGTACCTTCCGGACCTTTACCGCTATGCAATGGTACAATCAAGATTACAAACTGCACTTTTTATAATGTGGGACAAGGTTTTGAGGCAATTGGCTGCGGTGACAAAACAACTATGCACCTGACTGGTAACAGGACAGAAAATGTTGCATGGGGAACGTTTTTCACCGGTATGTACGGGTCAGAAGTCATTCTGACAGGCAATACATTCAATGGTGCTTCGATAGCAGAACTTTCAATTGGAGACTGGGATTGGGGACTTACGGGTGATACAGATTTTCCTGATGCCCAAAGTGTATATTTTGTTACAGGTAACACATTCAATACGTCGCATGAGATTAATTCTTTGATCCTGAGAGATGACCGCGGGGTTGCAGCCCCCGATCTTTATTTACCTACCCGGGTGCTTGTAAAGAACAACCGGTTTAACCTGTGTGAAGGTAGCACCGGGATAAGCTGCATTAACAGCCTGGGTGTCCAGGTGAGAAACAACTATTTTAAGGGAAATGCAGTCACCGGGGTCAGAGTTGATGGCGGTGATGTTTATAATCTGCTGACGGGCGCATATTGCGGTATCGGGGATGCGAAAAACAATCTGATACAGGGTAACAACTTTTCAGCTCTTTCTGCCTCCGAATCTGATATATTTCTTGGAGAACGGTCTTCGCAGTGCATTGTTCTCGGCAACGGTAAGGAGAGTGTTATCGACCTGGGAACCAACAATAACATTGTCGGGATGAAGAAGATTCACGGCGGACAAAATCCCGGCCTGATCATAAGGGATAACTTCAGGATGATACATCACATGAGGCGATAGCATCGCTCGGTGCCTCTCTTCACTTCATTTTCAATACACCTGGGCTTTACCTCAGGCGGGGAAGCGTCAGATACGGGCAATAACCTTGGGATCGGCGTGCCAGCCGGTGTAGTTCAGAATTGCCGGCAGCACCTCCTCTGCGGTGGCGACTATCTGCCATATGTCCTTATGCTCAAGCCTTATGAAGTTCCCCCTGTACATGTGTTCGAAGAACTCTATCAGGTGGTCATAGAAACCGTTCACATTTACAATTATGACCGGCTTGTTGAACTGCCCCAGCTGCTTGAGGGTGATAACCTCCGTCAGCTCCTCCAGTGTGCCCACACCGCCCGGCAAGGCCACCGCAGCATCTGACATGGCGAAGATTGTCTTCTTCCTCTCTGACATGTCAGGGGTGACAATCATATCACTCACCCCGCTGTGCCCCCAGCCCTCATTCATCATGAATCCGGGAATTACTCCTGTAACAGTTCCCCCTCCGGCTATCATTGCATCGGCAAACACGCCCATCAGGCCTATTCCTCCGCCCCCGAATACAGCATGCACTCCTTCCCGGGCAAAAGCAGTGCCGAGTTCCTCTGCAGCCTTCATGTATGCAGGGTCAATACGGCTGCTTGAGGCTGCAAATACACATACCTTCATATTGTTATCAGAGCAGTGGAGTGAGCTTGGCCTCGAAGGCAGAGCGGGCAGCGGCGCCCACCTGCTTGTCGACCACCTCGCCGTTTTTGAAATAAAGCACCGTCGGGATGTTCCTTATCATGAAACGGCGTGCAACATCCGGAGAACTGTCAACATCACACTTAACGACAACCGCCTTGTCCTTGTACGCCTCTGCAATCTGCTCTATGTATGGAGCTATCATCCTGCAGGGTCCGCACCATTCTGCCCAGAAATCCACAATCACGGGTTTGTCTGACTTTAATACAACCTCATCAAAATTGCTGTCGTTAACTTGTTGTGCCATAGTATTATATGTTTCTTGAATTACTTTTCTTACCCTCCAAAGATACCTAATTTACTTTAAAACCGAGTTCGGGATTATCTTCAAGCCATCCTATCAGTTCATCAGTTATGCCTGCCTTTATGCTTCGCGAGAAAAGAGGGATTGTAATCCTTTCATCATGGTCAATCAACAGGAATTTCAGTGATTTGTTCCCCGGGTTTTCGGAAATAACAGATTTCAGATTTTTAATGAATTCAGGATTAACCAGTTCCGGTTTCAGTTTTATTGTGATTGAAGTAATCAGATCTTCCCTGACGGCAGTCAGGAGGTGGATCTCCTTTATCTTGAATTCGAGCTCCTCGGGGTTGAAATGTCTTCCCTGAACCCTGCCTTTTACAAGGAGCTGGTAGTCATTCCTGAAATAGTTGCTGAAGGCAACATAGTCCTTGTCGAACAGCAGGAACGAGAATGAATCTGTGTAATCCTGGAGGGTGAATCCCCCGAATGGTTTTCCGTTGCGGGTCACGCCGCTGCGGGTGTCGCTGACGATTCCTGCAACGCAGACGTCACGGTTGGCGAACTCACTCAGGTTCTGAAGGTCAGCGAGGCTGACATTGCAGAATGTGCTGATCTCGAGTTTGAAGTCGTCAAGCGGATGTGATGAAAGATAGATACCTATTACTTCCTTTTCCTTGTTCAGTCTTTCAAGCTTTGACCAGTCGGGGCATGGTGCCGGCTCGGGGCGCACGAGGTCAAATCCGCCGGTGTCACCGAAGAGAGACTGCTGGGTGCTGTTTCTTATGTTCTTCACGTTGTTGCCGTAGCGGATGAGGCTCTCGAGGAAGTTCGAACCCCTGCCGTCAGCAGCGAAGTACTGGGCCCTGGTCATTCCCGGCAGCCCGTCGAGGGCACCTGACACCACCATGGCTTCAAGCATCTTCTTGTTTACAGTGTTAAGGTTCACCCTCTCGGCAAGGTCATATATATCTTTGTATGGACCATTCTTCTCACGCTCCTCAATAAGGTGAAGCACCGCATTCTCACCTACCCCCTTGATGGCGCCCAGTCCGAACCGGATATTCCCCTTGCGGTTGACAGTGAACTGCAGGAAACTTTCATTGACGTCAGGGCCAAGAACTTCAATTCCCATGCGCCTGGTCTCCTCCATCATTATTGTGATCTTCTTAATGTCACTGATGTTCCGGCTAAGTACTGCAGCCATGAATTCAGCCGGATGGTGCGCCTTGAGATATCCGGTCTGGTAGGCTATCAGGGCATAACAGGTGGAATGCGACTTGTTGAAGGCGTATTCAGCGAACGACTCCCAGTCTGACCATATTTTATTAATTGTGTTCTGATCATAGCCGTTCATCCGGCAACCCTCGATGAACTGCTCCTTCAGCCTGTCCATTATGTCGCGCTTCTTCTTGCCCATGGCTTTCCTGAGCGAGTCGGCCTGGCCTTTGGAAAAACCACCCAGTTCCTGCGACAGCAGCATCACCTGTTCCTGGTAGACTGTGATGCCGTAGGTTTCCTTAAGGAATGTTTCCATGGCAGGAACTTCATAGGCTATCTTCTCCCTGCCGTGTTTTCTCCTGATGAACTGCGGTATGTAGTCCATCGGTCCGGGGCGGTAGAGCGCGTTCATGGCGATCAGGTCTCCGAACTGGTTTGGCTTAAGTTCGCGGAGATACCGTTTCATGCCGACAGATTCAAACTGGAACACTCCTGTTGTCTCACCGTTGCTGAAGAGCTCATAGGTGCTCCTGTCATCCAGTTCAAGTGTCTGAAGATCAATTGTTATGCCCTTTGACTTTTTAATATTGTCAACGGCATCCTTCATGATCGAAAGGGTCTTCAGCCCGAGGAAGTCCATTTTCAGAAGTCCCACTGACTCTACATGGTTGCCTTCGTACTGGGTCACATACAGGTCGGTATCCTTTGCGGTGCATATGGGTATATGCTCTGACAGGTTATCCTTTCCAATAATTATTCCGCAGGCGTGCACACCTGTCTGCCTGATGCTTCCCTCGAGCACCTCGGCATACTTGAGTGTCTGCGCCACAAGAGGTTCCTTCGATTCCTTCTCCCTTGACAGTTCAGGCACCTCCTCATATGCTGATGCAAGTGTTGTTCCCGGCTTGTCTGGTACCAGTTTGGTAAGCCTGATGGCTTCAGGGAGGGGGAGCTTCTGGACACGGGCAACGTCCCTGATTGCCATCTTTGCGGCCATCGTGCCGAAAGTGATTATATGGGCCACCCTGTCATGTCCGTATTTTTCAACCACGTAACGTAAAACCTTTTCACGGCCGTCTTCGTCGAAGTCGATGTCAATGTCAGGCATCGAGATGCGGTCAGGATTGAGGAACCTTTCGAAGAGCAGGTTATATTTTATCGGGTCTATGTCGGTGATCCGCAGGGAATATGCTACAGCGCTTCCTGCAGCGGAGCCCCTTCCCGGCCCCACCCAAACCCCCATTTCGCGGGCAGCTCTCAGGAAATCCTGCACTATCAGGAAGTAGCCGGGGAAGCCCATGTTTTTTATCACCGAGAGCTCAAAGTCAATGCGTGCCTGTATTTCAGGCGTGATGGTCTCCCACCGCTCGGCTGCCCCTTTCATTGTAAGGTGCCTCAGGTACTCGTCCTTGTCTGCAAATTCTGCCGGGATTGTGAATTCCGGCATTATAGGCTCACTGTTGAGATTGTAATGCTCAACCATGTCTGCCAGTTCCACAGTATTGCTTACCGCATCGGGCATATCGGCAAAAATGCCGAGCATCTCGTCACCGCTCTTGAGATACTCCTGTTTGGTATAACGAAGCCTTTTCGGGTCATCGATATCCTTGCCGGTATTAAGACAGATAAGACGGTCATGTGCCTCGGCGTCATCCTTCATTATAAAGTGGACGTCATTCGAAGCTATTATTTTAATATTGTGTTTTGCCGCCAGTTCACGGTATGCAGCTACCACCCTTTGCTGCTGGGGGAATACTGTCACATCGGCTGTCGGATCAGTTGTTTCATGGCGCTGCACTTCCAGGAAGTAGTCGTCACCGAAGATCTCCCTGTACGAAAGTATTGCTTCCTCTGCCGCACGCATGTTTCCTGTAAGTATTTCCTGGGCCGCCTCTCCTGCTATGCAGGCCGAAGAAGCTATCAGTCCCTCCCGATGTCTGCGGAGAAGATCCTTGTCAATGCGGGGTTTGTAATAAAAGCCCCGGATCCATGCTTCGGAGACCAATCTGACCAGGTTCCGGTAGCCGGTTTTGTTTTTTGCCAATAATATAAGGTGATCACCCGAACGGTCCTCAACTGATGTTTTGTCTTCAAGACTGGTTCGTGCCACGTAAATTTCGCATCCTATAATTGGCTTGATTGATGCAGCTGTTGCAGCGTCATGAAACTCTTTTACGCCGAACATGTTTCCATGATCGGTTATAGCTATAGCCTTCATATCCAACTCTTTCGCCCTTCGGACCAGCGTTTTCACCGCTGATGCCCCGTCAAGAATTGAATATTGTGTATGTACGTGTAAATGAACAAATTGATGCATGAATTCCGGAACTTGTAACTGTTTTCTCCTCGCCCCCTGACAAAATTAAGGAAAAAGGGATATGGTTTTATAACATTCTTTTCAACTTGAAATTTTTTGTATCTTGTCCCCCTTATTGGGAAACTACAATCTTTGTTTAATTACTAACCTAATCTAGAAGTTATGAAAAGATTACTTTCAGTATTTTTCTTGCTTTGTGGATTTCTGCTGACTTCTGCTGCACAGCAGAAGACAGTTACCGGAACGGTTACCTCATCCGAGGACAACCTTGGGATACCAGGTGTGACCGTTCAGGTTAAGGGGACCACATTGGGAGTCGTAACCGACTTGGACGGTAAATACTCCATTCAGGCCTCACCAGGGCAGATTCTTGTTTACAGGTTTACGGGCCAGAAGACACAGGAGGCAACTGTCGGTGTCAGCAATACTATGGACATTGTATTGCAGCCTGACCTTCTGAACCTCGAGGAGGTGATAGTGGTGGCATACGGTGTTCAGAAACGCGAAGCCAGCACCGGATCGGTAGGTGAGGTAAAAAGTTCAGAAATCCAGAACATACCGGAAACAAGTATCGAGAAGATGCTTACCGGTAAGGTGGCTGGTGTTCAGGTAACTGCCTCATCCGGTCAGCCGGGAGCTTCAACCCAGATCCGTATCCGCGGTATCAGCTCAATCAATGCCGGCACGGAACCACTGTATGTTATAGATGGTATCCCCGTGATGTCAGGCAACCAGAGCTACTTTACAAACACCGGTAACGCTCTTGCATCACTTAACCCGAATGACGTTGAATCGATGACGATCCTCAAGGACGCTGCCGCTTCAAGCATTTACGGTTCAAGGGCTGCCAACGGCGTCATCCTTATAACAACCAAATCAGGTAAGGCAGGTGCTTCAAAGATCAACTTCCGTGCATCATACGGGGTTGAGCAGCTGGCAAATGACAATGGTTACAGGCCGCTGACCGCAGAAGAGTATCTTACCTTCCAGAGGACGGCCGTGATCAATGCAGGCGGAAACCCTGACGATCCAACCAATTCGGCCTACTATTTTCCGAATTCGCTTCTTGACGGTCCAATTACAGACTGGAAGAAAGAACTCACCCGCACGGGAAGCATTTACTCAGCTGAGCTGAGCGCACAGGGCGGAAGCGACAAGACCCAGCATTTCTTCTCGGGCCTGTATGACAAATACGAGGGAATAGTTTACGGATCTGACTTCAGCAAGTTCTCGATCCGTTCAAACGTTGACCATCAGCTTAACAAGAAACTGAAGCTGGGTGTCCGTTTCAACGGAGCCTATTCAATGCAGAATGACGTTGCAATGCAGTCTCTGTACTATGTGAACCCGCTGTTTGCGATGATGATGATCAAACCTTTCACACCGCTCAGGAACGAAGACGGTTCATATAACCTGAACATTCCGGAGAACGCAAACGCCAACCCCCGCGCAACTGCCGAATATGACCCGCAGTGGGAAAAGCAGTACAGGCTCAACACAAACGGTTACCTCGAGTACCAGATTGTCAAGGGGCTGACAGCCAAGACCACCAACAGCATCGAATTAACCGACGGTGAAGGTGTAAGGTACTGGAGCCCTGAAGCAAATTACGGTGAAACGATGGGTTACCTGCAGTCATCCAGGACCAAATACGTTCTGCTTACAACCTCGAACACCCTTAATTTCAATAAGGAGTTCGGTTCACATACCGTGTCTGTTGTAGGAGGTCAGGAAGCATCGAAGTTTGACTACAACGAATATTATATTACATCTCCCAACGTAGACCCGAACATTCCGTTCCCGAATACGGCCACTTCGGATGATGATGATGCCGACTATTATGAAACCGCATACACAATCATGTCATTCTTCGGCGTTGCCAACTACAACTTCAACAACAAATACTACCTGCAGGCCAGCCTCAGGACAGACGGATCTTCACGTTTCGGATCTGAAAACCGCTGGGGTACCTTCTGGTCAGTTGGTGCATCATGGAACGTTCACAATGAGGGTTTCATGGATAACGTTAACTGGATCAACATGCTCAAAGTCCGCGGAAGCTATGGTCTGAGCGGTAACTTCAACATCGGCAACTATGACCAGTACGGTCTGTACGGTGCAGCACAGTATAACGGCAATTCAGTAATGGTTCCGGCACAGCCTGCCAACCCTGAACTCGGATGGGAAAACAACACTGAGTACAACGCCGGTATTGACTTTGCTCTCTGGGACCGCATCACCGGTTCAATTGACGTCTATTCGCGCAAGACACTTGATATGCTTCTTGCATACCCGCTGTCACGCACTTCAGGGTTCAGCTCGATCACTACCAACATCGGGTCAATCAAGAACGAGGGCATCGAGTTCATGCTTGACGGAACAATAATTTCTTCCGATAAGTTCGAATGGTCCGCAGGGTTCAACCTGGCACACAACAACAGCACCATTCTTGACCTTGGCAAGGATGAACAGTTCATCCCGGGCAACAACCGTCTTATCCATAAGAAAGGTGAACATCTTTACAGTTTCTACCTGTTTGATTATGCCGGTGTCAACCCTGCCAACGGAGAAGCTCTCTGGTATAATGCAGACGGTAATCTCACCAACAAATATTCAGAAGCCAGGAGGATCATCGCAGGTTCTCCCGAACCCAAGCTGAACGGTGGTGTCAACACCAAGCTTACAGCTTACGGAGTGACTCTTGATGTGAACCTCGAATACAAATGGGGCAACCTTGTCTCAATAGAGGAAAACCGTTATTCAAACTCTGACGGTTACAGCTGGCCGAACACTGGTGCCAATACCCAGCTCGACTACTGGACCACTCCCGGACAGATTGCAAGGAACCCGAAGCCAATAGCCAACAACTCCACCAACTCTAACGGTTACAGGAGCACAAGATGGCTGTTTGACGGATCATACCTGAGGCTTAAAAATATAACCCTCTCATACAACCTCCCGAAGACGGTTGTAAATAAGATGAAGATGCAGAACCTCAGGGTTTATGCAAGTGCTGTGAACCTTTACACCTTCCATAAAGTCGATTTCTGGGATCCGGAAAGAGGCGTTGACGGATGCGGCTTCGGTATTTATCCGATGACCAAGAAGATCATGGGTGGCATTGAGGTATCATTCTAATCAGTAAATCGATGATGCTATGAAAACAAGACACTTAATACTTTTATCCTTTGCAGTATTATTTACTGCTTGTGAAGACTTCCTGGTAAAGGAACCGCGGTTATCACAGTCCAATGAGATGACGCTCGCCACCTACCAGGGACTTGACAACGCGACAGGTGGGACCTATTCCCAGCTTTGCGGTTACGGCTGGTACGGATCACAGTTTGTCATCACCGCTGACATGAAGGGCGGTAATGCAAAGAGGGGCTCCGTTATCTCCGGTCGTTACACAGACGAATATCTCTGGAACAACACTCCTTCCGCAACTTCGGGTCTGTGGGCTACAGCCTATACTACAATCGCCAAGGCCAACAACGTGCTGGCAGTCATTGACGGCGGTTTTACAGAAACCGGCGTTGAACAGGCTGATCTCGATCTCCTGAAAGGTGAATGTCTCTTCATGAGAGGGCTCTCTTATTTTGACCTTGCACGCATGTACTGCCAGCCTTATTCGGCAGGAACTGAAAACATGGGTGTTCCGGTGGTGCTCGTAACCGAGAACGGTTATCCTGCCCGCAATACTGTAGGCGAAACCTATGACAGGGTTGTAACTGACCTCGAAGATGCAATTGCTCTTCTTCCGGCAACCAACCCGAGAGGCGGAGACGCTGCTTTTGCAACAAAAGTTGCTGCTCAGGCTCTCCTTGCCAAAGTTCACCTTTACATGGAAAACTGGCAGGATGCTGCAACCCTCGCAACAACAGTTATCGGAACCACAGGCCTTTCACTCTTCAGCGCCGCTGATTATACCACATGGGATAATGACGGTTACTGGGGCAGCGGCGGACCGGGCAAGGAGATTATCTTCCAGGTCGACGGCTCCGAAGGGAACTCTTCACACCCCTGGTGGGATGCAATATCCTACATGATGGATCCGGGTGGGTATGGCGACTGCGCAGCTTCAACCGACGTTCTCAACCTCTATGAGGAAGGTGACGTGCGTGCTGACCTGTTCCTTCAGCCGGCAGCATATCCCGGTGAATACTGGAGCCTTAAGTATCCGGGTCGCCTCGGAAGGACTCCTCACCGTGAATTCAACGTTCCGGTACTGAGACTTGCTGAGATGTACCTCATCCGCGCAGAAGCCATCCTTGAAGGTGCTTCTGTTTCAGGTGTTACTGCTCTCAATGACTACAACGCAATCCGCACTCACCGCGGCCTGGCAGCTGCATCAGCAGTTACCCTGAATGACATCTACGCTGAGAGAAGAAGAGAACTCTGCTTCGAAGGCAACGAACTGTTCGACCTTGCACGCACACAGCGTTCACTCTCGAGAACTGACTACACCGGACTTTCGAACAAGGACATCACATTCGTCCCCGGCGGCACCGCACTGGTAAACTATCTCTGGGCTATGCCAATACCACAGGCAGAGATTGATGCCAATGTCAACTGCGAACAGAACCCGGGCTATTAATTTAAAAATCGCATATGATGAAAAAGATAATATCCAACTTACTCATTCTCGCAGTTGCCATGATAATGGTGACTTCATGCGATGATACCTATCCGATAGTGCTTGATGATTCAACCGTAGTTATCGGAATGAGCAAAAGCACTCTTTCAGTACAGGAAAACGGCACCGGTTCATTCACAGTATATCTCGGCGGAGTTACCGGAACCGATGCTACCGATGTTACACTGGCTGTCTCTGTCGAAGGCGTCACAAGCCCTGCAACAGAAGGAACAGACTACACACTTTCAACAAAGAATGTGAACGTTCCGGTTGGAGTGGCAGCCGTGACGGTTACCCCGGTCGATAATGACGTTTTCACCGGCAACAAGCAGTTCAAGGTATCGATTGCAAGCAACAGCAAGAACTACCCGATGGCTGCACAGCAGTCAATCGTGGTGACTATCGTTGACGACGAGCATCCTTTGAAGGTATGGCTAGGAACATATACCGTTGAAGCACTCAGCTATGGCAATCCTGGTGCATGGGACGAAGAGTGGACAGTAACCACTTCACCGGTCGCCGGTGATCCCACGAAGCTGGCATTGCTTGGTATCTCGGACGGTACCAAACCGGCAATTGCCACATTTGACACCGAGGAAATGACGATTACGATCGAGACACCGCAGGATCTTGGTGAAATCTACGGATATGCTGATCCTTACTGGGGTGAGATATATTACGGCACCGATGTTCTCTTCGGACTTGTCGGAGGTGACTGGGCCGATCCCAGTGACGGTATCCTTGCAGCCAACTCCGGTAATAAACTCACCGGAACCATTGAGGCTGACGGTACCATAAGAATCGACAAGATTCTCCCTGTCCTCAGGTACAGCACAACTGACTATGTTTGCTGGGATATGTTCAATACTACCTGGACAAAGTAGTCACAGCAGGATTTACTACAATAAGAGGTGCGTTCCGCAAGGGGCGCATCTTTTTTTTCACCCTGATATTTGATATCTTTACGCTCCCTTAAAAAAGGATGATGGATAAACGATTTGTGATATTATTGCTTGCTGTCTCGCTGATAACCCCGCTTCGGGCACAGGAGGTTCCTGACAGTCATATATCAAAAGTCGCTCTTGCTTTTATGAGGGGATATTTAGGGGATGACAGTCACCGGGTATCTGAAATCAATGTTATCGAGATCAACAGCTCTCCTTCAATATGTCATGTAAAGCTCTTCCCTGAGGGATGGCTGCTCATGTCACGTGACTATTCAGCCATGCCTGTCCTGGCTTATTCAATGACCGGCAGTTTCGTTACGCCTGAGGCTGACAGCACTGATAACCGTTTTCTCTTCCTGTCTGGTTATGCAGATCAGTTGAAGCACGCAGACCTCTTGAAAGGAGCTGAGGCTGATCCCCGGTGGGACCCGGCATACTATTATCTGAAGTCAGAAGAGCAGAAGGGCGTGACGGTGACCGTTTCACCGCTCATTGAAGTGAACTGGAACCAGGGCAACACCTGGAACAGATTCTGTCCGGAAGACAGTGAGGGCCCGGGAGGCCATGTCTATGTGGGATGTGTCGCAGTAAGCATGGCTCAGGCGATGAGTGTCTTCAGATTCCCTGTCACCGGTACCGGCGTCTCCCAATACTATCATCCGGTGTACGGAACCATTTCACAGGACTTCAGTACTGCAACGTACAAATGGAACGAGATGAGCGAAGTAATTCCTGATGACAACAACTCCCTGCTCCTTTATCATTGTGCAGTTGCCGTAAACATGGACTTCAGCCCTGACGGTTCGGGCACCCGGACTTCAGCAGCAGCAGCCACTGCCCTTAAACAGTACTATTTCTACTCGAAACGGATGACCTTTATCAAAAGGGAACTCTTCGATACCGGGAAATGGAAGCGAATGATCGACAGCACACTTGCAGCAGGATGTCCCGTTATCTATTCAGGTTATCCGGCAGTGGGTTCCGTTGGGCATGCATTCAATATCGACGGGGTTCACAACAGCAACTACTACCACCTTAACTGGGGATGGAGCGGAACAGACAACGGGTATTTCACAATTGATAACCTTAAACCCGGTGGATCTGACTTCACCAAGGGACATACTGCCATAATCGGCATACAGCCATACTATTACCCCACAGACGTTACAATGTCTGACACCCTTGTCCTTGTCAGCAATCCGGCAGGAACCGCGATCGGCGAATTCACCGTTGTTGATGAAGCCACTGATAATGCCTATGAAATTGATCTCGAATGCGACTCGACATTGATCGGGTCCGAATGGGTGAAAGATTACTATATCGACGGCGACACTGTGAGAATGTCACATTCCTTCGTGCCGGCCGACGGACCGGTTGACACGATAACCTTTATAGTCAGTGACGCACACGGAAATCTGATCAGGGCTGTCAGGCTGTTGCAGCTTACAGCATCGCTGTCAGCAGGCGACGGAGCTCGGGAGGATGAATTCACTGTCTGGCCCGTCCCGTTTGCAGACCGTTTTGTGATCTCCCTTCCTCCTGAGTCGACCCGGGTCTCGGTCAGAAATCTAAAAGGTGCCGAAGTGGCCGGGGTAGTTCCGGATTCTGACAGAATAACAGTTTCCGGCGCCGGCTGGCCTGCGGGAATCTACATTGTCACAATCACTTCATCAGGAGGGAAACAGCATTCGAAAACAATTGTCAAACAATGAGGGTGAATTTTAATGTGCCGAACTGTCGGCAGGAAAGAAATTTACTTGTATATTTGCACCCTCGTTTAAAAAGAGTAACAATAAATTAATTCTTTAAATGTCAGTAAAAATCAGATTAGCTAGGAAGGGCCGCAAGAAGCAGGCCTACTACCACGTGGTGGTAGCAGATAGCAGGTCGCCACGTGATGGCAGATTCATTGAGAAGATCGGAGTTTACAATCCGCTCACTGACCCGGCAACAATCGACATCAACTTCGAGAAGGCACTGGGATGGCTGCAGAACGGCGCGCAACCTACAGACACATGCAGGGCAATCCTGAAGTACAAGGGCGTCATGATTAAGAAACATCTCCTCGAGGGTGTAAAGAAGGGCGCTTTTGATGAAGCAGAAGCCGACCGCCGGTTTAATGAATGGCTGAAAGGCAAGGAAGAGAAGATCGAACTGAAGAAGTCAGGTCTCGAGAAGAAGGGCGAGGAACTTCGCAAGAAGAAACTTGAAGCAGAGAAGGCAATCAAGGAAGCAAGGGCAGAAGAACTCGCCAAAAAGGCAGCAGCCCTCGCCGCTGAGGCTGAGGCAGCAGCAAAAGCCGCAGCAGCAGCCGAAGCTCCTGCAGAGGCCATTGCCGAAGCTGCAGCCGGTGAAACCACAGCACAGACAGAGACTGAGGCTCCCGCAGCCGAAGCTCAGGAAGATACTGCTGAAAAGACAGAATAAAGTCATCTTTCCCCTGCCGCCTGATAATGAAATCGATTGGCAGAATAACAAAAACCTACGGCTTCGAGGGAGCCGTAGTTGTGAAGAGCGAAACAGGCATCTCAGGGGAACCGGAACAGGGAGAACCGGTATTCGTCGTAACGGACGGAATACCGGTTCCCTTTTTTACACGGGAGGCCTACTCTCCCGCCTCCGATACTCTGATCATCTCATTTGATGATTACCTTACCGCAGAATCCGTTAAACATCTCCGGGGTTGCGAGGTGCTTTCCGAAGGCGCCGGTGAAACCGGTGATGACCTTATGGCCCTGAAGGGATTCACACTTACGGATGCAACATCCGGATTGTCAGGCGTAATAAATAATGTCATGCAAAACCCCGGCCAGGTTATTGCTGTAGCCACAATCAAAGGCCGGGAGGTTTACGTACCCCTCCATCCAGACCTTATAGTCTCCGTTGACAGCAGACACAAGACTATCAGAATGACCCTCCCTGAAGGACTCGTAAACCTGAACGGCTGACACCATCACCACTTTTTTGATTAACTGTGCAGCGAAGACCATTCTGCCCCGTCTTTACATTATAATCATAAAAACGGAGCAGCTATGAAAAAAGTCCTGATTTTCTCATTCTTAACGATATTCGCCGCCCAGGCCTCACTTGCTCAGACAGCCTATACCGAAAAGAGACAGGTGTCAGGCTTCGACGAAGTGGCATTCGCCGTCTCAGGCGAAGTACTTATCAACCTCGGAAAGGATTTCAGTGTTGAGCTGGAAGGAGACAGGGATTACATAGAGGAGATAATTACCGAAGTTGACGGCGATGAGCTGAAGATCAGGCGTGATAAATGGTTTGATTCCGGGAGCAAAAAGGTTATTGTAAGAATCACAATGCCTGCCCTTGATGGCATAAGCGTTTCGGGTTCAGGGAGGTTAACGGTTAACGATCCTCTCAGGGGGAATGAGCTCGATGTGGCCATCAGCGGTAGCGGCAAGGCAAACCTCCGTGATGTGGCACTCGGGGAAGTCGAGTGTGCCATATCCGGATCAGGCAGTCTTAACTTCGCCGGGAATGGCACCATTAAAAAACTTGAGATCTCAATTTCAGGTTCAGGTGACTATACGGGGGATGGTACCAGGATCGATGTCCTGGATGCCAGGATTTCCGGCAGCGGCAGTTGCGACTGCCATGTGACTGAAATGCTGAAAGCCTCTATCTCGGGCAGCGGCAATATCAATTATTCGGGCAATCCGAAGATTGATGCTGCTGTTTCCGGGTCAGGCAAGGTGCGGATGAAGTAATCATCCGCGGAGAATCTTTACAACACCGTTTCCGGATACTTTGATGACCGAAGAGGGTTTGGCCCTGCTTCGGTCATCCTGTCTCCAGAGACATATATAATCGACTGCAGATTTCATTTCCTCACTTATCTCATCGAATATTGCAGGGGCGCTGTTGCCGCTGATGTTGGCCGACGTTGAAACCAGAGGCTTCCGAAGCGCCTCGATCAGCGCCTCGCAGAATGGTTCCGTACATACCCGCACACCCACAGAACCGTCGGCAGAGGCAACCCCCTCAGCCAGGCTCCTTCCCCTGTCATAAACCACCGTCAGCGGCTTCTCCGACAGCTCTGCCATTTCTATGGCTACCTCAGGAGGGTTTTCAACATACCTCTCAAGCATCGCGACGGAGTTGACAAGTATTATAAGGCTCTTGTTTTCAGCCCTTTGCTTGATCTCATAGATCCGTTTTACTGCTTTCATGTTCGTGGCATCACAGCCCAGCCCCCAGATTGTATCAGTGGGGTAAAGGATCACACCACCGGCCCTCAGCACTTTCAGGGCTGCTGAGAGATCGGTCCCGAATTCACTTTTCATTCCTTTCTGATTAGCGGCCATAGACAGTTTTTTATAAAGTTAAAAAACAATAATAGCTCTTATTTGGTTTCTCTACCTGAATTCA
>ERZ795055.1431-NODE-1431-length-19171-cov-23.857815_pt1 | contig 19171 bp, 12 predicted proteins | sample MGYA00375139_ERZ795055 | MGnify/ENA primary metagenome ERZ795055 (study PRJEB30184, sample SAMN05720283) | anaerobic digester metagenome | isolation source: active sludge of municipal wastewater-treating anaerobic digesters | place: USA | collected 2015-01-23 ... | reverse complement strand
ATTGGCTCGCGGTGAGCTTGGCCGAGGGCAGCTTGACCTCGTCGACCAGGAAGATTTGATCGATCGTGGCCGAGCCGCCCACGCAGATCACGCGGGGGCGCGGGGCGGTCTGGTCCATGAGTAGGGCTCCGGCGAGAGGCCCCACCTTAGCCCAGAGGCGGCCATGCCGTCGCGCTTCAGGCCGTGGAGCGATCGCCCATCCGGCGCCCGTCGCACGGCCAGGCAGGCAGCTCGCGACCGCGCGCGATGCGCCACACGCCGCTGACCAGGGTCACGGCCGCCAGCGTGGCGAGGCCGCCCAGCGCCCACGCGACCCTGACGAAGATCACGCCGCGATGCGCACCGCGGCGCGCGCGATTGGGACTATCCCGCGCGGTGCGGCGCCGCCCTCGTATGCGAGTATCGAGGCACGCTCCGGGGCTTGCGCATGCCGCACGACATCGACCTCATCACCACCCTGGTGGCCGCGCTCGGCCTTGCGCTGGTGTTCGGGCTCGGCGCGGCCCGCCTGGGCTTGCCGCCGCTGCTGGGCTACCTCGCGGCCGGCATCGCCATCGGGCCGGCCACGCCGGGCTTCGTTGCCGACATCGGGCTGGCTCAGCAGCTGGCGGAAATCGGCGTGATCCTGCTGATGTTCGGCGTGGGCCTGCACTTCTCGGTGAGCGACCTGCTGCGCGTGCGGCGCATCGCCGTGCCGGGGGCGATGGTGCAGATCGCGGTGGCCACCGCGCTCGGCGCCGGGGTGGCGCTGGCCTGGGGCTGGGAGATCGCCGCGGCGCTCGTGTTCGGGCTGGCGCTGTCGGTGGCGAGCACCGTGGTGCTGCTGCGCGCACTCGAGGCGCGTGGCGTGCTCGACTCGGTCAACGGCCGCATCGCGGTGGGCTGGCTGGTGGTCGAGGACCTAGTGATGGTCTTCGTGCTCGTGCTGCTGCCCGCCCTGGCCGTGGCGCTGCAGGCCGGCAGCGCGAGCTCGGGTGGCGCGGCACTCGGTGCCGTGGGACTGACGCTGGCCAAGGTGGCCGCCTTCGTGGCGCTGATGCTGCTCGTGGGCCGGCGCCTGCTGCCGCGCCTGCTGCTGTGGGTGACGCGCACCGGCTCGCGCGAGCTCTTCACCCTGTGCGTGATCGCCGTGGCGCTCGTGCTTGCCTTCGGCGCGGCGAGCCTGTTCGGGGTGTCGTTCGCGCTCGGCGCCTTCTTCGCCGGAATGATGCTGCGCGAGTCGCCCCACAGCCGGCGCGCGGCCGACGAGTCGCTGCCGCTGCGCGACGCCTTCGCCGTGCTGTTCTTCGTGTCGGTGGGCATGCTCTTCGACCCGCGCGTGCTGGTCGAAGAGCCGCTGCGCGTGCTGGCCGTGGTGGCCATCGTGATGATCGGCAAGACGCTCGCGGCCATCGCCCTGGTGCTCGCCTTCCGCTACCCGCTCAACACCGCGCTCACGGTCGGGGTGAGCCTGGCGCAGATTGGCGAGTTCTCGTTCATCCTCGCGGCGCTCGGCGTGTCGCTGGGGCTGCTGACGCCGCAGGCACAGAGCCTGATCGTGGCCGGGGCGCTGGTGTCGATCGCGGCCAACAGCGCCTGCTTCCGCGCGATCGCGCCGCTGCAGTCCTGGTTGCGGACGCGCTCGGCGCTGGCGCGGCGGCTCGAGGCGCGTCCCGATCCGCTGGCCAGCCTGCCGGCCTCGGTGCCGAGCGAGGCGCTCACGGGGCACGTGCTGCTGGTGGGCTACGGACGAGTGGGGCGGCGTGTCTTCACCGCACTGCGCGACCGTGGCGAACGCGTGGTCGTGGCCGAGCGTCTGCGCGAGCGCGTCGAGCAGCTGCGCCAGGCGGGAGTCGCCGCGGTGGTGGGCGATGCGGCCGAGCCGGCGGTGCTGATCCAGGCCCACGTGGCACGCGCCGCGCTGCTGATCATCACCGTGCCCGACATGCTGGCCGCGCGGCACATGATCGAAACTGCGCGCGCGCTCCAGCCGGCCATCCGCGTGCGCATCCTCGCCCCCGAGGCGGCCGAGGCAGAGCGCCTGCGGCGTGAGGGCTGGGGCGAGGTCCACGAGGCCGATGCGGCGGTCGCCGCGGCGCTGGCACGGCGCGACGACGCGGCCACGGCCTGAGGCGGCCGCGTCAGGCGCCGAGCGGCACCGTCTGCGGATCCACCTCGAAGGTCGCTTCCACGCGATCGCGGCCACTGTGCTTGGCGCGGTACATCGCCTCGTCGGCGCGACGCAGCAGCACGCTCACCGTGTCTTGCGGGCCGGCGAGCGTCAGGCCGATGCTCACGGTCACCCGCCTGCCGGGCAGCCAGCGCGAGACATCGAGCGCACGCACTTCGCTCACCACGCGCTCGGCCAGGCGGCGCGCGCTCGCCGCGTCGGCCCCGGGCAGCAGGATCACGAACTCCTCGCCCCCGAGGCGGCCGAGAGCCGCGGGCTCGCGCACCACGCTGCGCAGGACCTCGGCGATCGCCCGCAGGATGTCGTCGCCCACCAGGTGGCCGAGTTCGTCGTTGATGGTCTTGAAGTGATCGATGTCGACGATCATCAGTGCCAGCTGTACGTCCGGCGCCGAGAGCATCTCGCTCGCGCGCCCCAGCGCCCGGCGCCGGTTGGACATGCCGGTGAGCTCGTCGGTGTGCGCGAGCTCGTGCATGGTGCGGCTGTCGCGGCGGTGGCGCCAGGCCAGAGCGCCGGCGAGCAGCGCGAGCAGGACGGCGAGCACGATCACCACGGCCTGCAGGCGCGCCATGCGCTTGCCGGCCGCGAGCTCGCGGTCGGCCGCCTCCATCTCGCGCGTGAGCAGGGCGTTTTCCTTGTCCTTGGCGGCGCTGTCGAACTGGATTCGCAACGTCGCGAGCCTCTGATCGAGCTGGCGCCGCAGCAGACCATCGGAGGCGGCGTGAAACTGCATCTGCTGCTCGTGCGCGCTCTTCCAGTCGCCCATGTCGACGTAGCAGGCCGCGAGCGCCGAATGCGCTGCCGCGCGCTCGGCGAGCGAGTCGGCGCGCACGAACACCTCGATCGCCTCGTTGAGCGGCGCGAGGCTCTCGCTGGGTCGGCCCAGCAGGCGCAGGGCGATGCCGCGCTGCACCTGCAGGTTGGCACGCAGGCGCTCGTCGGGAAGGTCGCGCTGGATCGAGGCCGCGCGGTTGATCAGCACCAGGGCCTCGGCGGGCGCGCCGCGCGCGTTGCGCACGCTGGCCAGGCCGCGCAGCGCGTAGGCCTCGCCGCGCGGGTAGCGCAGCTCGCGCGACAGGGCCAGCACCTGCTCGAAGCCGCGCTGGGCGGCGTCCCAGTCCTGCAGGTTCTCGAGCACGCGCGCAAGGTTGTGCTGGGTGATGGCCTGCTCGCGCAGCATTCCCGCCGCCTGCTGCTTGCGCAGCGTGGCCTCGAAATACTGGCGGGCCTGTTCGTAGTCGCCGAGCCGGTTGTAAACGATGGCGATGCCGTTGACCGGCAGCATGGCCTGCTCGGTCAGGCCCAGGCGCTCGAAGAGTGCGTTGGCGCGCTGAAGATCCACCAGACCGGCGGCGAACTCGCTCTGCAGGCCGAGCAGGTAGCCGCGGCGGTAGAGCGCCTCGGCCAGGAACTCGTCGTCGCGCTGGGCCTCGGCCACCGTCACGGCCTGCACGTAAAGCGCGGCGGCCTGGGCGTTGTCGCCCGCGTACTCGTGGATCTCGCCCTCGCAGGCCAGCACGCCCGCGCGCAGGGCCGGTCGGCGCAGCGCGGCAAGGTGCGGCTGCGCCAGCTGGATGTGCCGCAGGGCCTGTTCGCGGCTGCGCTCGGAGTGGTACTCGCACAGCTGGATGTGCGCGAGCACGAGGAGGTCGGGGTCGGGTTGGTCGGCCAGCCGCCCCAGAGCCTCTTCGGCCAGCCGCCGGCTCTCCTCGGCGTCGCGGCGCAGGGCCGAGCGGCTGCGCTCGAGCAGCGGCGCCGCTTCGTGCCGGGCGGCGGGGGCGGCGGGCGCGTCGGCCGCGCGCACGGCCGATGCGCCGGCCACCGCCAGGGCGAGAATCAGAGGAGCTAAAAAGAGTTGCACGACGGGAGAGGCGACGGATAGGCCGGCCATTGTGAGGCCGACGCCGCGCCTGCCCCGCCTGAAACGGGAGCGTCGCGGCGGCGACGCCACAGTCTCAGCCGTCCGACTTGGCGAGCAGCGTGAAGTGCTCGACCTGCGGAGGCTGGGCGAAGTAGGGACCGACGATCGCGCGCCACTGGCCGAAGGCCGGCGACCCGCGAAAGTCCACGGTGTGGTTTTCGAGCGTGTCCCAGAAGATCATGAGCACGTAGCGCTCCGGGGATTCGACGCCGCGATTGACCTTGTAGCCGCGGAAGCCCTGGGCGGGCGCGATCGCGGTCTGCACGCCGTGCACGATGGCGGCGTCGAATTCGGCCTGCGTGCCGGGGCGGATGCGGATGTCGGCGATTTCAAGGATCACGGTCGGGCCCTCCTGCAGCGCATCCTAGCCGCCGTCCGCCCGCGCGGCTATCGTGGACGCCCGCTGCCGTCTCGAGCATCGCCATGACCGACCCCGCCGCCGGCACCACCCTGGCCCACCGCATCTGCCCGCTGTGCGAGGCCTGTTGCGGCCTCGAACTGAAGCTCGCCGGGGGGCGGGTGGTGAGCGTGCGGGGCCACGATGAAGACGTGTTCTCGCGCGGCTACCTCTGCCCCAAGGCGGTGGCGCTCAAGGAACTGCACGACGACCCCGACCGGGTGCGCACGCCACTCGTGCGCCAGGGAAATGAGTTTCGCGAGGCAAGCTGGGACGAGGCCTGGGCCCTGGTCGAGGAGCGCCTGCCCGCGCTGCAGGCCGCGCACGGCCGCGATGCGGTAGCGCTCACCGTCGGCAATCCGGTCGTGCACAAGGCCGGGCTGCTGCTGTATGTGCCACGCCTCGCGCGTGCGCTGGGCACACGCAACATCTACTCGGCCTCGACGCTCGACCAGATGCCCAAGCAACTGGCCTGCGGGCTGATGTACGGTGACTGGCTCTCGATCCCGGTGCCGGACATCGAGCGCTGCGACTGGCTGCTGATCCTGGGCGCCAATCCTGCCGTGTCGAACGGCAGCCTGTGGACCGTGCCCGACTGGCGCGGCAAGGCGCGGGCCATGCGTGCGCGCGGCGGCCGCATCGTCGTGCTGGACCCGCGCCGCACCGAGACCGCGGAACTCGCCGACGAGCACCACTTCCTGCGGCCGGGCGCGGACGCCTTCCTGCTCGCCGCGATGGTGCACACGCTCTTCGCGGAAGGCTGGGTGCGCCCGGGGCGGCTCGCGGATTGGCTCGAGGGCGTGGAGGCGCTGCGCGCCGCAGTTGCGCCCTATGCGCCCGAGCGCGTGGCTGCGCGTTGCGGCATGACGGCCGGCGTGATCCGCTCGCTGGCCCGCACCCTCGCCGAGACCCCCCGCGCCGCCGTGTATGGCCGCATCGGCACCTGCACCCAGCGTTTCGGCAGTGTGGCGAATTGGCTGATCGAGGTGCTCAATGTCCTGACCGGACACCTCGATGCCGAGGGCGGTGCGCTGTTCCCCAAGGCGGCGGCCTTTGCCGCCAACACGCTGGGGCCGGCGGGCAGGGGGCGCGGCATCGTCACGGGTCGGCACGCCAGCCGGGTGTCGGGTGCGCCAGAGGTCTTTGGCGAGTTGCCCATGGTCTGCCTGGCCGAAGAGATCGAGACGCCTGGGCCGGGCCAGGTGCGCGCGCTGGTGAGCATCGCCTCCAATCCGGTGCTGTCCGCGCCCAACGGTCCGCGGCTGGCAGCGGCGCTCGAGGGCCTGGACTTCATGGTGAGCGTGGACGCCTACGTCAACGAGACCACCCGCCACGCCCAGCTCATCCTGCCGGCGAGTTCGCCCTTCGAGGACTTTCACTTCGACGTGGCTTTCCCGCAGCTTTCGTTTCGCAACCATGCACGCGCGAGCCGGGCGGTGTTCAGTCGTGCCGCTGCTCAGCCGGCCGAGTGGGAGATCCTGCTGCGGCTCGCGGCCATCGCCACCGGGCGCGGCGCGCGTGCCGAGCTCGCGACCTACGACGACGAACTCACGGCCGCCGAGGTGCGCAGGCTGGCGGGCGAGCACACCGACGCGGTGCTGCGCGCCGTGAGCCGCTGGCGTGGCCCCGAGCGCCTGGTGGACCTGGCGCTGCGGGCCGGGCCTTACGGCGACGCGTTCGGTCTGCGGCCGGGCGGGCTCACCCTCGAGCGCCTGCTCGACACGCCCGAGGGCATCGACCTCGGAGCGCTCGAGCCGCGCCTGCCCGAGGCGCTGCGCACCCGCAGCGGCCGCATCGAACTCGCGCCGCCGAGTCTGCTCGCCGACCTCGCTCAGCTCGAGGCGGCACTGGCCGAGCCGGCGCCGGAGTTGGTGATCGTCGGCCGGCGCGAGGCGCGCACCAACAATTCGTGGATGCACAACCTGCCGGTGCTGGCCAAGGGGCGCGAGCGCTGCACCCTGCAGGTCCACCCCGAGGACGCTGCGCGTCTGGGGCTGGAGTCGGGTGCTCGCGCGCGCATCGAACGCGCCGGGCGCGCGGTCGAGGCGCCCGTCGAGCTCAGTGCCGCGCTGATGCCGGGCGTGGTGAGCCTGCCGCACGGCTGGGGACACGACCTGCCGGGTGCGCGACTGCGCGTGGCGGCGCAACAGCCCGGCGCCAATCTCAATGCGCTGCTCGACGATGCGCTGCGCGACCCGCTGTCCGGCAACGCGGTGCTCTCGGGCGTGGCGGTGCGGGTGCGCGCGGTCGCCCGCGCCACGGCCCCGCCGGTTTCAGCCATGACGATCAAGGAGGATGCGCCGTGAGCAGCCTGCGTGAGCGACTGATCCGCAACTTCAACGAGGTGGCGCTCGAGACCTCGAGCCGCGCGCCGCTCTACGACGGCGGCCAATGCGGCGGGGTGCAGGGGCCGCGCGAGGGCACGGCGGCGCGCAGGCTCGGCGCGGGCATCGACATCCTGCCGCCGGGCAAGCGCGCCTGCCCCTATCACTTCCACTACGCGCAGGAGGAGATGTTCGTGGTCCTCGAGGGCGCGGGCACGCTGCGCGTGGCAGGCGAGATGATTCCGATCCGCGCGGGCGACGTGATCGACATTCCGCCGGGGCCCGAGTACCCCCACCAGATCATCAACACCTCGGACGCCCCGTTGAAGTACCTGTCGATCAGCACCCAGGAGCTCCCCGAGGTCTGCGAGTACCCGGACTCGGGCAAGTACGTGGCCTTCGCCCGCACCCAGGGCACGCTGCTCGAAGGCGGGCGCATGCACCGGCCCGATACCGACCTCGACTACTGGGACGGCGAGCCCTGAGGGCGCGGCGCACCGGACGCCGCTCATTGCTCACCGCTCACCGCTCACCGCTCTAGGTACCCGTGCCCTATCGTGGTGCGCGGGCGGCGCCCACACTGATCCTCTGTCGTCCCGGACGGAGGGTCCCATGAGTGCCAGCGCTGCCACAGCCCGCAATTTTGTCTCGACCACTGCCCTGCCCGACGCGCCCGCCAGTCGCGACGGCACACCCGCAGCGCCCGCCGCCCTGGACTTCGACTCCTCGCGCAACGAGGCCTGGGTCGTGGGCAACCAGATCTTCAGCTTCGTCGAAGGCGTGACTGCCGAACGCCGGCGCGCCATCACCAACTCCGCGCTCTTCGCCAGCCTGGTGGCCAATCGAGCGCAGGGGCAGGGTCAGACCGAGGACTGGTTCCTGGCCTACGCCGACGCCCTGAACCGCCTGGGCTGGGTGGCCGAGGAGCAGATCCGGCGCGAGTTCGCGCGCGGCGGCACGAGCGCCGACGTGCACGAGGCGGTGCTCGAGTTCGCCGGCGCACTGGGAGTGGGCGGCGGGGCGCTCGCCCTGGTGACGGCGGCGCTGAGCGCGATGAAGAAGGTGTCGGGCAATCAGCCCTGGATCACGATGTTCGAGAAGCAGACCCACGCGCAGGAGGTGCAGGGCTTCCAGATCGGCCTGGTCGAGCAGGCTCCCGACAGCCGCTTTCAGGTCAAGCTCATGAGCTTTGCCCTGAGCGTGAAGCAGACCAACGTCCAGGTCCTGTTCGTGAAGTTCGCCAACTTCGACCTGCGCATGAATTCGATCGGCCGGCGCATCACGATCGACGAGGACGTGCTCGGCGCGGTGACTCCCGACCTCGTCAAGCGCCTGGCCGCCTATACGCGCAGCTACATCGCCGAAGTCGAGCTGCCCGAGCTGCCGCTGCCGGGCTGAGCCACCGGGCTGCGGCCCGCCGCATTCGCGTTCACGGAGGATCGTCATGGCCCAGGACCCGCCCGCTACAAGCCGCATCCGCTTTGTCGTTCCCGGCCAGGCCGAGGGAGGCACGCGCGGCGCCGGGGTCGCGGCGCACACCCAGGACGTGCGCATCCGCCTGGGCGCGCGCCGCGGCGCGGGCGAGGAGGTGCGGGTCGAGGCCGACCCGGCGGCCGATCTGGTGGTGCTCAGCCTGGCCGACGGGCCGCAGTTGCGCCTCAACCCCGCCACGGCGCAACTCCTGTTCGAGGCCCAGACGGGCGGGCAGACGCGCGGCGCGGCCGATGGCGTGACCGTGCCCGCGCGGCTGGCCTGGGCGGGCGCGCCGCAGGCGGCCGGCGGCACCCGGGGCCTGCTCGGCGAAGTGCTGCTGCAGACCTTCGAGATCCTGCGGGGCAAGGCGGCGGATGTCGCCGCCGACAAGCTCGCCGCCAAGGTCGACGGCCAGGTGGACGAGGGCGTCTACGCGCTCGAGCCCGGCGGGCTGCCGCGACTCAAGGACAGCGGCCGCAAGCTCGCGGCGATACCCGCACCGGCGCAGGTGGACGCGCCGATCCTGGTGCTGGTGCACGGCACCTTCGTCGAGACCACCAGCACCTTCGGCAAGCTCTGGGCGCAGCACCCCGAGGCGGTGCAGCGTCTGTTCGATCACTACGGCGGCCGGGTCTACGCGCTCGACCACCGCACGCTGGGCGCCACGCCGCTCGACAACGCGCTGAGCCTCGCGCAGGCGCTGCCCAAGGGCGCGCGCGTGCACCTGCTCACCCACTCGCGCGGCGGGCTGGTGGGCGACGCGCTGGCGCGCGCCTGCGCACCCGAAACCTTGGGCCCCGATCCGGCCGCGGGGCTCGCGGGCAAGGACTACGCAACGCACCGCGCCCAGCTCAAGAAGCTGATCGAGCTGGCCGCCGCCAAGCAGTTGCGCGTGGAGCGCATGGTGCGCGTGGCCTGCCCCGCGCGCGGCACGCTGCTGGCCTCGAAGCGGCTCGACGCCTACCTGTCGGTGTTCAAGTGGCTGCTCGAGCTGGCGCGCATCCCGGTGCTGCCCATGCTCGTCGAGTTCCTCGACGACGTCGCGCGCAAGCGTCTGGACCCCGCTGCGCTGCCTGGGCTGGAGGCCATGCTGCCCGACGGCGCCTTCGTGAAGTGGCTGCACGGCGCCGAGGACGCGCTGCCCGGTCAGTTGCGCGTGGTGGCGGGGGATCTCGAGGGCGACACCCTGGGATCGTGGCTCAAGACCCTGCTGTCCGACGCCTTCTACTGGACCGACAACGACCTCGTGGTCCAGACCCGCTCGATGTACGGCGGCAGCCCGCGCGCCGCCGAGGCGAGCTTCTTCCTCGACCGCGGGCGCGCGGTCACGCACTTCAACTACTTCGTCAACGCCAGCACGGTCGAGGCGATGGTCGCGGGCCTCACCCAGGACCGTCCCACCGCCTTTCGCACCATCGGGCCGCTGTCGTGGAGCGGGCAGGACGCCAGCGGCATCCGCGGCGGCGCGCGCGCGCCGGGCGTGGCCGCGAGTGCGCGGCCGGCACTGTTCCTGCTGCCCGGCATCCTGGGCAGCAACCTGGCGGTGAACGGGCGCCGTGTGTGGCTGTCGTGGCGCTTCTTCAACAACCTTGACCGCCTGCGCTGGACCGGCGCGCCGGACGCCGTAACGGCCGACGGCCCGATCGAGCGCATCTACGGCGCGCTGGGCGAGTACCTCGCCGACAGTCACGAACTCATCGCCTTCGGCTACGACTGGCGCCGCCCGGTGGAACACGAGGCACGCCGCCTGGCCGAGGCGATCGACGCCGCGCTCGAGGCCAGGCGCGGCTCGGGGCAGCCGGTGCGCATCATTGCGCACTCGATGGGCGGGGTCCTGGCGCGCACCGTGCAACTTGAGCGGCCCGAGGTCTGGCGCCGCTTCATGAGCCGGCCAGGCGCGCGCCTGCTGATGCTGGGCACGCCCAATGGCGGCTCCTGGTCGCCCATGCAGGTGCTCAGCGGCGACGACACCTTCGGCAATGCGCTGGCGTCCTTCGGCGCGCTGTTCCAGGACAGTGAAGCGCGCCGCTGGATGGCCGAGATGCCCGGCTTCCTGCAACTGCAAGCCGCGCTGACCGACCCGCAGCTCGGGCTGGGCCGCGCGGCCGAGTGGCAGCGCCTGGCCGACGAGGACGCGGCCGCCGTGCAGCGCCACGCCGCGTGGCACAGCCTCGGCGTGCAGCGCCTGGCCACGGCCTGGGGCGTGCCGCCGCAGGCGGTGCTCGACGCCGCCGCGGCGCTGCGGCAAAGGCTCGACGCGCAGGCGCGCGCGCCCGAATTCGCCGCCGACATCGCGCGCATCCCTCTGGTCGCGGGCCTCGCCGAGCGCACCCCGGTGGGCATGCGCCTGACCCCCGCCGGCCTGCAGTATCTCGAGGCGCTCGACGGCGATGGGCGCGTGCCCTTCGACAGCGCCGTGCTGCCCGGGCAGCGGACCTGGCAGGCGCGCGCCGTGCACGGCGACCTGCCCGGCGTGCGCGCCGCCTTCGCGGGCTACCTGCAACTGCTCGAGACCGGCGAGACCAACTGCGAGGCGCTGCGCCCGCTCGTGGCAGCGGGTGGCAGCCGGGGGGCCGCAGCTGCGCCAGCCGAGGCCCCCATCGAAGTGCGGCCGGCCCGCCTGCCAGGCGCGGCGTTCGTGCCCCCCGAGCTTGCCGACGACCTGTTCTCGACGCCCGCGACGGCGGTCGTCGCGGCGCCGCCCGACCGGCGCCTGCGGGTGAGCATCGACAACTGCAACCTGCTCTTCGTGCGCGAGCCGCTGCTGCTGGGTCACTACCGCTCGCTCGCGCTCACCGGCACCGAGCGCGTGGTCGACGGCCTGCTGCGCGGCGCGATGAACGCGGCGCTCCAGGCCGGGCTCTACCCCGATCCGCCCGGCGCGCACCAGGTGTTCGTCAACACCGTGCGCAACCCGGAGTTTCCGCTGCAGCCGCCGCGCCCCGAGGCGGTGATCGTCGCCGGGCTGGGCGAGGAAGGCACGCTGCGCCCGGCCGAGCTGATGCGCAGCGTGCGCCAGGCCGTGATCGCCTACGCGCAGCGGGTCAGCGAACAGACCGCGGGCGGCCCGACGCACTTCGCCCTGGCGGCCGCTCTGGTCGGCAGCGGGGGTTCGGGCATCACGCCGGGTATCGCCGCCCAGGTGATCGCCCAGGCCGTGCGCGAGGCCAACGAGCGCCTGGCGCAGTGCGAATGGCCGATGGTGTCGCATCTGCGTTTCATCGAGCTGTACCTGGAGCGCGCGGCCGAGGCCTGGCGGGCGCTGAGCGACCAGCTCGCCGCCACGCCGGGGCTGTTCGAGCTGACGGCCGAGATCCGGCTCGGCCGCGGCGCCCTGCCGCGCCCGGTGGACTCGAGCTACCGCGGTGCGGAGTACGACCTCGTCACCGCGATCAACCCCGAGGAGGAGCAGCGCGAGGCCGATCGCCGCGCGGGGCGGCCGGCGGCCCAGGCCGCGGCGCCCGATGCGGGCGGCACGGAGGCGGGAGGGACCATCCAGTACAACCTGGACTCGCGTCGCGCGCGCAATGAGCTGCGCGGTCAGTCAGTGCAGCTGCGCCTGATCCGCCAGCTCGTGAAGGCCGCTGCCAGCGACCAGAACAGCAATCCGCACCTGGGGCGCACGCTGTTCCAGCTGCTCGTGCCGGTCGAGCTCGAGCCCTTCCTCAACGGCTCTCCCGCGCTGGTGATGGAACTCGACCGCACCACGGCCGGCGTGCCCTGGGAACTGCTCGATCTGCGCAGCGACGGGCAGTCCGGCGCCACGCCCTGGGCGATCCGCTGCCGCCTGCTGCGCAAACTGCGCACGCGCGAATTCCGGCGCCAGCCGGTGGGCGCGGGCGAGGACGGCGGCGTGCTGGTGATCGGCGCACCCCAGTGCGACGACAAGAAGTACGGGCCCCTGCCCGCCGCGCGCGAGGAGGCCGAGTGGGTGGCCAAGACGCTGCGCGACGCGGGCCTGCGCAGCGCGCCGGTGCTGCTGCTCGATGCCGAGCCGCTCAAGATCATCAACGAACTCATGGCGCGGCCCTACCGCATCATCCATGTCTCGGGTCACGGCGACGTGGGCAAGGAAGGCAACGGCGTGGTGCTCGACGACGGCCTGATGCTGGGCGCGCCCGAAATTGAGGGCATGCGCACCGTGCCCGACCTCGTGTTCGTGAACTGTTGCCACCTGGGGCGCGCTGAGACGCTCACCGACCCGGCCGCCTTCGCCGCCGGCGTGGCCGAGGCGCTGATCGGCATAGGCGTGCGCTGCGTGGTGGCCGCCGGCTGGGCGGTCGACGACGCCGCGGCGCGCCACTTCGCGGCGAGCTTCTACGAGGAGCTGCTGCGCGGCAGCCGCTTCATCGATGCGATCGGCGTGGCGCGCGAGTCGACCTGGCGCGAGTACCCGGCCAGCAACACCTGGGCTGCCTACCAGTGCTATGGCGACCCCGACTGGGTCTTCAGCGCGGGCCGCGCCGATGTGCCTGGAGCGAGCCGTCGGCGGCGCGACTATGGACGCTCGATTGCCTCGCCTTCGGGGCTGATGCTGGCGTTGCAGACCATCGCGGTGGAGAGCGAGTTCGACCGCTCGGCCAACGGCCCCGCGCAACGGCGCGAGACGATCGCCCGACTCGAGGCGCGCTTTGCCCCGGCCTGGGGCGCGCGGGGCGATGTGTCCGCGGCCTTCGGCGAGGCCTACACGCGCGCGCGCGACGCGGCTGCGGCCATGCGCTGGTACGAGCGCGCTCTGGTGGCGCTCGACGGCAGTGCGCCCATGAATGTGGCCGAGCGTCTGGCCAACCTGCGCGCCCGCTTCGCCTACGAGGAGATGACACGCACCTTGCGCGACCCGCAGGCCGACAAGGTGGCGGCCGCTGCGCGGGCGCACGAGCAGATCGACCGGGCGATCGAGCTGCTGCAGCGGCTCGCGGCGATCGACGCCTCGGTCGAGCGGGCGAATCTGCTGGGCGCGGCCTGGAAGCGGCGGGTCCTGGTGGCGCGCGCAGCCGGGCAGTCCGAGCTCGAGGCGCAGGCCCTGGCCAAGGTCCTGGAGCACTACCGCGAGGCCGAGATCAAGGCGGGGGCGGCGGGCTCGGACGAAGTCTTCTATCCGGGCATGAATCGGCTGGCCGCCGAACTGGTGACTCACTTCGGCGAGCCCGCCCCGCGCCCCGTGCCGGACGATGAGGCGCAGCGCCTCGAAGCGATCCTCGCGCGCCGTGCCGATCTCGATCCGAGCTTCTGGCCTTTCGTGCAGACCGTGGAGCTGCGGCTTTACGTGGCGCTGGCCAAGCGCAGCCTGGCGGAGGTGATGTCAGGTGCGCGAACCCAGTTCGAGATCCTGCGCGAGCGCGTGATCACCCCCGAGGAGTGGAAGACGGTGCGCGACCAGGCGAACTTCGTCCTCGGGGCCTACCTGAAGACCGGTCTCGCATCCGCCGAACGCGAGGCCGCGCAGTCCCTGCTGGATCTGCTCACGGGCTACGCCGGCGACTGAACGCGGCGCGCGGCGGGAGCGCTAAGCCCGCTGCGACGCCTTTCCCCGGCCCGGCGCTGGCGGCGCTGCGCGCCCCGATGCAAGCGGGCGCGCCGTCGAACCGAGGCCCGCCCGGGGCTGCGGGATAATCGCGGACCTCGCGCGCGGCGCGGCCTTGCTCGAATTCCGTGTCGTCCTTCCTGCACCACCTCGCGCTTGCCGCGCCGCTCTTTCTGCTCGTGCTGCTGGGCTATTTGCTCGCGCTCTGGGGCGGCTGGACCAAGCCGGTGAGCGACGCGCTGGGGCGCTTCGTATTCGGGGTGGCGCTGCCGGCGCTGCTGTTCCGCTTGATGAGCGACCTGTCGCAGTTGCCGCCGGTCGATGCGCGCCTGCTGATCGCCTTCTTCGGCGGCTGCCTGATCGTCTTTGTGATGGGCCGGCTGATCGGCGCGTTCGCGTTCCGGCTCGACGGCGTGGCGCAGTCGGTCTTCGCGCTGGGCGGCGTGTTTTCGAACAACGTGCTGCTGGGCGTGCCGCTGGCCAAGCTCACGCTCGGCGAGGCTGCGATGCCCACGGTGGCACTGGTGCTCGTGTTCAACGCGCTCGTGCTGTGGACACTGGTGACGGTATCGGTCGAGTGGGCGCGGCACGGCTCGCTCTCGCTTGCCGGCCTGGGCAAGACCACGCGCAGCGTGCTCACCAATCCCATCGTGGCGGGCATCCTCTCGGGCGCCGCTTTCGGGCTCACGGGTTGGCAGCTTCCGGGGGTGATCGACGAGCCGCTGCGCCTGATCGGCCAGGCCGCGGCACCGCTGGCCCTGGTGGTGGTGGGCATGGGCTTGGCGCAGTACGGCGTGCGCGCCGGCTGGCGCGAGGGCGCGGCGATCAGCCTGCTCAAGCTGGTGGTCCAGCCCCTGGTGGTGTGGCTGCTGGCGCGGGCACTGGGGCTGTCGATCGTCGAGACCCAGGCCGTGGTGCTGCTGGCGTCGCTGGCGGTGGGCGTCAATGTCTACCTGATGGCGCAGCAGTTCGGGACGATGGAGGCGCCGGTGGCCACGAGCATGGTGCTCACCACGGCGCTGGCGGCGCTCACCGTGCCACTGGTGCTCACTCTGCTCGGGGCGGCGCCCCTGGCCGGGCCGTGAGCCGGCGGGCCGCGCCTCGAGGCGCTATCGTGCGCCCGAGCAGATTGATTCCACCCGGAGTTTCTTGATGAGCATTCTCGTTGCCGGTGCCCGCGGGCACATCGGTTCGGCCGTCCTGCAGGCTCTGAGCGGCACGCCCGACGTGATTGCCGGCGTGAGCCGCGCGGCCGACGCCGAGGCCTTGCGCGCGCGCGGGCAGGAGGCGCGCGCCTTCGACTATGCCGACTACGAGCAGATGCTGCGCGCCTTCGCGGGCATCGAGACGCTGGTGCTCGTCTTCCCGTTCGCGCCCGCGATGCTCGAGTACGCCGACCGCGCCACACGCGCCGCGCAGGCCGCGGGCGTCAAGCACGTGGTGCGCTCCTCCGGCCTGGGCGCGAGTCTCGCCTCGCCCTACCTGTTGTCGCGCGAGCAGGGCGAGATCGACGCCCTGGTGCGCGACCGCTCGCGCGCCTGGACCCTGGTGCTGCCCGGCTTCTTCATGCAGAACATGGTCGATCACCCCGAGCCGCTGCGCGCCACCGGCGTGTACCGCTCGGCGCGCGGCGGCGGACGCACGGCGGCGGTGGACGTGCGCGAGGTCGGCGCGGCCGTGGCTGCCATTGCCCGCGAGCCCCGGCCGCACACCGGCGCGAGCTACCAGCTCACCGGCCCGCGCGCCGAAAGCGACGCCGAGGTCGTGGCGCACATCGCCGCGGCCACCGGCCGGGCGCTGCGCTGCGAGCCCGTGTCGGCCATGGACCTGCGCATGGCGCTTGCGTCGGCCGGGATGCCGGACTGGGCGATCGACCGGCTCGCTTCGCTCGACACCATGGTGCGCGAGGGCGAAGCCGCCGAACTCAGCCCCGACCTGGCGCGTCTGCTGGGGCGCGCCCCCACCGGCTTTGCCGACTTCGCGCGTGAGCACCGCGCGGCGTGGCTGGCCTAGGCGCGCATGGCGCTGCGCGCGACCATCCACAAGGCCGAACTCGACCTCGCGGATCTCGACCGCCAGCACTTCGAGTCCGCCAGCCTCACCCTGGCGCGGCACCCCTCCGAGACCGAGGAGCGCCTGATGGTGCGCCTGCTGGCCTGGGCGCTGTTTGCCGGGCCGGGACTGGCTTTCGGGCGCGGGCTGAGCGCCGAGGACGAGCCCGCGCTGGCCCTCACCACCGCCGACGGGCGCATCTCGCTGTGGGTCGAGGTCGGTCTGCCCGACGCGCGCGCCGTGCGCCGCGCCCTGGGCCGGGCCGAGCAGGTGGTCGTGCTGGCCTACGGCGCACGCCGCCTGCCGGTGTGGTGGGCCAGCGAGCGCGAGGCGCTGGCGCTGCCGCGCCTGACCGTGCTGGTCCTGCCGGCCGAGCCCAGCGCCTGGCTCGCCGCGCGGGCTGCGCGCAACATGAGCGCGCAATGCACGATTCAGGAGGGGCGTGTGTGGTGGACCCTGGGCGACGAGACCCTCGAGTTCGTGCCCGAGGCCTGGTGGGTGGGCGAGGGCGGCGCGCCCTGGCCGCGCCACGGCTAGGCGCGCGGCGGCGATGCGGGAGCGCTCGCGTATCGTTCGGCGCGACCGGCGCGCTTGACCTGCCGGCCGCTTCCGCCACCCCTTGCCATGACCACCCTGCACACCTACACCCTGGCCATCACCTGCCCCGACCGGGTGGGGCTGGTGGCCGCCGTGAGCGGCCTGATCGCCCGGCGCGGTGGCTGGATCCTCGAGGCCAACCACCACGCCGATGCCGACACCGGCCGCTTCTTCATGCGTAACGTGATCCGCGCCGACTCGCTGCTGCGCGACGGCGCGCGCATCGAGGACTTCTGCGCCGAAGTCACCGAGCTGGCCGGCCGCTACGGCATGCAGTGGCGCCTGGCGGATTCGGCCCGGCGCAAGCGCATGGTGCTGCTGGTGAGCCGCCACGACCACTGCCTCGTCGACGTGCTGTCGCGCTGGCGGGCCGGCGAGTTCAACTGCGAGATCCCGCTGGTGATCAGCAACCACGAGGAGCTGCGCGGCTATGTCGAGTGGCACGGCATCGAGTTCCAGTGCGTGCCGGTCCCCGCCGAGGGCGCGGATCGGACGGCCGCCTACGAGCGCATCGAGCGCCTGTGCGAGCAGGCACAAGCCGACGTGATCGTGCTGGCGCGCTACATGCAGATCCTGCCGGCGGCATTCACCCGGCGCTGGCCGGGCCGGATCATCAACATCCACCACAGCTTCCTGCCCAGCTTCGCGGGCGCGCGCCCGTATCGCCAGGCCTTCGAGCGAGGCGTGAAGCTGATCGGCGCGACCTCGCACTACGTCACCGAGGATCTCGACGAGGGCCCGATCATCGAGCAGGACGTGGTGCGCATCGACCACGGCGACGCCGAGGACGACCTGGTGCGCTACGGCCGTGACGTGGAGCGCATCGTGCTCGCGCGTGCCCTCAAGTACCACCTCGAGGATCGCGTGCTGCTCAATGGCGCCCGGACCGTCGTCTTCCGCTGAGGGACCGCTGCCGGGCGAGGTCGAGCGCGTGTGCGCCCGGCCCGACGGCGCCGTGCGCTACCGCCTGCGACGCGCCGACGAGCGCCCGGCCCGAGGCTGCGTCGTCCTGCTGCATGGACTGGCGAGCAATCTGACGCGCTTCAGCGAACTGGTCGAGCGCACGCGCTTGCGCAGCGACTGGGATCTGCTGCGGCTAGACCTGCGCGGCCACGGAGGATCGCCGGCCAGAGGTTCGGTGTCGATCGAGGCCTGGTGCGCGGATCTCGACGCGGTGCTGGCCGCGGCCGACGCGCAGCGCGTCGTGCTCGTGGGACACAGCCTGGGAGGCCAGGTGGCGCAGGCCTATGCGCCCTTGCATCGCGGGCAGGTGCTGGGGCTGGCGCTGCTCGACCCGCTGCCAGGGGACGCGCTCAACGCGCGCGCCCGCCGCTGGCAGCGCGCCGCGCCCGCGGTGCACGCGCTGGCGGTGGCGGCGCGGCTCGCGCGCCGGCTGGGGCTGGCGCGGCGGGCGCTACCCCTGCGCGACCTGCGCGCCGAAGACCAGCAGGCGCGATCACTGCTCGCGGCGCATGGTGACGTGGAGTCCTTCGTGCGCGAGTACTCGTCCACGCGCGCCGACCTGCGCTATATGCACTTCGACCACTATCTCCAGGCGCTGCTCGAACTGCTGCGACCGGCGCCGGCGCCCGAGACGCAGGCTTGCCCGGTGCTGGTGCTGCTGTCGGCCGCGGGCACCTTCGCCGAGCCGGCTGTGGTGGAGGGCTGGGCCGCCCGTTTCCGGCAGGCGCGCTGCGAGCGCATCGACTGCGAACACTGGCCGCTGACCGAGCGTCCCGATGAAGTGCGCGCCGCGTTGGAGGGGTGGATTGCCGGCCTCGCTCAGGCGGCTGCCTGAGGCGGGCGGGTCAGGGCATCGGCCGGGGCTGGAGTCAGACCATCGCCAGGCGCTGCTTGCTGCGCGGCGGCTGGAACACGCGGTCGAGTTCGGCGGCGTCCTGTGGCGACAGGGTGATGCGCGCTGCGGCGAGGTTCTCGTTCAGGTGTCCGGGATGCGCGGCCTTGGGAATCGCGATCACCTCGGGGTGCGAAAGCAGCCAGGCCAGGGCGAGCTGCGCGGCGCTGGCGCGGTAGCGCCGGCCCAGCGCCGTCAGCGCCGGATGAACCGCCAGCCGGCCCTCGTCGAGCGGGCAGTAGGCCATCAGCGGCAGGCGGCGCTCGCGCTGCCACGGCAGGAGATCGAACTCGGGGCCGCGCGAACCCAGGGAGTACCAGACCTGGTTGACGGCACAGCGGTTGCCGTCGGGAATGCTCCAGAGCTCCTTCAGATCGGCGGTGTCGAAGTTGCTCACCCCCCAGCGGCGGATCTTGCCGGCAGCGACCAGCCGCTCCATCGACTCGAGCACCTCGGGCAGCGAGACCTGCTCGCGCCAGTGCAGCAGGTACAGGTCGATGTAGTCGGTGCGCAGCCGCTTGAGGCTGCGCTCGCAGGCGGCGCGCGCGGCCTTGACCCAGGAGTTCTGGGGCAGCACCTTGGAGACGATGAAGGCCTCGTGGCGCCGGCCGGCGAGCGCCTCGCCCAGCAATTCCTCGGCACGGCCGTCGGCGTACATCTCGGCGGTGTCGAACAGCCGGTAGCCGAGGTCGAAGGCGGTGCGCAGGGTGTCGAGCTCGGCGGCGCGGCGCTCGGGCGCCTCACCCAGGCGCCAGGTGCCCAGGCCTAGAGCAGGAACCTGGGTGCGGTCGGGCAGTGATACGAACTTCATCTGATACGGGGCGGAAGAGCCGCGCGGACGTGGCGGCGAGCGTGACC
>ERZ795055.1430-NODE-1430-length-19179-cov-6.716796_pt1 | contig 19179 bp, 17 predicted proteins | sample MGYA00375139_ERZ795055 | MGnify/ENA primary metagenome ERZ795055 (study PRJEB30184, sample SAMN05720283) | anaerobic digester metagenome | isolation source: active sludge of municipal wastewater-treating anaerobic digesters | place: USA | collected 2015-01-23 ... | reverse complement strand
ATGCGAAGTTGTTTCTTATGTTTTGTATTTCAAGATAAACACTCCCGATGCTTATTGCATACAATACGAAGATTACCCCAAGAAGATAGTCAGGAAGAGATTTATTCTTTTTCCCAAGAAGCAACAGAAGCAGGAATATGGATTCGAAAGTTCCTATGAGGAGAATGTATTCCATTTCAATGATGTTTTATTCCTTCATACAATCTGAAGCCTGGTTGGGTAAATGCATAACTGCCTTATTCTGATTCAGTAAGCCTGGTCAGGAAAAAGAATCCCTGCAGGCAGGGTCTCAGGCCTGTTGCGACTGAGACTTTCATCCCGGCTCCTACCTGTAAAACCATAATGCTCTTTCAACCTGTCCCTGACAGTCCATGGAGGAATAAAGATACTGTTGTTACAAATGAAACCAAAGAAAATTCGCACTGGTTTCAGGATCATCCTACCTGTCTTGCCCGTGACTCTCCGGCTAATTGAAGGATTTAAGGAGAAATCTATTTGAGAAGGAAGGGGATTTTTTCATTTCAGATTGGCTCAGAAACCGAAATACAGTCGAATACCTGGGTATCTGGGAGAGCATAAACAATCCTCTGTTTAATTATGGCGAATTCGCCATAATTAAAAGTATGGCAGGATTGCATAGTTATAAAATTTCGACCAGGGAATGGATAGAAAAAACTAATGCAATCGGGCTAAAGGCAACTGCCGGTATCAGGCCATTTTCTTCCTGGCTTTGATTTCCATTGGCAAAATGCAGTTGTAGACAAACCTGTTGACAGGGGTATCCACACCGTATTTCTCTCCAAACCTTACCACAGTCCCGTTCTGGTACTCAATCTCGGATGGTTTTCCGTCCCAAACATCCCTGGTCAGCGATGAGGTGGTTTCGTGGGGATAGGTATCAATAACCGATATCAGTTTGTCCGGAAACTCTGGCTCAATATTTATCTTCAGGTGCTGCGATAAAACAAAAATCTCCCGGATCAGTTCTGTCATAAGCTGACGGGTCTCTTTCAGTTCTCTCAGTTCACCGTAATTGGTTTTTGTTACTGCAAGCAAACCGCTGACACAGATTGCAATGAATTTTTTCCACAGATCCGCAGTTATATCATCCGAGATAATTGAGTTGATTTCTGCCTTATAAAAAACCGATTTCAGCAATTCAACCCTTTCAGTTTCCCGGGAATCGAATTCCCCGAAAATGACAACCGGATCAAGGGCAAAATGGTGTATGACACCCGGTGATTCCACCTTGCTTACTATCTTGCATAATCCCCCCATAATGTTCGCTGCCGGGATATTCTCAGCCAGTTCCTCTGCTGTAAGCACACCATTCTGTAACGGGAGGACAATAGTATCTTTCTTTATGATCGACGCAAGTTCGTGGGAAATGCTACGTACCTGCCAGGCTTTTGTGGCAAGTATGATAATGTCAGTGAAACCAATCTTCCGGATACTGTCCGTTGCCTGGGCGTTTTCAACAATAAAATCGCCGTTTACACTCTTTACCCTGAGGCCGTGTTGTTGAATCTCCCTGAGATGTTCACCTCTTGCGAGGAACGTAACATCAAAGTTCGCTTTGGCGAGTCTTCCCCCGAAGTATCCTCCAACCCCGCCGGCTCCGATTACTGCAATCTTCATATGCCTTATACAAGCCTTGCCGCAAGTGTGATCTCAACAGCCCTCAATGCCCGTGAAACAGGACAGTTGACCTTTGCCTTGGCAGCCAGCGCGAGAAATTTTTCTTCGGTTATTCCCTTAACCTTGCCAGTCAGATCAAGATGGATGCCGGTGATCTCAAAATGATCCTCCGCCTTGTCGAGGGTGACATCTGCTCTGACCTGCAGCTCATCAGGAACGAATCCTGCCCCGGTAAGGGCATAGCTCAGCGCCATGGCATAGCATCCGCTGTGGGCGGCAGCAATAAGCTCTTCGGGATTGGTCCCGGCTTTGCCGTCTTCATTTTTGAACCGTGCTGCTGATGAATACGGGGTTTTATCGAGTAACCCGCTCATTGAGGTAAGAGTTCCTTTGCCTTCGGCGCCGTCACCCTGCCAGATTGCTGTTGATCTTCTTTTCATGATATTATGTTTTTGTTTGATGTTGGTTATACGATATCACTAACCATTAAATGTAGGACTTTGTTCAGACTGGTTGATCCATCAGCGCAAAGATTCTTTGTTTATACCTCAATTACTTCATGGTAAAGACCAACGCGGCTCATGAATCCATCTGCCCGTATATGCGATGCCGTTTCCTGACAAGCTGTGACCGGACCGGCAATTTCTATTATAAATAGGAGATATTCAGGAGGCAGGTATCAAATCCTGCTCAGCTCCTCCATCAATGCCGAACGCTGCGGGTATTCTTTTCGTAAAGCTGCAACCAGATTCGTGACGCGGTCCCTGGCGCCTAATTTTATCATACGGCGCACATACCGGCAGGCCTCTTTATAATGATTCCTCCCTATATTCTTTATAAGGAAATCGGGAATTCCCTTTTCATAAATTTCGGCAAGTTCGGTTGAATAATCAGTGGCCAGGTATTGTTCATAATGCTGAATGGAAGGAAGATGCTTCGTTTCGCTAACAAGCTTCAGCAGCCTGTTCCACCAGTGTTCGGCAATATAGATCTTCCCTATGACATCAATATTCACCCGCCTGCTTTTTCTCATGATCTCATCGATAAGTCCTTCAACATAAGCGTTCCAATCTGAAGGGTCGATATTTTGCTTCAGGATGCCATAGTAATCTTGCTCCCTTCGGAAGCCGTCGATGAAAAGATGCCTGGCATATTCGATAACATGAGTTTTGTCTTTTTCAGCAATTGCAGTGCGAAGCAGCCAATCATACCACTCCAGGGCAAGTCCCGGCTTCGTATCTGAATCATTTCTGATGCCTTCTTGAGAAAGTGATTTTACTCTTTCCAAATTCTTGTCCTTTAATGCTTTCGCCTGTACCTTCCTTCTCAGGTCAGGGGTATCTACATTCTGCGATGCAAATTTTTCAGCCTCGTCTGTTCCCATCATTTTAAGGATAAGGTCATATTCCAGCTTTATCATCTCTTCGTCCTCGAATTCCGAACGTGGGTGTGCATGAAGGAGAGATCTGACAATTCCGGCCTCTTTTTCAGTTTTCACTAGCTGTATCGCGAGATCCAGCAGGTCTCTGTGCCAGTCCCATCCGGAGAAAGTGTTTTTCCTATAGTTTCGGAGAACCTGATCCAGCAGGTAAACACGTATTTCCTCTGGTATCTTAGCCGCGGTAACAGAATAAGGTATCTCAAAAGCAGTCTCGTTATTACCGCCGATATCTCCATTGCTGTCATCAGCAAATTCGAAAGCCTTGACCATCTCTTCAGCTACCGGGAAGCAGATATGACATGCACTCAGCCAGTTGCCTGTATCAACATTTATCATGGCTGTATTGAGCATCGCATTCACTGCTTTACCTGCCATACTCGCGCGGGACCGGTTAATGAACCTGTTCCTGTCTTTTGCACTTCTGATAATATTCTTAACCTGTTCGCGGTATTTGTCAGGTGACTCTACCGATGACCTGTAGAGAAAGCCTGAAAGGAATGACCTCCTGAATGCAGGGTCAGTGATGCACTGCTCATTAATGAAGGATTTCAGATCGCTATGCGAAAGCGACCCGAGCATCTCATCTACCTGTTCTGCAACTGTTATCCTTTTTCTTATGGCAGGTTTCCTGCCAGGCTCTTTTTTGTTGCCGGGCTTTTTTTCAGCTTCGTCTTCATTCTTTAAATAATAGAGCACTGCCACGATGTGCTTGCACATATTTCCGTAGTCATAGGGACAGGTGCATGAAAATTCTTTCGGCTTATTTCTCCTGAAAGTCAGTCTTATCTCATAGCCTTCCGATCCTTCAACCACCGCTTCAAATTCGCCCGGAGCGATCTCTTCACAGTATGCCACGCGTCTGTCTTTGAAATAGGACATGCCGCGACTGAGGATTTTATCATCGACATACTTAACGAAATCCGACATGGATAATGTGCTTTTCTGTTCCCGAAACTAGCAAAATACTAGTATGAAGGTAATCTGAATCGTTTAAAAAATATCAAACGACAAATGTACGGTTGAGCCGGATTTGAATTGCTTCATAGAAAGGTCGCCCTTTCAAATACTGGTTTATGGATCACCAAATTTGACGAAGAACCATTTCTTTTTCCTGTTTACACCTGAATCAACCGGCCTGGCATATATGGAAGAAGCTATCAGCCTGAACCATTAAGTAAACAATGTTAATAACTATGTTACTTTATTCTTGATTATTTCAATCCTTTTTGCTTAATTTTGAAATAATTGTTCTGAGTCTCAAAAAAATATGAATTCTAAATAAGGCAGATTAGGCTAGTAGTCTATTATGTTTTGAGGTATGTGATGATATTGATGTCTCCGGATAAGATCTTATGTTGGCTAATGTATAACTAATTCGAATGATTAATAGTGATCAATGATTGCGATACAAAATGAGTGAGGTTTGTAGATTTTAATTATCCCAAAACGAACTGTCATGATGAAAAAATGTCTAACTTTCTTAATGTCTTGTGTTTTCTTATATTCTTGTGGATATGAGAAGACGGAAATTGGTGATCCTAAAAACAATTTGAATCTGAATGGAACGCCTGTAATTGACTACCAGGATGAACCTTTTACTTTTGAAAAGGTAACAAAGCCTGAGGTTTGGCGTACTTTTAACAATCTGGAAGAAATGCTGGAAGCATGTCAGCTCCCTGAAGGGATGTTATCTGTTATGTCAACAAGGAATCTGATCCAAACCCTTATGAATCATCCATTATTTTTCATTTATACAGCGTACAATAATGAACTTGATGGAGTCAATGTCATTATCGATAACTTTAATGGATTTGAAGAATTGCAGAAAAGAGAGGATGTGGCTGAAGCTATAATAGATTATTATGCTGCAATCAATTTAAAGAATATAGTAGGGACTACAAAGTTGCCTAGCCTTTTACCTGATCTTACCATTATTCATCTAGGCTATTTGGAATTAGTAATTGCATCAAAGAAGATTCCTGAAATCTTCAATGCGAAATACATTGACAAACTGAACAATGCGATGTTAGAAATGTATGATGCTAAACTTAGTCTCATAAATGAAATTGATCTCTCTTCAATAAACAAATCCCTTCTCTTAGGAGCTCAAATTCAACTCTCAAAGAATCTTATAAGTCTGGAAGAAAGAAAAATTCTACAAGAATTTGTAGACAAAGGGGGCAATGTATCTGAGGAATCAATGTATACTACAGTCTCTCAAATCATCAACTCAAAATAGCTTAATTATGAAAAAGACAGTTTTTTTCTTCGTAATATTCATCTTTGTTTGTGGGTACTTAAAAAGCGTAACTGTTTATACAACATTTGGAAAGCCAGTTGAAGTGTTTTCGAGATCTGATGCTGGTTTTAATGCAGACTCAATTAATCAGCTTTATATAAATGCCTTCCCTCAGGCGGAATTTGTAGGCTCATCCACAATGACTTATAATTGCCATTATTATGCATGGCATATGCGTGACGGGGGAAGTGGCACATATTGGATGAATTGTGGCCCAAATCAGTATAATCCAAGCAATATTTCCAAGTACTGGACAAATGACTATTATGGACAAGTTTCATCCACTTATGCAACAAAAATACATTACTATAGTTCTGATCATTCTGCAGTAGTTTCATCTGTAAGTGGAATGTATGAATCCAAATGGGGAGATGGACCAGTAATGAGGCACGCTCCTGGTTATGGCCCATACCCTAATATGAGCAACCGACATTATTATGCTCATATGGATTATCATGGCCTATTGGATCCTAATGGGTATGGCGAAACTTATGTGGATATAACTAATCTTTATTTAGCACCGTACCTGGGAAATAATATATATGGTGAATGGATTATTTATAATGGCAAGGGCGAAGAAGAGGGGTACACCCAAAGCCCATCCGGAAGTTCGAATACCGTTGTTTTTCATAGTCCGGGTATTTATGAGCTGTATTATAATTTGTTTTTGATTAGTACCGATGAACCAGTAGGCGACCAGTGGTACGAAGTCCTGGTAGAATTATAAGACCACTTAAATGAAAGTAAACCTCACTCTTTTTTTCTTGTTATGTACCCTTTCTGTTTATTCTCAAGCAGTTGTGGTCAGCGGTTATATACGAGATGCAGAAAGCGGGGAGACGTTGGAGGGGGCTAACGTTTACATGACCGGAGTGAACCGTGGGTGTACTTCGAATAAAACCGGTTACTACCGGTTGAACCTCACTTCAGGAGAGGTACAACTGACCTGTAGCTATGTCGGCTATACCCGGGAGCATTTTAATTTCACCATTATGCGCGATACACTACTGAATATAACCTTGCATCCGGATACTCTCCTGAAGGACGTCGTGGTCTATGCCCCTCGAAGAGACTACGGGATACATAGCAGCCAGATAAGCGCTGTGGAAGTGCCCATAGCCCAGATAAAGAGTACACCTGCTTTGTTCGGAGAGGTTGATGTAATGAAAGTATTGCAGTTGCTTCCCGGTGTCCAGTCAGTGGGAGACGGTAATGCCGGTATTTATGTGCGGGGAGGGAATTATGACCAAAATATGATCACTCTGGATGGCTCTACACTTTATAATGCCGACCATCTAAAGGGATTTGTCTCTTGCCTCAATTCAGATATGATACAAAATGTTGTATTGTATAAGGGAGGCTTTCCGGCCCGTTTCGGTTCACGTCTTTCAAGTGTCATAGATGTAGGTATCAGGGAGGGTGACTATGATCATTACCATGCCGGAGCGACAATCGGGATTCTCTCATCCAAGATCCATGCTGAGGGTCCGCTTGAGCAGGGAAAGTCATCATTCATTATAGCAGCCCGTATGTCATATTTGGATTTGTTTGTACAACCGGTCATCATTAAGCTGGCAGACAACACCGGAACCCTGTCTTCTTTTTCAAATATGAATTACTACGATATCAATGCCAAGTTAACACGTAAATTTTCTGAACGCGATAAGTTATCGGCCGTCTTTTACCTTGGGAAAGATGTGGCCATAACAGCTCCCACCGACAGCAGACAGCAGTTCTTTCTTGAACTGTATAATTATAACTCTTTAAGCTACAAATCTGACAGGACTGAAAACCGCTGGGGGAACATGGTGTCAAGCATTTATTGGACTAGAATTATCAGCGACCGGATAAACAGTAATGTAAACTTCAGCTACAGCAACTACCAGTACAGGCTTAAAATGAGCTCTGTTGTTGAAAATGAAATCACAGACCAGAATATTGATAAACGTTTGAGTTATTATTACGAAAATTCCCGGGCTGTCTACAATTCAGGTATAACTGATATTTCACTGGCTGGAGACATAAATTTTGTTCCTGGTGACCTGCATCATGTACGCTTCGGAGGCAAGATCTCCACACAGCATTTTACTCCCACTGTGGATGCTTATAAATACGTCCTGACTGAAGACTTAGAACCTGGCGGTGAATATTTCATAACAGAAAATACTACGGATACTCTGCTTGGGAAGACCAATGGACTGCATACAATCGCAATCTATTCCGAAGATGACTTTTCTGCAGGGGAAAACCTGAAATTCAATACCGGGTTGCGATACACTCTCTTCATTGTAAAGGGCAAAGCCTGGCACTCACTTGAGCCGCGTTTAAGCGGACGCCTGCTGCTGAGTGATGCCATGGCACTTAAAGCCTCGTTCTCGCTGATGCAACAGGGTATTCATCTGCTAAGCAGCAACAACCTCGTGATGCCTTCTGACATCTGGGTTCCGGTTACCAAAATGTTTGCTCCCATGAAGTCATATCAATTTGCAGCGGGGATCAATTTCACCTCAGTCAAGGAAGTCGGAGTCTCCCTCGAAGGATATTACAAAACAATGAATAATGTCCTGGAGTATATGGAAGGTACCTCTTATATGACAGCAGCCGGAGGCTGGGAGGAGATGGTTGCGGCGGGCAGGGGGTGGTCCTATGGCATGGAACTTATGGCACAGAAAAAAACAGGCCGGACTACAGGTTGGCTGAGTTATACTATGTCATGGTCATGGCGGCAATTTGACAAGCCGGGACAACTGATAAACGGTGGTGATAAATTCTTTGCCAATAATGACTGTCGCCATAATCTGAGCCTGACAATTTCCCAACGCCTAGGGAAATCATTTGAGCTTTCCGGCACTTTTGTACTTAGCTCGGGCAAACGGGGAACTTTGACAACTGATGTGATGTATGGCGGGATCATTGATGAATTTGATCCTTATTGTATTCCATCTACACTTGCTTCAAGTGATATTTACAAAATTGTCGGGCCTGATTCCTGGAGCGAGATTCCTGACGGACCTGCTTACATTCGGAAATATTCCCGTTTTTCTACTTATACCGGGAGAAATAGCTATGAGCTTCCTGTGTATCATCGTCTTGACATGGGAGTTAGTTATTTTATTTTCCACAAGACAGGCAAAAGCACTATAAACCTGAGTGTGTACAATTTATATAACAGGCAGAACATATCAAATATCTATATCGGATATCATGATGACAAGACTGTTCTCAAGGGTGTATGCCTTCTGCCGGTTATGCCTTCAATAAGCTATTCCTATCAATTCTGATCGTGATGAAGACTACTTTACATATTCTGTTACTTTTAATCGCTCTTCTGACTGGTTGCGAAAAGATTTTAGAGTTTGATGGCGAAATAACAAAGCCGAAAATAACTGTAAACGCCGTGGCTACTACGGATACAGTCTTTATTGCAGCGATCTCCAGATCGGAATTTTTTATGGATTTCATTCCGGAGAGATATTTACAATCACGGTACCAGGAATATGTTCTGGAGAATGCTGAAGCCACAATAACGGTTAATGGCAGTGATATCTACCCAATGCAATATAATCCTGAAAGTCTGAATTACGAAAGCACATATATACCTGCCGGAGGTGACGAGATTTTGCTGAATGTCAGCTCTCAGGACCTTGAGCCTGTAGAGTCCAGGGTTGTTATACCTGGTAAGGGCGATCTTGAAATTCTTAGCAATGAAATATTGTATAGTGAAAATTATTTTGTTTATGATGATTGGACGGATCCTTTTGCCCACGATACAATTATGCGGATCACAGCCAGAATAACCGACCCACCCGGCGAGACCAACTATTACAGGTTAAAAGTACGGAGTGAAGGTTATGTCAAATACACAATTGTGTATACTCCCGGAGTTGATTCGGCAAGTTATGAAGGTTATGAAACCAGTGATGTATTTTCTTCCGCAGATGTCATTTTCAAAGATGATCGTCTGGTGGAGAGATACAGGGGATGGCCTGCCGGATTTTCAAATGTATTTGATGACCACCTGTTTGACGGGAAGGATTACACATTTACTGTAGAAAGCCGGATGCGTAGGGGTACTGACCAGCACATTACGGTTGAACTTCAGTCAATCACACGCGAATTGTTCAACTACCTGAAATCAGTAATGCTTTATCGTATTATTGATCAGGATTCATATACCGAGTCAGTTCAGATTTATTCCAATATCACCGGAGGCTACGGAATACTTGGGGCCTTAAATGGTGAAAAGCATCTGTTATATTTTAATACTGGAATGAATCGGTGAAGGTTCCTGACCAAACATGATTCTGATGAAATAATTCGAAAACATGTCATCCGGCAAATGCGGATGTCGAACAGACACATACCCTTTGTTGGAAGTTCTGATCCTCGTTTGGCGACATGGAGTATCTTCTTGAGGACGAGGGGCCTGTGGTGCTGGTCTCTCATGGTGTCACCGGTGGCATCGACCAGGGGAAGTGGATCACCTCCACGCTGGGCGGAGGCTGCAGGTACCTGTATGTATCGCGATTCGGGTATATGCGTAGTGCGTTGCCCGCAGATCCTTCACCGGCGAAGCAGGCAGCAGCGTACGTGGAGTTGCTCGATCACCTCGGGATAGACAGCGTTTTTGTCATCGGCAACTCGGCGGGAGGCACCTCTCTCTATCATTTCGCGCGCGACTATCCCGGCAGGTGCAGGGGCATGATCCTGCAGTCATCAGTGGTGCCCGGCAATACGAAGGCGTTGCCGCCGCGATTCCTTATGAAGACCGTTTTTGGCTCCGATTTCATCTACTGGAGCAGTGTGAGGCTATTTGGCACCTTGATGTCACGGATGTTCATACCGAAGGAGGTCTTCACGTCTCTGTCAGATGATGAACAGAAGAAACTGATATCAAACATCTATCTCTCCGCGCTGCCCATCACAGCGCGAACAAAAGGCATCCTGTTTGACATGTATGTGTCGAACCTCGCCATTGATGAGAACTTTCCCTTCGATGAGATCAGTGTTCCTGTGCTGGTTGTACATGCGAAGGATGACCCTGCGCCGCCCTATGCAGGTGCGGTGATGATCTCGGAAAGGATCCCCGGCTGCAAGCTGCTCTCAGTTGACACCGGCGGTCACCTCCTGATAGGGCACGAGGAGGAAATCAGGGATGCTGTCCGGGAATTTATCGTGCAACAGTAATTTGGTTTGGTCAATTTAAGCCGGTCTGTTCAACCTTCAGATTCTGCCGCCGGTCCAGTTTAAGCTCCTTGCGGTCTGTGCCGGTGAGGGTAACGTTCATCCCGGGAAGATCACCTTCAAAGCTGTTACCTTTAATCCTGACGTTGAGACAGTGCTCAAGCGTGAACATCGACTTGCGATGATGGAATGGCCTGAACCTCGTGCTGCGGATGAGCCTGTTGCCAGTAAACGACAGTCCGTCAACCGACAAAGCATACAATACAGGGATATCATACGGATGGAACTCGTTGTTCTCAATCGTGATGTTCCTGTGGAATGGTTTGCCAGTGACGGGACCTGGAATCACGGGGCAGATGCTTATGATGCCTTCGCAAAACTGGTACATCGATGTCAGGCACGGATCATTGAAGCGATTGTTCCTTATCACCACATCCTTCACCGGGCCTGATTCATACCAGATGTTGGCATCGCCGCTTATGAGGATTGCAGAGCCGCTGCTTTCAAAAACATTGTTCTCTATCACAACCTTTCCCGGCGTGGTCATCAGTATTCCCCTGGCGCGGTTGCTCCCGAAGAAGCTGTTTTGTATGTGAACATCAGGTGTCCATGTGAGATTCTCAAGGGCATCGCCGGTTGCGACAACTGCCGGAACAGGATCAGTAAATTTCAATTCGAAGATCTCCGGGTTGATCGCTGTGAACGACTCTGCAATGCCCTCCGCCAGGGATGACATGGACTCGTTTTCAACGAAACTTATCTTCTCACCGGCGCGGGCCCATGTGAAGCCGAGGCTCTGTGGATGCATGAATTTGCAGACCAAAGTTTTTTCGTCTTTTTTCTCCATGATCATTACCGATGTCCCGTGTACATTAATCGGGTCGTCCATCAGTGCCAGGAAACTGCAACTGTCTATGAGGACTTCACCCCGGCAGTTCGAGATTTGCATCCCGTCGTCATGGCCGGAAAAGATCCTGTTTTTGGAAGCATTCGGAACAGAGTTCACCTTTCTGAAGGTCAGGTTTTCCGAATACTGCGAGAGTATTCCGAGGCCGGCGCAATGGTACATTTTCATGTCAGAGATAGTCACATTGCGACTGTCAGTGATGAAAGCCCCTGAGTGGTCCCTGGCGCTGTGCCGGAGAACCAGGTAGTTGCCGACGGCCGGTTTGCGGGTAAAGTTTTTAATGAGCCTTACTTTTCCCGGGCTCAGTTCCTGTGCCCTGTAATCGCGCCAGCCTGTCCCGAGGCAGCCGGCGTCGCCCGTCCGTGGCACTATGAGCTTTGTGTCGCGTTCAAACTCCATCGTCCCGCTCCATCCGCTCTTCCACCCTTCGGCGGTAAAAAACAGCTTTCCATCCTCAATCACGTAGGGCGACTCACCTGTATTGATCAGGATGTCGATATAGTCATCTGTCACCCCAGTAATTTCAGCCTGGGCTGTAAGAGGGAACTCCCAGTCGATGCTAACGTTCTTCAGAACGATGTTATCTGACCTGTCGACAGTGAACGGCTGGATGCGGTCATGAAAGATGAATTCCGAGCCGCTGCAGTCCACAGTGAGGTTTTGCATATCCCTGATGAGTATCGCGCAGCTGCGAAACGGAATCACATCCGTATTGGATTCATAATAAGCCATTTTAGTGGCATCCTCCGGCCAGAAGTCATATCTTCCCTTCGGAAACACCAGGACAGGGTTTGTTTTTTTCCGGCACTCCTCAAGTGCAAGTTTGACGAAAGGCACAGCGTCAGTGCGTGTATCCGGAATGAGTCCAAAGTCGGTCACCCGGACTGTGTCGCCCGGTAAGGAGGCTGTTACTGCAGAGGGTTCATTGACTGTATCGCCTGATAATGAGGCTGTTATTGCGGAGGGTTCATTAAAGGCGCCATTAGAGTACGCCATGCCCGGCATCAGGATTACGAATGATGCAACCAGGAGAAGTGAATGTTTCAGAGTCATAATAAGAGTATGTTCGTGTCAAAGTAAACTTTTTTCCAGTTTGCAAATCCTGATGGGTGACAGAACGTGTATTACCTGAACACTTAACCTGAAGAGAAAAACCTTGCATGAATAGATTCAATTTTGTATTTTTAGGTTGCATTTCGAGTTCATCTGCCAGTTGGCGGAATGATACCAACCGAGTGACCGTCACCACGGTGGTAAAACAATGCGGACGAAACAGGTCAAAATAAACGAGGATTGATCTCCTTCAATTGTTGCCTTGAAATGCAGATGTTGAACCTTTAATAACATTTGCAATGGGATCAAAAAAAAAACTAAACAGGAATGCAGGTTGCACGAGACGCAATGCCGGTTATGCACATTATTCATCACCGATTGAAAAAGGATCGAGATCCTCGCCGGGGATCCAGTCCGTTTTTTCCTGTCGCCTGGTATTTTTGTCAGCAGGGGAGAGCCGAGGATCGAGCTCCTTGACAGGTATCTTGAGGAATGCATCAAGGACGAAAAATACGAGCTGTGCCTGAGGATCCGTTAGGTGCAGCGTCTTCTGCTTCAGAAAAATTGGATGCGCAAAAATCCTGTCAGACCCGAAACAGGCCCGGTCACGATGCTCCTGAGAATATTCAGGCCTAGTTTTCTGGTGCCTGTTTATGAGGTGGAGTGCGATTTTGCTGATGATCCGGTCACTATCTTCCAGTCACTTCGGATGAAGAAAGAGAAGAATTTTGTGAGACCCCTTATCCTGAAACCTGACGATCCTGACCTGCCGATGCTGGTCAACTCTTCATTCCCTTTCCCGGTGGAACAGATATGCATTACCAGGTTTACCCGGAGGATTGAAAGGTTAGGTGCGCTTATGCCTTCGGAAACCTGCGGGCAGTTCATTCAGTCGTTCACGGGTCATGGTATGGTGATTCTGGCTCCGGCAGGGTTCATGAAAAAATACGGAATTGACCATGTCTGCACCGATATCGAAGTAAGTATGTCAATACCGTACTAAATGATGTTTTCATAATTCAATTATATCAAGCCCCGGACCAGCAATGAGATCCGGGGCAATCAAATAACTTAAAACCAATTGTTATGTGCTTTTTAGTTGGAAGCAGGCTTAGAATTGCTTCGTCACGTTACAGATCTCCTCTCAGTCCTAAGTTTTGTAGATCTCCGTTTCGCACTCCATGCATTTCCATGCAGGGTCATCTCCGGTGATGCAGCAGCCTCCGATCGCCACCCTGCCGGCTTTCATGTCAGCCTCAAGTTCTGCCGAGTAGGCAGGGAAGCCGTACAGGATCCTGGCTATTCTCAACGACCCGCAGTCAGGACATTTCGAGGGCTGGTTCCTCGATTCGTGTCTTTTGTTCATTACGATTTCTTCGGTTCATCTGGTGTATAGAAATCGTTATCCGTATTCTCCTTGTTCCTTATTTTATTGCTGAACATGGCTCTGGCATTCCTCTCCTTTTCGAACATATCCCTGACGCCTCTGGAGTCTTTCTTGAAATACATCACATTTGTTATTGAAATGCTGGTGGCAATCGACTCCACATCATGGTCAGTTCCGATGTATGTGAACGTCCAGCCCGCCATTTTCATCTCCTCCACCAGTTTTTTGATCGAATTGCCGGTGTACTCCTTGGATGCGTTTTCAAGACCGTCCGTAAGGACTGTAACGAGAACATTGTAGTCAGACTGTTTCTCGAGAGCCTGTCTCAGGCTTGTGATAGAATTTCCCATTGCATCAAACAGGGGTGTCAGCTCGTTGGGCCTGTATGTCGAACCGTTGATCTGGTTGAGTTTGGCGACAGGGTCCATGAAGTGTACCACCTTGCGCCCGGCACTGTTGAAGGTCACAAAGGTGATGAAGTGCTCCTGTTCGGGGAATTGCTTTTCGATGCCCTGGATGGACTGGACCAGTTCATTGAATCCGCTGATTATCGGGTTCTTGATTGACTCCATTGAACCGCTTTCGTCAAGGATGATGAGATTGTGTACCTGGTGCTTCTTTTCCATACGCTTACGGTTTAATCGTTAATACTAACAGTTAACTGCATGATCCGGCTTTTCGGACGAATCTGCCGCAAATAAACAACCTCACCTTGCAGCCTATCTGCAATATGAAAGAATTAATAGATTTTTAACACTAAAATTAGGTTTGTTGCTTAGCGGATTACATTGTTTTAATCTAAATTTGTTAGGTACCTGGTCCTTTGAATATCCAGTTTAATCGAAAAAATACCCAATCATGAATTACAGAGAATTTATCGATCCCGAAACTTTAAGCTACCTTGAGACACCAAAATACTCATTGAGTGAGGTGTTCGAACACAACCATTCTTCTGATGAAGTAAAAATGTATACTCTTCTTTTTCATGATAAGTTGATCAAAGAATTATTTCACAGAAGACTCTATTTTAGAGCGAAGACAAATTTTTACGGCATAAGTTATTTCTGTACTCCAAGAAAAGTATTTGTATGGCTTAGCACCTTTCCGGAGACTCTGTCATTACGATATTATACCGGAGGCAAGAGAATCCAGGGACTAAAGCCAGGTCCATGGATAAATAAGCAGGATGGACTGGGATCAACGCCACTGCATGTCTGCTCAGATCAAAACTTGGAGGAAGCCATCAGGATAGCTCTTGAGTCATACAGAATTACTGTTGAATTGACTCATTAGTTAAGAAATTGTAATGACTGCAATAGGATTGCCAGAGGAGGCCGATTTGTATACCTTTAATATTCATACGATTAAATATTAGGATTATGGCATTACCGCAAATTGAAACGGCCAGAAAAACCGAAGCCGCAGTAAGAAAGAAACTGGAATCGTTTGGTTTAACTGTTACGGACGCAAAACGCAACAGCGGGGCAGATTTTTTGGTTACAAATCAGTTGCACCCAGACAAAGTCGCCAGAATCCAGGTAAAGGGACGAAATCCGGGTATAGTGAAAACTTTTCGGTGGTTTCAGCTGCGGGTTACAAAAGTACAGTTAAAGTCTGCACATGATTGCGGATTACCTCCGGAAGAAGCCTGGAAGAAAAAGGTCCGTAATGCGGATTTTTTTGTGCTTCATGCTGTGGTTCCGGAAGAAATGTGGGTTCTCAGTCAGGATCAAGCATTTGAGCTTATCTTGCTGAATGAACAGCAGTATGGTGATAGGCCGGATAATGTATTCACTTATGTGAAACCTTTCCAGAATAAGCAAAAGGAAATGAACCTGGAAGCACATGTTGAGGGTATGCCAATTATCGAGAGATTCCTTGATTGCCGGAATAACTTCAAGCCAATACTGAATTTTCTTGGTATCAGCGAAGCCGGTATAAATGACTTGAGTGAAATTTTGTAATCGTCAATAAGATGGAAGAACTCTTCAAATCCTTAAAGACTCCTCAGTCGTGTGATGATTTTGCCAAAGTCCTTTCAGAACTTGCAAAACATGCCAGACGCAGGGCAATAGAACTTCGGGCTGAATCTCACAATTATAACCGGGAGGTTGAAATAGAGCTGCTCAAGGCAATATATGCTTATGAAGAATTATTGACGCAGAGGAACGGCCGAAGAACACGCGCCAACAGAACCTGGCAAATGGTTACGCGCTATGGTATTATAAACGCTGCAGAAAGAGCAGTCAACAGACCTGCAGATGCAATGGGTTTTAGAATTCTGGTTGAAATGGGACTGGTCGATCTGACATTTGAAGCTGTCATTTTGAGATATCCCGAAGCATTTGATGCAGGAATAGTTGAGTTGTGCAAAAGGAGACTGGCAGAACTTGGATAGTTTAGGAATCATGCATTCAAATCTAACCATAACACCATTTGAGTTAAATCGTGTCAATTACCAAGTCTATGAAAGACCAAACCAGGAAAAAAGTGCCAACGGAGATTCTTGAAAAGTATGCTCTGCCAGAATATCTCTCAGATTTTCAGCTCGGGATGTTCATACATCTCATCGAATGGAAGTGGAATAATTTAACGAGAGAAAAAGGAAATTTCAGAGGCAGGGATTATGACTCAATCCTGCCCGAATCGCTGCAACAAAAATGGCTCCCATTGTACCCGGCAATTGTCGATGAAGTCAGGAAACTTGACTTTAAGAAGCACAGGCATTTTGGACACATGGCAAGCTCACAGGTTGCTTGCCTGAATCTGTTTTTCCCCCTCCTCCGGGACAAAGAGACTGCGAACCAAGTATTTCCATTGATAAAACCCGACTTCAGAGAACTTGCTACTTGTGAGCTGAAAAACGGATATTCATTTGAGTATTGCCATGAATCAAATCCTCTTAATGACCACACACCTCACGCTGGCACAGATGCAGATGTGGCAATAGCATATTACAATACCTCCGGAGAGTTGTCTTTATGGCTGATTGAGCATAAGTTGACTGAAGATGAGTTTACGACATGTGGCGGTTACCGCACAAAGCATAATAAATCAAAGGGAGATTGCGAGAGCAACCAGCTAATCTTGAATGATCACAATAAATGCTATTATACAAAATACTGCAACTACAAATACTGGGAAATATCTGATCGTTCCGGGATGTACGATCCGATCTCACTTAGCAAAAAAATGAAGTGCCCATTTCTGGGGGGTGAAAATCAACTCTGGCGGAACCAGTTATTGGGCTATGCTGTAAAAGAAAAGGGTCATTTTAAGAAGGTCCATTTTTCTGTGGTTCACCATCCTGACAATCCTGATCTCGCCAGGTCTATGAATAGTTACAGCCAATTGCTGAAGAATATGGATATTTTCAGCAGTTATACATCAAAGGATTTCATCCGGGCGGCATCATCAATAAATGATCACAGTATTCAGAGCTGGATTAAATGGTATTCAGAATTATACAGAATATAATTTGCCAGAATGGGATTAACTGGGTATTCAGATTATAATTAATTGCATTGATCAGCACATTTCGTTTATGAGGTTTAATAAATTTATCTGGGATTTGTACAAAGCTACGCCTGAAGGGCAGGAAAAGATAAGCTATTGGTCGCCACGGAAGGTATTTCCCGATAATGAATTTGCAATAAAAGTACCTGTAAAAGAAGATTTTGCCAGGCTTGAAAAAAGTGGCCTGAGGAAATATATTATTGGCCAAAAGGTTAACTATCGCCAGTTACGATATGATCATCTTTCCGCAAAGTATGATTTCAGGAAAGAAAATATTCGTGAACTTTATTCCAGATGGATCGTAGAGGGTTTGAGTATCAAAGATTATGTGATCTTCCCATCTGCTAATCCTGAGTTCTGGATCAACATGATCAGACCTTTGTCCAAAATGCTTTATGACTTGCATCCCGATTATTTTTTCCCGTATACTTTGGAATGTGAGTTCAATAAGTTCCATGATATTTTCAGTGAATTCAATATACCTATCCCTGAACTCCCCAGGAAAAGTGAATTGCATGAAAGGGCTTTTTATTACCTCGATTTATGCGATGCCTTATTTGAATTTCGGAAAGACAATGATTTTAGTCCCGCAGAATTATGCGCATTCCTTTACGGTTTTGCTCCCGGGATAATGAAAGAACTTGAGGATACGGAAATGCCGCCTCCCTCAAAGGTGTGGTTTATCGGAGGGAATAAGGATAATTTTGATCTTCTGGATGATTCCGGCGATGAATCACTGATTCGCTGGCAGGGGAATATTGACACAAGAAAGGGAGATATTCTTGTTATTTACTGCCTTTCTCCCAGAAGCTATATTCACTCGATCTGGCGTTCAAATATTGATGGTTTTGCAGATCCGTTCTTTTACTGGTACAGTGTAATAGAAATGAGAAATCCCATAAAGCTTGATGTTCACATTACGCAGAAAGACCTGGAGAATAATCCTGTCTGGAGGGTTAATCCATTGGTAAGAAAGAACCTTCAGGGCATAAATGGCTATCCGATTAAATACCCGGAATACCTCGAGCTACTCTCCATGCTGAAATCAAAGGGTCAGCATACCGATATTTTACCCGTTATTAAACCAACTAACCGCCTTGATGCCAGTGATTTGAAAGATGAGCGTGATGTAGAAATCCGGCTGATTGAACCATTTCTGAAGATGCTTGCATACAAACCTGAGGATTGGGTTCGTCAGATGCCGGTTAGGATGGGACGCGGAGAAAGGTATTATCCCGACTATTGCTTTGGAGCCGTTGTAAAACGAGGTGAAGAAAAAGCAAATATGATCCTGGAATCAAAGTTTGAGATAAAAACACATAAATCGCTGCAGGAAGCTTATTTCCAGGCTAAGTCATATGCCTTGCGGCTGCAGGCTGAAAAATTTGTTATCGCAGCAAAGGAAGGGATCTGGATTTTTCAGAAAAAGGACGACGTTTATAATTTTAACGAATTCTTTCATTTTACCTGGATCGAAATTGAAGATCCTGACCTGATTTATCAATTGCGCAATATGATCGGAGCCTGATAATTAGCAGATATCCGTAAAACCAAGGTACCGGATTTATCAGTTGTGGATTAAAGGACGAAATCTGGCTTACAACAGTCGGGATGGATTGCTTTTAATGAATCCATCAATTCGTAAGATGATTTAAAACAATATTTGCAAATCCCACATTTCTCCTTAGGGTATTAAAAAGCAATATTTTCTCAGTTATTCCGTAATTAAATGAAACACAGGTAATGATCAGTGA